>WBZP01001012.1_pt1 | contig 36327 bp, 40 predicted proteins | sample 5204301 | NCBI WGS metagenome assembly WBZP01 (sample SAMN12412401, study PRJNA552823) | activated sludge metagenome | isolation source: activated sludge from nitrification reactor of wastewater treatment plant... | place: USA: Pennsylvania | collected 2017 | reverse complement strand
TTGAACCTGGTGAAGTCTGCAGGCATGTCTATGGAACAACTAGAGCGGTTCTATCTTCTCAACCTACCACCCCCAGCGGAATTGGCACACAATCTTCAAACTATTGGGGATGACTAGCGCCTACTGGTGTTCTCCAGTCACTCGTTGTATCTGCTCGTTTTCCACAGAGACGCTGAGAATGCGAGATTATTTGTCCAATATCCGTTGATGCTATACCTTCCGAGTAATGCTGTCAGCGTTGGCTGGTTGAGAGGTCCTTCATGACACTTCACATTCTTCTTCCCGTCCTGATCATCATCGGTTCGATGGTCTCAGTCGGGACAAGTCCATCTGAAGCCGCAGACAGCCCGCAACAATTGAAAGCTGCCTGTGAGAAAGGCACTGCGGCAGCCTGCGGATCGCTAGGGGATCTGTATTTACAAGGGAAAGGGGTGAAACAAGATAACTCTCAAGCCGCAGCCCTCTACCGAAAAGCCTGTGACAGTGGGAACGCCCAGGACTGCCGCAATCTCGGCTGGATGTATGCGGAGGGGATCGGGGTTTCCCAAGACCCTGGTCAAGCCGTCGTCCTTCACAGAAAAGCCTGTGATGGAAAGGACGCTCTCGGCTGCAGCTATCTCGGCGCGATGTATATGCAGGGGCGCGGGGTCCCACAAGACCCTGGTCAAGCCGTCATCCTGTACCGAAAAGCCTGTGACGGCGGGATCGCGGCAGGTTGCATCAATCTCGGCGTGATGTATGCGGAGGGAATCGGCGTTCCGCAAGATGCTGCCCAAGCCGTGGCGCTCTACCGAAAAGCCTGTGCCGGCGGGAATCCACGCGACTGTATCAATCTTGGCGCGATGTATGCGGAGGGAACCGGCGTCTCACAAGATGCTGCTCAAGCCGTCGCTTTGTTCAAGAAAGCCTGTGATGTCGGGGAGCTGAAAGGCTGCGTGAATCTCGGCATGATGTATGACAATGGTAAAGGGGTGAAACAAGACGATTCCCAAGCCGTTGCCCTCTATCGAAAAGCCTGTGACGGCGGGGAGGCGGGAGGCTGTGTCAATCTCGGCGTGATGTATGTGAATGGTGAGGGTGTCAGACGAGACGCTGATCAATCTCTCAAGTATTTTGGGAAAGCGTGTGATCTCAAAATGCAAGAAGGGTGTGACCATTACGCACGGGTGAAGACGGACACACGGTGAGGTTTTCCGCGCACGATACGTTTACAATCTCATAAGAATCAGAACCCACAAAACCAGTTCCCTCCCGTTTTCTAAGTGGTTGATTACCGACCAAACCCCTCCATCCTCTGATTACGGACATTCTGAACCCTCGCACAGTGTCATCATCCATCATCATGGCGAAGCCCATCATCCATTGTCCGCTTGCGACGTGGCACTCTGTAGAGACTTTCCCCAGGAAATTCCCCCTTCGCTACCGCTCCCAGCACCGCTTCAAGCTGATCCTTCGCACGAATCAGATTTCTCAATGCTTTCTTCACATAACTATTGTCACGATAGTTCAGATGAGGGGGTACAGGATATCGTTCGCGCCTCACATGAGCGTTCCGATCTGCATCTAGCCCTTCCTGTCGTAATTCCTCCCGTAATAGACGGTTACGCCTCTGCCACTGCTTATAGTTTTCCTCCACAAACATCGGTTGAGCTTCAAGTTGATGTTCGTTTAGATGCCAAGTCGTAAGGTGTTCAAACCGAAACCGCTTCTTACGATCAGAAAGATCAGGGTGTGCCTGATTATATGTCTCGTTCCGCTGGTCATACTCGTTCATCACCTTCAACAACTCGATGCCCGTCATCTGGGGATGTTTCTTGAATACCTTGTGATAGAGCGTGAGAAGGCGCCGAAAGTGCTGGATGCGAATCTCCCGATGTTCGGTAAAGCCTGTCTCGCCCACGAAACGTGACTTGATGCGGCGAGAATTCTTCACGCCAGGATAGAAGTCTTTGAACCGTGCTTCGATGATGTGCTTCGCCCTTTTGGCTAAGCGGAGGGGCGCCTGATTAATCGGGACTTCGAGGTAGATGATGTTTTTCGCACGCTCCGCAGGAATCTCCGTCACTTCGCGCACCACCGCCGATTGCAAATACCGTCCCTTCTCCTGCCACCACCGCTCAAACGACCTGTAGCGCCGCACCTCGCCCCACCGCGCATACTTGTCCCACTGTATATCGTAGTGCCTCCCAAGCCCCTGTTCCGTCAACTTGATGTGAAGGAATGCCCACCAGAGCGCATAGAGTTGCTTTTGGGTGGCGAGACGCTTCTGTTCCTTCTTTGTCTCAGCGCCCACCGCTAATCCCCGCACGGTTTTCCGTTCAGAAAGGCTCATGAGTGTCACCAATATCTTCCGACACAAGTAATTATGCCTTATGAGTCAACTTCAGCCAATCATCTGAAGTAATACGACATGAATACTGCACTAATATTGGTCTCCGAACTACTCCTCAGAATTTGAGAGTATTGAGTTGTGAGTTGCGAGATCCACGAATCAATACAAGGAGAGTGAACGATGAGAGCAGCAAACTATAGACGAAACAGAGTGAGTCGGCAGGGATCACCGAATCTCGCGCAACCGGGTGTGTATCGCTTTCTGGACCTATATGGATCGTATGGAAACGCGACGCGACGCTACCGGTGGTCGCGCTGGATGCGCGACGATCTCAAACCCAGCTTTGCAGTGCTGACCACTCCTGCGACGAAGGCATTGCCTCAGAAGAGGCGTCAGAAGGTTCTGATCAAGAAAGCAGCGTAATCAATCATCAGAGGCGTTCTGATGACCAGACCCGGAGTGATGTTGCGCGACCCTGGTCTGAAAAACAGCGCACATGAGGTGATGTTATGAAGAAGTCATATGTTTCTAGCGAGTTGTCGTATCTCCTCCGCAAAGCACAGCAAGGCGATGTGGTCGCGCAGACCCAACTTGCCAGTATGTATGCCAAAGGCAACGGTGTGCCCGAGGATTATGAGAAAGCGCGATACTGGTACGAGCAAGCCGCTGCTCACGGAGACTTAGACGATGATTCGCTGATTGACCTTGCGAATCTGTATTACGAGGATGAAAAGGTGCCCAAGAATCGCAAAAGGGCATTGAAGTGGTATGAGCGTGCAGCGTGCCGAGGTAATGCGTGGGCAATGAATCGCATCGGGGACTTGTATGCCGAAGGTCTCGGTGGCGTGTGGCACAGTTTTCCGATGGCGGAGGAATGGTATGAGCGAGCAGCGGAACAAGGGAACGATGAGGCAATGTATAATCGCGGGTTCATGTATGAAGAAGGAGAGGACTATGAGACTGCGCGGAAATGGTATGAGCGAGCGGCGGCAATGGGCAACACGAAAGCAAAGTCCTCCCTCAGGGATTTGGAGGAGATCATCAAGGAAAGGAGTGACGCCGCCTAGAGAAACCCGCATTGAGGGAGTTAGGACATACATCCCATTGTCCTGAACCCATTGAGGATAGAGGAACACGGTTTCACAAAAACAGAAACCGTGTCCTCCTGTTCTCCGTGGGTGTCCCGTCCGCGCGGACAGTGAGGGTCTCAGTGGTGACGCGCTGCCGCATTCCCTGACGAATCGCGCCTCAGCTCCGTATCGTCATCTGAATTCTGCTCCTGCCTGACTGATTATTTTCGGCTACAACCTCTTTTGTTTCGTCGTCGACCCTATTTTGAGCGGACTCGTCCCAATTCTCACGGACGGCACCTTTACCACACAGTTCTCCCAGCAACCGCCCTTGTCAGCCTGACTCCTGCGGGTGGATGCTCCACTCGGTTCTCGCCCATGGCGCAAACACATCGATGCCTGCCCACACCTCGGCTGGTGTTCGGCCCTGCAAATGATCATGAGGGCGACCATGGTTGTACCAGCCGCGGATGTCCTGCAGAGAGCTGGTGAAATCACGCTCATCCGTGATCGGTTCCGTTGCCAGCGCCCGCTTCACGGTCCCAATGAATCTTTCTACCCGCCCGTTCTGCCAGGGACACCCGGGTTCCGTCCGTTGATGATGGATCCCCAATAACCAGAGCCCGAGTCGAAACCAGCGGGAGATGAACACGGCTTCATTGTCCGTCCGTACGAATTGTGGCCGACCATAGCGCGTCACAGCTTCGGCCAGCTCACGCACGAGCGTCAGCGAGGACTTGTCCGCGAGTCCCTGCAATCGTAGACAGGCGCGACTGGCATGATCGATTACTGCCAATGCGACATGCGGCTGCCCCTGCTGATCCGTCTTCGTCAACAGGTCACACCCCCACACGCGATTACGAGGCATCGGCCGAGGCACGCGATGCTTCAGCTTCCGGCGTGCTTCATAAATTCGGTACTGGTGTCGGCGACATAGGTCTTGCTGACCGTCATCTGTCTCTTGGCGACCCACCGTCGGTTGAAATGATGCGCGATGGTCCGGCAGCCGGCTTCCGGCATCAGCGCCTTGAGGCGAATGACCTCGTCCCGGACCCACTTCGGCTTCGGTTGGGCAAAGACCGGGCGTGGAGCCGGTCCTGGACCCTGGTGGCGCCTGCGTCGATAGCGGACGCGGGTGATCAGGTTCTGTTGCACCCATCGGAGGAACCGCCTCCATCGCGCTAGCAGCCTCATTAGCCACCGGCTCATCGCATCCACCTCCTTCACTCTGGGATCAGGTTTCTTATGGTTTTGGCCGATAGAGTCTCCAAATGGATTCGTGCGTCCACTTGATGGCGTCCCGGAAGCGCTGGACGGACCCATGGCAGGATCTGGGTGCGTGTCTGAGGGAGACCGATCAGTCTCAGACGTCCTGATTCAATCCATCTTCATCGTGACAGACACTATGCAGCATGCAAGAACGCGTCAGCGTGTGGATGTTAGGGATGCTGTGCCTCCTGGCCGGTTGTGCGTCTCCTGAACTGAAGCAGGCCAACCGCCTCGCCGAGCAAGGCCAATGGGAAGAGGCGGTGCTGGCCTATCGGGAGGCGCAGCGCAAAGCTCCCTTTAATGACACGATCCGGCAGCGACTCGATCGGGCCAAGGGGTATGCCGCCGAGGAGCACTATACGCGAGGCCGGAAGGCGCTCGATGAGCGCCGGCTCCCAGAGGCGCTGCAGGAGTTCAAACTGGCGCTCGGGTTGGATCCCACCAAGGCGGAGCACCATGCGGCCATCAATGATGCCCTGCGGTTGAAAGAGAGTCAGGAGCAGCTGCAGGCCGCGAAGAAACTACAGAATTTAGGCCGCGTTGAAGAAGCGCTGGCGGCGTTCGAACGGACCGTGGAACTGGATCCCTCGCAGACGACGGCGCTGGAGGGGATCACTGAGCTGACGAAACAGCAGCGTGCGACGAAGGCGATCGGTCACTCCCAGGACCCCCTCACGCTCCGTTTTCAACAGGCGAAGTTGAAAGAGGTCTTCGAGATCTTGGCGCGCACGTCCGGTGTGAATGTCCTCTTCGATAAAGAGGTGCGTGACGAGCCCATCACGATCTTTATCAAGGATCTGCCCTTTGACGAGGCGATGCAATTGATCCTAAACACCAATGGGTTGATCGCTCAGAAGGTGGCCCCGGACACGATCCTCATCATGCCCAACAATAAGCAGAAGCAGGCCCAGTATCAGGATCTGCTCATGCGGACGTTCTACCTAGCCAATGCCAAGGCCAAAGACGCGGTCAACCTGGTCCGCACGATGCTCGACAGCAAGAAGATCTATGTCGACGACAAGGTCAACGCCATCGTGGTGCGTGAGGAGCCGGCGAAGCTGCAATTGGCGGAGCGCCTGTTGTTTGCCATCGATCGGCGAGAGCCGGAGGTCGAACTCGACGTGGAGGTGCTGGAGGTCAATCGGACCAAGAGCATGAAGTATGGGATCAACTTCGCGAAGCAATTGGGGTTCGGCATCAGGCCCGGAGGGTCGACAGGGGGCATCTCCACGGCCCCCGTTGCGTTCACCTTGGCGCAGCTGACTGCGTTGAGTCCCCAGAGCTACCTGTTCACGTTGCCGGCGAGTCTGCTCACCGATTTCTTCAAACAACAATCCGATGCCAAGACTCTGGCCTCGCCGAAGCTGCGGGTGATGAACAATAAGGCCGCCGCGATCAATGTGGGCGACAAACAACCCATTCTCTTATCGACCACAAACGTGTTGCCCGGCCAGGCCGCGACCGGCGCGATCCCCACCACCTCGACGGTGACCTCGATCGAATTCAAGGACGTGGGCGTCAAGCTCACGATCGAGCCGTCGATCAATGCACTCGATGAGATCGCGATGAAGTTGAAGATCGAGGTGACGAGGCTCGGCGATCAAGTGATCTTGCAGGCGAGCCCGGAGATCAAACAGTTCAAATTCGGGACGCGCTCGGCGGAAACGTTTCTCATGATGCGGGATGACGAGACAATTGTACTGGGGGGCTTGATTCAGGAGGACGATCGGAAAAACCGGTCGACGGTCCCCATCCTGGGCGATCTTCCCTATCTTGGGGAGCTCTTCACGGCCACGACAGTCGATCGGGTCGAGACCGAAGTGGTGTTGACGATTACGCCGCGGATTGTCCGGAGCCTGACGACACCTCCGCTCGCCGAGCAGGCCTTCTGGTCGGGGACCGATCAGCAGTACGCGACGACGCAACTCTTTCCCCCTAGCGCGCAGACGGTCTCACAGCTGACGCGTTCCGGCGCCTCCACAGGGACGTCCGCCGTGGCCGTGGCATCAGCGACCACGCCGGGCACTGTCTCTTCTGCGGGAACGCCACTGATCCAGCCTGTGACTGCATCAGGCGCTTCACCGGCGGCGCCGATATCAGGCCCAGCGAGAGGGACAACCGTGCCGAGTGCCGGCTCATCGTCCTCCGATCTCGTGGCAAGCGGTCCGGCGCTGATTCGGCTGAGCCCTGCGGAGTTGTCCACGAAGGTGGGGCAGGAATTTCAGGTGGACCTCTCGACCTCGTCGCTCGAGGCGCTGACGGAATCGATGGTCATGGTGGTGTACGATCCCAAATTGGTCGAATTCCGTCGTGTGGGGCCGGGCACGGCGGCCATCACCGCTCGCTCCATGGATGGGCAGGTGATCGTGACGGTGCGACGACAGGGTGCGGATGGGACAGGCGAGGGTGTCCTCGCGAAGCTGTTCTTTCAGGCCAAGGCGAAGGGTGAGGGGGCACTGACGATGGAGATGGCGTCCCATGACGCGGGCACTCCCACAGGTGGAAAGGCGATGGTCCATGTCCAGTAGGATCAGCGGACTGACTGCTGTCCATGACACACCGGCTGCTCGACTCGTGAAGAGCGTCCATGGGTTCACCCTTGTGGAGCTCGCGACCGTCGTGACGATCATCGGGATTCTCGCCACCTTGGCGGTTCCTAACTATCAGCATTCGACCCAAAAAGCTCGGGAGACGGTCCTTAAGCAGACACTCTTTGTGCTTCGGGATGTGATCGACAAATATCGTGGAGATAAAGGGAAGTATCCGCCGACGTTGGCGGACCTCGTGACGGCTGGGTATCTGCGCGCTGTTCCAGCGGATCCTCTCACCGGGTCTGCCTCCACGTGGCAGGAAATGCAGGAAGACCAAGAAGGGGGGATCTGGGATGTGCACAGTGGCAGTCCCTTCGTCTCGCTCGCCAACGGTCCCTATAACGAGTGGTGATCGTGTCACATCGTCCTGCAGAGACCACCCACATGGGTCTTCAGCATTCGCTGGGAGTGATGGTGCTGCTGTTCGGGGGCAGTGGATGCGCCACTGCGCCGGAATTGTCCTTACCGCATGAGACAGAAGAGGTCAGGCGGGCCACGCAGGTGATGCAGGAGCGGGAACAGGAACTGGCGACTCTCCGCGCCGAGATGGCCTCAACGCGCATCGCCGCAGCTAAGCAAGCGGCAGAGCTCGACGCGTTGCGGGCGACCGTGATCCAGTTGCGGCAAGAGAGCAGGGACTCGCAGCAGGCACATCTGGAGGCGAAGCGGATGCTCGACGCGCGCCAGGTTGAACTCGCCGCGATGAAGACCGAGCGGGATCAGCTTGCACAGGTGCCTGTCCAGTCCACTGCGACGGACCGTCAACTGGCGAGGCTTCAAGAGACGGTTGTCTCGTTGAGTCAGGAACTCACGCAGCTGAAACAGACCGTCGTTGCCACCACCACACCTGCCCTGGTCGCGACGACGTCGAGTAGGGGCAGGACGGAGAAACAGACAAGCCGGTTGGCCGGTAGGCCGCCGCACTCGGGCGAGCCGATCATCGCCGCACTCTCCGTCATCCAGGACGACCGTGCGAAGCCGACCTGGATCACGGTGCAGCCAGGCGAGAGCCTCAGAAGCCTGGCCAAACACTACAAGACGACGATCGAGATGCTCAGAGCGATCAACGATCTGACCAACGATCACCTCCGTCCTGGTCAAGCCATCCGATTGCCGTGAGGGGGACACGTGAAGGGAACACCCATACCACTCACCGCATCCGTACCGGAGATGCTCCAGCGCCGAGGCCTGCTGACCACTGAACAGCTGGACCAGCTCCACCACGAGACACAGGGATCGACCCGGGAGCTGCTCCGTCGGCTCGTCGAGGAGGGTCGCTTGTCGGAATCGGGTCTGGCCGAAGTGCTTGCCGAGCAAGCCGCAGTCCCTTACCGCACCCTCGAAGATTATCGCGTGGACTTTGACGCCTTTCCCACGATCTCTGTGGACTGGATGCGGCAATACGAGTTTGTGCCGCTCGAAGAATGTGAGGGGACCCTCACGATCGCCATTGCCGATCCTCGTAATCTCAAGACGCTCGATCTGCTCGATCGTCTCCTTGGGCGGGACTTGTCGCTCTGTGTCGCGCCCAGGCGCGCGATTCTCGAGGCACTACAAGAAAGTGAGCGAAACAGCCAGGTCGTGGCGCGTGTGACTGAGGAATTCCGCCCGGTCCTTGTTCACGAGAATGAGCAGGGCGAGGAAGTCCTGTCGCATGACAAGCTCAGTCAGGATCAAAGCCCGGTCGTGCGGCTGGCGGATACGATCGTCATGCATGCCTTGCAGAAACGGGCCAGCGACATTCACATCGAACCGGCCGACAGTCTGACGGAAGTGCGGTACCGCATCGATGGCGTGTTGTATCTGGCGATGGAGCCCTTGGATCTCCGCTTTCACAACCCCCTCGTGTCGCGGTTCAAGGTCATGTCGGAGCTGGACATTGCTGAACGCCGGGTGCCGCAAGACGGCCGTTTTAAACTGCGGATCGAGAAACGCACGATCGATTTCCGCGTCTCCATCATCCCCAGCGCCTTCGGGGAATCCGTTGTCATTCGAATCCTCGCCAAGGAAGAATTCAGTTCCACGCACAAAGGGCTGCATCTGGACTCCTTGGGATTGAAGCCGGAGGATTTGGCGCGTTTCCGCCGGGCCATCACAGCCTCTTACGGCATGGTGCTGGTGACCGGTCCCACCGGGAGCGGGAAGACCACGACGCTCTATGCCGCGCTCAATGAAGTCAATACGAAAGAGGATAAGGTCATTACGATCGAAGATCCGGTCGAGTATCAGTTGAAGGGTGTCATCCAGATTCCGGTGAATGAGAAAAAAGGCCTCACGTTTGCGAAGGGGCTTCGGTCCATCCTCCGTCACGACCCCGATAAAATCATGGTCGGTGAAATCCGTGACGCGGAAACCGCGCAGATCGCGATTCAGTCCGCGCTGACGGGGCACCTCGTGTTCTCCACCGTCCATGCCAACAATGCGTTCGATGTCATCGGGCGGTTCGTGAACATGGGGATCGAACCCTATAATTTCGTGGCCGCACTCAATTGCATCATGGCGCAGCGCTTGGTGCGGAAGCTCTGTGAGGCCTGCAAGGTCCCGATCTCGGTCCGTTCCGCGCACTGTGAACAGTCTGGGTTTGACCCAACGCTCTTCGTGGATCGGGTGTTGTACGGTGAGAAGGGTTGTGTGGACTGCCACGGACTCGGCTTTCGTGGGCGCCATGCGATCACGGAATTTCTGCCCGTGACCGACCGGATCAAAGATCTGATTCTTGAGAAGAAACCGCCGTCCGACGTGCGTCTGGCGGCGATCGACGCGGGCATGACCAGTTTGCGCGAAGCCGGTATTGCCAAAGTCCTGGCAGGCGAGACGACGATGAAAGAAGTCAATCGGATGACGTTTCTTGGGTGACAGGTCATGGTCTCACTCTTTCCCATCCATCGCCCTCGGTTCGGGGTCAGCTTTCGAGCCCACGCGCTTGATTTGGTGGAGGTGCGGCGAGGCTGGAGGTGTCGACCCACGGTGACACGAATCGCGACACGTCCCTTACCAGCCGGACTCCTAATGCCAAGCGCCGACAATCCTACGATGCGCGATCCGGCTGCCGTGGCCAAGGAACTCGCGGCCCTCCTTGAAGGCGTGCGTGATCGCGCCGTCGCGATCGATCTGCCGATGGCCTGTGGGACGCTGGCCCTGCATCACTTCGAGACGTTTCCCACCATCCGTACCGAACAAGAGGCGCTGCTTCGTTGGCGCCTGCGGCAAGAGGAACACGTGACGGCGCAAGATCTCACGCTCTCGTGGCACGCGGTACCCTCGACGGCATCGGGGTCGACGCCGGTCTCTGTCGTCTCCGTGGCCAGTCGCACGAGTATCCTCGACCAGTACCATCACGTCTGCGAAGCCGCAGCGCTCATTCCCGTGTCGATGGGGTGGTCCATGTTTCATCTGCTTGACCTTGTGCGTGCCACGTTCACGGGGACGCATGAGGAGGTGTATGTCGCCCATCGGACTGCCGAGGCCTTCATCGTGCTCGGTGTGCAACAGGGGCGTCCTATCGGTCTCCGCGTCAAGCCGTTGCGGCGTGGGTCCCTTGATCTGAACCGGGAGCTGCTCCAGACGCTGCAGTATTTTGCCCAGGACCATCCCGTTTCGAATCACACGGCCGCTCGCACCACGCCCTGTTACGTGATGGATGAAACGGTGGTGGCCTCAGGAGATGAGGCAACTGCGCACCCGTCGGACACCTGGATGGTACAGGAGCACTGGACCGTTACGATTGTGCGGATCACCTGGGCGAATGTGCCCATTGTGAGTCAGGTCCCCTCTCCTGACCAGCCTCCGTACGGCGCGTTGGCCTGTGTCTTAGCCTCATGAGGGGTGCCATGTTTTCCAGAAACGGACATCGTGATTCGGCTCAGCTGATTCCTTCACAACTGTTCTCGCTTGTCTCTCGTCACATGCGCGTGGCTCAGAGGATCCAGTGGGGATTGGTATTCTTCTGTATGGGCGCCGGTCTGCTCGCCGGATGGATGGGGTGGGAGAGTCGTCTCATCGAGGAGGAGGTCAGTCGCTATGCGACGGCGACGGGACGAACCGAGTTACTCAATCAGCAGGTGACAGCGCAGCTCGAACAGGGACGACTGACCCTCTCGGCTGAGCAGCTGACGGACATTCAGCAAGAGGTGCGGTTCGTGAACCAGTTGGCCCAGAAACGCCGCTTCTCCTGGACCCAGCTCCTTCATGATCTTGAAGAGACATGTCCTCCCGGCATTGCCATCGGCAAGATCCAGCGCGATGCGCACGCTGCCACCATGATGATCAGTGGGCACGCGGCCAGTATGGGCGAGTTGCAGGCGTTGATGAGTCAGTTGCAAACGAGATCTGCGTTTCGGCGCCCGGTTCTCCATCACCATCAGCTTGCCGACTCATCCTCTCCTGAGGGAGCGGCGGAGCGTGACGGCGGGCGCGTCGAATTCTCCGTGACCGTGGAGTATCACGGGATTTCAGACAGGGGACAGACCGATGCGTCTTAACCTGCCCACGATTCGACTGCCGAAACCGATGCGACGAGGACTGGCGCCGCTGATGAGCCTTGCCGCGCTGTCACTGGTGGGTGCCGGGCTTATGTACGCGTGTTGGTTGAGGCCGGCTCAGGACGCATTGCTCCGTGCCGAGCACGCGTATCAGGCTGCGAAACAGACACAGGCCACGCTTCAGCGGACGAAGGCTCGACAAGTCCAGGCTCAGACCGCGCAGCAGCAGCTGGATCTCGCCAAGGGCGCCTTGCCGAAACAGGAGGAGTTTACATCCCTCGCGATGACGCTCGCCGAGCTTGGCAAGCGCGAACATGTCCTGATCCCGAGGATGGGCTACGACATCAAGAAACCAGAGGAGGGGCGGTTAGTGAAAGCGACGATGGCGTTCAAGGCCACCGGCGACTATGCCGCGATCTATCGATTTCTCCATCGACTTGAAACAACGGAGTCCTATCTCGTCATTGAACGGCTGGATGTGGGTCGTGAACAGAGCCAAAAGGCCTCTGCGGGGCGTGTCATAGTCAATATCACGGTGGCGACCTACTTGCGGCAGGAACCACGAGGCGGAACCTCACTATGACGGACCGGCAGAAATGGCTGGGGGTGGGTGGGCTCGTGCTGGTCTGGATTACCGTGTTCTCTGTGATGGTGATTTCGGCCCCGCCCCCTGAAGAGGTGCCGTTGAAATATCGCTCGGGCACGGTCATGGCCCGGTCGACGGCAGCGGCTCCAAACGAGGAGTGGACGGTGCACTCCTTGCATGCGCAGGAACGGCAACTACCCGACACCCCTAAGCGAAACATCTTTCTGCCATCGTCTCGCCCCATGGATCCACAGGTCAAGGTCGTCGCTCGGCAGAAGAGACCGCAACCGTTGGTTGCCGTAACGGCCCCGCCAACCCCTCCCGTACCACCACCACCGACAGCAGAAGAACTGGCCCAACAGCAGGAGGCGTTACGGCGGCAGCAACTCCAGGAGCAGATGGCACAGTATCGCTATTTGGGCTATGTCGATCGGAACGGGGTGCACCAAGCGTTTTTGGGAAAGGGCCGGGAGATTTATATCATTCGCGAGGGTGATACGCTCGACGGGAAGTTTCAGGTCACGCTGATTGAGGCGACCTCCGTGAAGTTGCTTGATGCGGATTCGAAGCTCGAAACGACGTTGAAGCTCAAGAAAGAGGAATCGTCCACCGAGGCCTAATCACGTTCAACTAACCCTCTCCACTGTAGCTCCTCCAAGAAACATAAATAGAATACATTGCTGATCCGGCAGGATGGGCACTGTTCGAAGATAGGGCTTAGGCAGAACGGCGCTCTCGGGACAACCGCCTGGACGTGGGACGCTCTAATTCGACGCGGACCGGCCGCCCAAGCGCCGCAGCCATATTCACGAGTGCATCCAATGAAAAACGGGAGATTCGTCCACGGAGAAGATCATTGATGCGCGGCTGCGTGACCCCACATTGAGCGCCCGCTTCCATTTGAGTCCACCCGTTTTCCTCAATGACACCGGTGATCTGCCGCATGAGCCCAGATCGCGCACGCAAATTCGCGGCTTGTTCGGGTGTATCGGCCAAGGCATCCCACACACTCTTGAAACTGTGGATCGTCTTAGTCATGTCTCTCTCGCCTCAGTTCAGTGTACCGTGTTCTCGCCAGCTCGATGTCGCGCTCGCTCGTGGCCCGGGCTTTCTTCTGAAACGCATGCAACACGTAGATGGCTTCAGTGAAGCGAGCTATGTAGACCACGCGATACGTACCGGAATCATCCCACACGCGGAGTTCCTCAACTCCTTTTCCAACCGACGACATCGATTTGAAATCGGTTGGCTGCTTGCCGTGCTGGACTTGCTCAAGTTGGTACCCCGCATCGTGCCGCGCATCTTCCGGAAACTGTCGGAGGCACTCTAGCGAGTTTCCAAGAAAGCGCAGCGGTTTCACGAATGAATTATACACGATTGGATATACTGCGGCAATCCCAAGTAGATGCGACCAAGCGGGGGCTCAAGGGTATCGAGTTAGGTATCATGCAGCGAGCACTGTGCCTTCGATTGTGAAGGTGAGGGAGGGGCCAATATAGGCTATCAACGATGGGTTGAGCGCCTCGGTAAATTGGGCACCCAGTCAGGAGATCACCGATCTTCAGGGAGAGCGGTGCCGTACTGTGGCGCGAAGCCAGACAGGCGAAAGAGCGATCACAAAGCCAAAGTTTCTAGATACTAACCCTACGTGTTCCCAGCGTGTTCTTTTGAGAGCAAAATTCGACCAAATTCCCCTCAATTGGACTGAACTAAACTGAACCCGTAAAACAGCGAAGCTCTGCTGCTGGAGAGGCGTTTCGCTTCAATGATAAGGATTTGCGGGGAGGGCTCGGAAGGGCTTAGGAAACCGCTGCTCTATCCAACTGAGCTACGGGGGCGTGAGTCGAACTGTAACGCACTGGCAGACAGATTGGAAGGGGAGGGCGGATACTTCTTACTCTTTCGTCAACCGCAGCATCCGCCGGTGAAAACTTGCCGCTGTCTATGGGCGTTCCAACAGGCGGGACAGAGTTGGACGGTGGAATGGGTAAAGCCGTCGATCGATTCCATTCGCTGTTCAACAATGACGCCGCAATCCGAACAGGGGCCTGCGGTAGTCTCCGACTGTACGCTATGTGCTTGGGCCATCATGAGTCGTGACCTTTGTGTTGGGACGAATATGTTGATTGCACACGGAGGACATAAAAGCACGTGTCTGTCGGGAGCCGGTCAGGATCCACAACCGTTTCGCCGGTGAAGTGATCTTGGCTGTCCATAATCCCGCTTGGAGGTGTTTGAGTCGATCATCCAAGGCGGCCACCGTTTGTTCTAACTTGATGAGTTGATCGTTCGTGACGGAGGTTGGTTCCGGCATGATCCTACTCCTTTTCTGACAGGATGCGGAAAAAGATCACCAGCGGTGTTCTCGCCTCGCTCAGAGGCTCAACGTACGGCTCAGAGTACGATTCACATCTTCGCTCGCTGCGGCCTTGATTGATGGGTTTTTTGCGCATCCTGCATGGCTGTTTCCCGTCGTCTCATGCCTCGGTGCCCGTCACAACGACAGAAGTCAAAATGAGTTTTTCCCGTAGCCTGCTAAGCTGCGCAATGCCGAATGACGCCGATGACAAGCCCTTCGATCTGAAACTCATCGGATGGTCGGACAATAATCGGCTGCATGGTGTCGTTGGCCGGACGCAGCTCGATATGGTGTTCTTTCTTATAGTAGATCTTGATCGTCGCTTCACGATTGACCAAGGCCACGACCGTTTGTCCATTCTTCGCTGTTTCTTGTTTACGGACGATGACCAAGTCGCCGGGGAGAATGCCTTCGTCCTTCATCGACTCGCCTTTGACCTTCAAGGCGAAGGTTTTTCCGTCCTGGAACATGCTCGGTGGGACGTCAACCAGTTCCGCTTGCGAGACTGGTTCGATCGGCGTTCCAGCGGCAACAAGGCCGGCCATGGGAACCTCGGTCTTCTGTCGCAATTGATTCAGCACGACCGAGACGATGCCGGGAATCTTCCGCATGCCGGCCTCATATCGCGCGACGGATACGCGAGTCGTGTGTAAGGCATCAGCCAATTGTTGCTGCGTGAGGCCTAATTCTTCCCGAACGCGTCTGACGTCTTGTGGTTTCATAGTGTATCCATTGGTAACATATTGAGATGCGTTCGTCAAGCGGATCACAGTATAGAGAGAGTTTCAGGCTGGAGATAGTGGAGCATATTGAAAGTAGGTATGCAAATTGGTCTTTGCCCCATGTGCAGGGATATGCAACCGTGATGATGACCAAGAATTAGGCAAGAAGCTCGATATGAGGGCGTAGCGTGTGTTCGGCAACAGTGGGGATACTTAACCACAGACTTATCCACAGAAATTGGGGAGAGAGGCGCTATTCCACGAGCTCTTCGTTCAACGCGACTGCTTTGATGTGGGCAAAGAGGCGCTGACCTGGTTTCAATCCTAACGACATCAGCGATTTTCTCGTGATACTGGCGACCAGCGGCGTACCGATATCCAGGACGACGTCCACGGAAGACTGATTGATCTCCCGGATTTCGACGACGGTGGCTTCCAGAATATTCAAAATGCTGGTTGGGACGCCTGTGTGCCCAAGGACCAGACTGATATCGTTGGAAAAAATATGGACACGCACGGCTTGCCCAACAGGCACAGGCTGAATCGGGACAAATAGTGAGTGGTTGTTGAATTCCAGCTGAGTCAGTCCGTACTGGGGATCATGATGTGTCACGCGAGCGTCCAAGATGGCGCCGATTCGATGCGGTCCCAGCTGTCCTCTGAAGTCCAAGGCCGTGAACACCTCATTAAGTGTGCCGGTGCCGACGATGTGGCCTTCTTTCAGCAGGATGACACGGTCTGCCAGTTGAAGGATTTCCGTCAGCCCATGACTCACGTAGAGTACCGGGATGTGCAGGTGTTCGTGGAGCTGACGAATGAAGGGCAGTAGCTCTTGCTTCCGCAGAAGATCGAGCGAGGCGAGCGGTTCATCCAATAAGAGGAGTTTGGGACTGGTCAGGAGGGCTCGGCCGATCGCCACTCGCTGTTGCTCTCCGCCGGAGAGTTTGTGGATGCGACGCTCAAGCAGATGGCCGATGCCGAGAATGTCAACGACCTGTTCCATCCCAATGCGGCGTTCTTTCGGGGGAATGCGGTTGTAGCCGTACAGCAGATTTGAACGGACGTTGTAATGAGGGAACAGGCGCGGCTCTTGGAAGACATACCCGATCGGACGTTCGTAAAGCGGCAGGCAGTGCCCACGACTCTCGTCCTGCCACACGTCCTCCCCCACTTGCATGAAGCCCTCTGGGGCACGTTCGAGTCCAGCCAAGCATCTCAAGAGTGTCGTCTTTCCGGATCCAGACGGTCCGAAGATGGCGGTAATACCTGACATCGGCACATCCACATCGACGTGTAGATGAAAGGCCGGGAATCGTCTAATAAAGCGTGCCAGCAGACGGCTCATGAGACATGAATGGGAAATCGACGGTTGACGATGAATACGGCCAACAATACCAGGAACGAGAACGCCAGCATGAAAGCAGAGACGGCATGTGCCTGGCCATATTCCATCACCTCGACATGCTCAAAGATCGTCGTGGAAAGAACGCGCGTTTCTCCAGGAATCGAGCCACCGACCATGAGGACCACGCCGAACTCTCCCAGCGTATGGGCAAAGCCAAGCACAATCGCGCTGATATATCCCCTGAGGGCGATCGGCGAGAGCACGGTCAGAAAGGCATCGAGTTTCGAGGCACGAAGCGACCAGGCTGCTTCCAGCGGAGCTTTCCCCACGGCTTCAAATGCCCCTTGGAGCGGTTGGATCACAAACGGCATGGAATAGAAGACCGATGCGAGCACGAGTCCCGTGAATGTGAACGCCAAACTCAGGTTTGCCAGTCGACCCAACGGTCCGTAAGGACCCAGCGCGACGAGGATATAAAACCCCAGGACTGTAGGAGGCAGTACGATCGGCAGTGCCACGATGGCCTCTATGATCGGTCTAAATCGGGAGCGGGTGTGGGCCAGCCACCAGGCGAGCGGCGTACCCACGATGAGCAGGACGAGCACCGTCATCGTGGCGAGGCGCAGGCTGACCCACAGCGCACTGAGATCTAAATCAGTCAGGGCTTCCATGTGTTACTTCAGCTCATAGCCATAACGTTCGATGATTTTCTTGGCTTGGGGACTTCCAATGAACTCCATCAGTGCTTTTGCCGCCTGGTTGTCTTTTGCCCTTGCCAGCACAATCACATCTTGTTTGATCGGCTCATGCAGGTTGCTGGGAACATCCCACAGGGATCCCTTCCCTTTGATCTTTGGGTCCAGAACCTGAGAGAGCGCGACGAATCCGAGGTCGGCATTGCCGGACTCGATGAATCCCATCGTCTGGCCGAGGTTCTCCCCCATGACGATTTTTGGCTGTATGCTCTCCCACAGTTCCAGTTTTTGCATCGCTTGCATCGCCGCGAGACCATAGGGGGCCGTCTTGGGGTTCGCGATGGCCAGGCGTTTAAAATGTTTTGAGCGCAGAACTTCTTCTCCCTTGATGAGGTCGGTACTCGGACTCCACAGCACCAGCCGACCGATGGCATAGGTGAAGCGGGTACCCTTGATTCCCAGCCCCTCGTCTTCCAAGAGCTTCGGCCGTTCCGCATCGGCAGAGAAAAATACGTCGAAGGGGGCGCCGTTCTTGATTTGCGAATAGAAATTCCCGGATGAACCGGAGGCGACTCGGACATTATGGCCGGTAGTGGTTTCGAATTCGATCGCAATTTCACGAAACGGCGGCGAAAAATTGGCGGCGACAGCCACCAAGACCTGCTCGGCAAAACCCGGTGTGACCGCCGTTATAAGAGAGGCAACTAAGCAGCATGTGAGAAGTATTAGTTTCATGGTTAACTCTTTCTAAAGCCTGAGTCGCACCGAGGCATAGAAATAATCGCTATCCTTGTCTCCGCCGGACGGTAATTGAGTACGGATGGTGGCGCTGTCGAAATACGAGCCCTTGAACCAATGCATATACCCAAAGTCGAAGTCCAAGTTGGCGTTGACGGCATACTGAGCACGAAGTTCCACATCATGCCCGAGCGAGCCACCAGAGTTTCCGGTGGTATCCCTCAGGCCAGAGCTGCCGAAGAAATCTTTGTCCTGGGCGAGATACCAAACACGATGCTTGACTTGCAGCGTCCAACTTGGCGCTGGCTTGACGATGAGGCGCCAACCAGGCGAAATGAGGTTCGTTCTGTAAAATGGAAGGAAGATCCCGGTCGGTCCGTACTCAAATCGCCGAGCACCAAACAAGGTATCAAACCCTTCGTCCTGGCTATCACCAGGCTTGTGATCGCCACTGGCGTAGTCGAAGTGAAAGACCAGTCGTGGCGTCCAGGGCAGATTGAACATGTAGCCGAGATCCACATGCTGAAAATGAGCGAAGTGATCGGTGGCCCCTCTGGTCCCAAACTGCCAGGAGGTCTCAATTTCATAATCCGGCTCTCCTGGCGTGGGGTCTTTATACAAACGGCCTCCGAACGTGGAGTAGGTGCGATGGGTGTTGACGTTTGTCAATCGGATATCATTCAACCCGAGATAATAGGCGTCCATTTGAAACCAAGGCAAATGTCGGCTCTCAAAATAGGTGCCCCAAAAGAGCGAGTGGTCGTTTTGTCGGTCGAGGGTCATAAAATCACGGATGACCGGTTCTACAAAAAAGGCGCGGAGCCGCCAGATCTTTCCTTGGCTAATTTGCCAGTGTAACCCATCAAATGAGTTGGTCGTGTTCCGGAAATCATTGCGTGCGATCATCCGGCGTTTGCCGAAATCCATCGTCATGCGGCCAAAATGGAAATCGGTACGTAACCCGGTTCCCATCACATTATGCAAAGTCAACGAGCCGAGTAATTGCAACACATCGAATTCATTGACCGTGGTCGTATCCCGGAAATCTCCGCGGTCCCCATCGAGAAAAGAACGCGAATCCTGGCCCTCAAACAGGAATCGCAATGGACCGTCCCCACCCAATCCAAAACGAACTCGTGATCGCAAGGGGATTTGTGCGTCTGTCCGTCCGTTTCCGATCGCCTGGTCCGTCCGCCAAGGATGATCGTATGACTCGAAACGGGTTCGCTGTTCGAGACCGAGATCGATCCAGTCTGGTAAGTGGAGTCCGGTTTTGAGATATCGATTCCAATCGAGTTCTTGCCGTCGATTGAGAACCGCATCGGCCGGCTCGATCCAGTTTTTTCCTTTCCGTTCTGAAACTTGAAAATATTGTTCGTTCGAGATCCACCCGGCATCACGCATGAGCTTGAACACGGGGTCTTCCGTTTCTTTGAATTGCCATTTCCCGTTCTTTTCAATGAGTTCACCATATTCGACGGCGCTCGCCCTGTCTGCTCCCGAAAGGAGTAGCGGCACGCTCAGTACGGCCCACCACAACGAATGTTTCATCATGGATTCTCCTGTTAGTTCAGAAGTTGTTGTGAGCGTCTGTTGTCAGTTCGGCGAGAAGGTCGTCAGGCGACACTCAACGCGTGGACTTTTCCAGTTTCGCTGGTGTCGTATCCCCCCAACGCTTCAATCTCGGTTCGAAACGATCCACTCACAATGGTCTCAAATAAGTGGGCTAACGTCGGATGGGACTTGAGGTAGGGTTTGGCTACGACAAGATCGTAACGCGCTGTTTGCAATGGGACAAAATCGAGTCCAAAGAATTGCGCTGCCGAACGAATTCCAATCCCAACATCGGCCTGATGTTCCCTGATGGCTCGAGCGACTTCAAAATGAGAGGACACGATGCGGTCGTATCCTTGAATGGGTGTCCACTCTACTCCGGACGATCGCAACCGCTGATCGAGCAAGAGTCTTGCTCCAGAACCCTCTTCTCGATTGATCAGGGTGACGGTTGGCTCCGTAAGGTCGGCTACGGCGCGAATGGACTTTGGATTGCCTCGACGAACAAGGAATCCTTCTTCCCAGGTTGCAAAGGTCACGACCTCGTAACCGGATCCTTTCAATGATCGCCTGAGAAACGGCAAATTCGATTCTCCCGTTACCGGGTCGAAGAGATGCATGCCGGCTACATGGACTTCGCCGCGTTGCAAGGATTGGAGAGCCGCCATGCTGCCCATCGTCCAGCCGACGACCGTTGTCCGGTCCTTGGATCGCCGCAAATGTTCGCCGACCAAGAAAATCGCCGGGTCACAACCGGCCACGGAGATTTGTTGTTCAATGGCTTCTCGATCCCGTGAGAGTTTCACGCGGACGGTGGTGCCGGACTGCTTGCCGAATGTTCCGGTGACATAGCCGTCGGCAGGAACGGTAAAGGAGAGTTGTTCGCCCAGGTCGGTGACAGGCCGGATGATCGTGCGCTTCCCAACGGAAGAAACTTTGACACGGATTGGGTGGGTGCTTGTCTCAGCCTGAGGAAGAGACCCGATCAGCGTGCCTTCCACAATGTCCTCGGTTGGGACAAGGCTGAAGAGATCTTCTACTCGGCAACTCAGCACCGAAGCCAACCGGAGGGCCACAGCGGTTGTCGGGAGGTAGAGGTTCGATTCAATGGCCGAAACAGCCTGTCTGGTCACGCCCGCCCGTACAGCAAGTTCTCCCTGTGAAAATCCAAGTTTAGTGCGAACAGATCGGAGGTGGTTCGTGAACTGAGCCGAGTCTTGAGCCCGTTGATTTCGAGTGCTCATGGCGCAGTATATAGCAATATAACTTTACATATGTCAATTAAATGTAACTCGCCGTATATTTTGATGAGATTGATAGAATAAATTTGAATCATTATCTTAATAGATATTTATAAAATATATTGTTGACTGTATTAATAAACTTAATATATAAACTTATAAAGTTAATCTTGATCGGAATTATGATAATTAAACGTAGTGTTTAAGGGGGAGGGGGAAAGGCTGTGTCAAGGCTAGAGCAAGAAGCCAGAGGGGCGTATTCGGATCAAGAAGTTGAAGAGGCCATTTTATTCGCGCTCAAAGGGCTTCGGTTCGGGTCGGTGGAGATCATTGTCCACGATTCCCGAGTCGTGCAAATCGAACGGAAAGAGAAGATGCGAATGGGCGGACGTAAGGGTCAGATTCAGGAAAGCGGACTTAGTCTCTCTTCATCATAAGAGAGGTACGCGGTAGCTCGGCCACCCACATCCTGGGAGCCAATCCCGCATTCTTACAACATCAATCGGTGGATTGACCGGACAACCGGAGGCTCCCCTCACAAGAAGGAGATTTCTCCATGAGAAGGTCGTGGTTGCTCGGAATGACAGTGGTAATGAGCGTAAGTGTTGGCTCCGGGGTGCAGGCTCAGGCTCAGGTGCAGGATGTGGGCACACCGCAGAAGTCACTCGAACAGCGCTTTGAGGAGTTGGATCAGGAAGTGCGTATTCTCAAGCGAAGACATGAATTGGAACAGGAAGCGGCGGAGGTTGCCAAAAAATCAGCTCCGGTCGTGAAGACCGGGAGTTCAGGCCTTTCTGTAGAGTCGGCAGATGGGAATTTTAGCTTCCGGTTTCGAGGTATTGTCCAAGCCGATCACCGGCTCTTTTTCGATGGCGTGAATGATACTCGGAATCGGACCGACCAACGGGCAGGCGATCTCGATTCCAATGGGTTCCATCCGTCCAATAATTCCTGGCTCCTGCGCCGTCTCCGTCCCACATTCGAAGCCACCTTCTGGGGGAAATACGACATCCGCATCATGCCCGATTTTTCTAATGGTACCGTGTCCCTGTTCGATGGATACCTTGATGCCCGTCTTGATCCGGCCTTCAAGATCCGGGTTGGCAAATTCAAAAGTTTCGTCTCCTTAGAACGGTTGCAAAGCGCCAGCGATATCAAGTTGATCGAACGGAGTTATGTCTCCAATACGCTGCTACCGAATCGTGATTTGGGCATTGCCGTCCACGGTGATCTGTTGAACAACACGCTGAGTTACGCCTTTGGGCTGATGAATGGTGTGAGTGACGGCGGGAATATTAATACGGGACCGCAATTCAGCGGACGCAAGGAGTTTACCGGGAGGGTCTTCGCTACACCGTTTGTCAATCAGAGTGAGTCCCTCTTGCGTGGCCTTGGCCTCGGCGTGGCTGCCACCTACACGAGTGTCAACGGCGAACGAAACCTCAACTTTACAGATACCACACCTGCGGACCCCACGAGAAACGGGTTGGCCAGCTATCTGACCGACGGTCAGAACACGTTCTTTCGGTATAGCGGGGGAACGGTGTCCGACGGCGCTCGGATCCGCGTGTCCCCTCAAGCCTATTATTTTGCCGGCCCGTTGGGAATCATCAGTGAATATGCACGTGTCATTCAGGACGTCAGTTTGACGACCGGTGGCTCACCGGCTGAAGGCGGGGCAGGAACGAATACGGTCTTCACACCAAACAGCGGGCGCAGACTGCATCATCAAGCGTGGCACGTGACTGTAGGCTATGTTCTGACCGGAGAAGACAACTCCTTCCAAGGAGTCAAACCGAGGCACAATTTCGATTTCGGCCACGGCTGGGGTGCCTGGGAGGTCGTGGGGCGATACAGTGAAATTCATCTCGATTCCGATACCTTTAAAAATCCAGCCGGGACCTCCTTCACAGGAGGCTATGCCAATCTCGCTGATAGTGCAAAAGCTGCACGCTCGTGGACGGTGGGTTTGAACTGGTATTTGAACCCAAACGTCAGATTCGCCGTGAATTATTCAGAGACGAAGTTTAGTGGCGGGGCGGGGAATGGGATCGCCGCCATCAATGCAGCGGGATCCAACGTGCTAGACCGTCCTGATGAGCGCGTGTTCCTCAGCCGTATGCAGCTGGCGTTCTAGGAGCATCATGACCATCACGTCACAATATGAAGGAAGGGCATCAACCATGAAGAGGCTGTGGAAGATAGGTATTGCGTTAGGTGCGCTGCTTATTGCGGCGACTCCGCTGATCGGACAGGCTGAGGAAATCACGCTACTCAATGTCTCCTATGATCCGACACGAGAATTGTATCAGGAGTTTAACGCAGCGTTCGCGAAGTATTGGCAGAAGGAAAAAGGTCAACCCGTTGTCGTGAAGCAATCCCATGCAGGCTCCAGCAAGCAGGCACGAGCCGTGATCGATGGCTTGGATGCCGACGTGGTGACGTTGGCACTGGCCTACGACGTGGATGCGATCGCAAAGGCCAAACTCCTGGCGGCTGACTGGCAAAAGCGGTTGCCGCACAATAGCGCCCCCTACACGTCGACGATTGTATTTCTGGTACGCAAGGGAAATCCCAAAGGCATTCGGGATTGGGAGGACCTTGTGAAGCCCGGAGTCGCGCTCATTCCGGCGAATCCCAAGACCTCAGGGGCCGCGCGCTGGGCGTATTTGTCGGCCTGGGGCTATGCGCTGAAAAGGTACGGCAATGATGATACGAAGGCCAAGGAGTTTATTGGGAAATTCTACGGTAATGTGCCGGTGCTCGATTCCGGTGCGCGGGGTGCCACGACGACCTTTGTGGAGCGAGGGATTGGGGATGTCCTGGTTGGCTGGGAGAACGAAGCGTACTTGGCGCTCAGAGAATTCGGGGCAGGCAAGTTTGAAATCGTGACCCCATCGATCAGCATTTTGGCTGAGCCGACCGTGTCGCTGGTCGACAAGGTGGTGAAGCGAAGAGGCACCGAGGCGGTGGCTCAGGCCTACCTTCAATATCTCTATTCAGATGAAGGGCAAGAACTTGCCGGCAAGCATTTCTACCGTCCTCGTTCGGAGTCGGCCTCGGCAAAGTACGGAAACCAGTTTGCAAAACTGACTCTATTCACCGTCGATGAAGTGTTTGGAGGGTGGCAGAAGGCGCAACAGACTCACTTCGCGGACGGAGGGGTCTTCGATGAGATCTACAAAGTGAATAAGTAGTCCACCGGGTGCAAGGTTCGTAAGAAGGAAGCCATGAACCTACTGATCGTGGGGGGGGATTCAGCAGACGTGTTCCGGCAACGAGCGACCGGCAGGACCAGTTGCGTGGAACATTGGTCTGGACGGAAGCATCGTGATCTCCTCCGAACCATTCCAAAGGCGACAGAAGCTATCGTTGTCGTGTTGGATCGCGTCAGTCATGCACTCGCAAAGCGGGTGCGTGGGGAAGCGTCACGCCGCGGTCTCCCGGTGTACTTTTTGAAACGGGGGGAGCAGCGTGATATCGGCTCTCAGCTGGGTTCGGCTTGCTTTGATGTACGGCGGTACCGAAAGTTGTCGGCGCATGGATAATCGTGTGGAGCATATCCCGCATATCGGCATTGTTGCCGGAACGGCCGAGGGGGCTGCACTGTGCTATCGGATCGTGTGTCAAGAAGCGGAAGGCGTGATGGGACGTCGATATGCTCATCCTGAAGTGACGCTCCATTCGTTTCCGCTTCACCGATATATGGATGCCATTGATCGTGAGGATTGGGGTGGCGTGGCTGCGCTGATGTCGCAATCTGCCGCCAAGCTGGTTCGAGGTGGCGCCAACCTCATTATTTGCCCGAACAATACGCTGCATAAAGCGTTTGGGTTGGTGGAATCAGCGATCCCTTGGATCCATATCGCGAAGCCCGTGGTGAGGGAGGTCGTGGCACGTCGTTGGCGTCGGGTGGGAGTGTTGGGTACGCAGACGATCATGGACGGAGCGATCTATTCCGAACAGTTCAGGCCGTTTGATGTTGAAGTGCTTGCACCTCGACAGAAAGATCGGGTTCGCATTCAGCACATTATCCGGACCGAACTGGTCCCAGGAGTATATGGAAATACGTCCGCACGTTTTGTGCGGAAGGTGAGTGCCGAGTTGGCATCGATGGGAGCAGAAGCGGTCATTCTTGGATGTACCGAATTGCCTCTGCTGATGTCCAACCATCAGACGGCTGTTCCGTTACTTGATTCAACGCGTCTGCTGGCCCGAGCCGCATTGCGGTATCGGGTACAAGAAGCGAGACCTGTTGGGGACGATCATTTTATGGATCGTCGGGTCGTGACCCGTTTCGCAAACAGAATCCCGGTTGCTGAGCAAGACTGATCGGGGATTGGTGATGAAGGCTTGCTTGATGGGTATCGGCGGTCCTGACGTCTCTTATGGTCTAACACGGACACAACAATCATGAGCGTTCTATTCAAACGGCCCAGCGTGCTTCCTGGATTCGGCCTTACACTGGGGTTCTCGATTTTCTACCTCAGTGTGATCGTCCTGATTCCGCTCAGCGGCCTCTTTGTCAAGACGAGTGCGTTGTCGTGGGGACAATTTTGGGAGACGATCACAACCAGTCGTGCGATCGCCTCCTATCAATTGACGTTCGGGGCTTCGCTGGTCGGAGCGCTCATCAACGGTCTGTTCGGGTCGATCATTGCCTGGGTGTTGGTCCGGTATCGTTTTCCCGGGCGGGCCCTCATCGATGCGCTCGTGGATCTGCCGTTTGCCCTCCCGACGGCGGTCGCCGGTATTACGCTGGCCGCCATGTATGCGTCGAATGGTTGGCTCGGCCGCTACCTCGACCTCTTCGGCATCAAGGTGGCGTTCACTCCCCTGGGTGTGCTGGTTGCCTTGACGTTCATCGGGTTGCCTTTCGTGGTTCGCACCGTACAGCCGGTTTTGCAGGACTTAGACAAAGAAGTTGAAGAAGCGGCTACCACATTAGGAGCCAACCGATGGCAAACCTTTGTTGCGGTGATTGTGCCGGAACTCTGGCCGGCGCTGCTGACGGGAATTGCAATGGCCTTTGCCCGTGCCGTCGGGGAATACGGCTCGGTCATTTTCATCGCGGGCAATATGCCGCTCAAGTCGGAGATCACCCCGCTCCTCATCATGACCAAGTTGGAACAGTATGACTATACGGGTGCGACTGCCTTGGGTGTCGTCATGCTGGTGGTCTCATTTGTGCTGGCCTTGGCGATCAATCTGCTTCAATGGTGGAGCAGTGCTCGCCATATGAATCAATAGGAAAAGGAAGATCATGAGCCTGCTCAGCACCACCGCCGACAAAGACCTGCAATGGAAAGACTCGATCACGACGGAGAGTTCGTTGGTCCGCCGACTGTTGATCGGCGCGGCAGCCTTGCACCTCACCCTCTTTCTCCTTATTCCATTGGCAGCGATTTTTGCCGAAGGGTTGAAGCATGGACTGGGCGCCTATCTCGACTCATTCGCCAATGATGATGCGCTGGCTGCCATCCGGTTGACGCTTCTGGTGGCGGCCGTGGCAGTCCCGGTGAATGCGTTGTTCGGGGTCGCCGCGGCTTGGGCCATCGCAAAATTCGATTTCGTCGGCAAGCAGATTCTGATTTCCCTGATCGACATGCCCTTGGCCGTGTCGCCGGTGATCTCCGGCCTCATTTATGTGTTGCTCTTCGGCGCGCAAGGGTGGCTGGGCCCGTGGTTGGCCGAGCATGACATCAAGATTATTTTTGCGTTGCCCGGCATCGTTCTGGCGACGATCTTCGTGACTGTACCGTTCGTCGCGCGTGAGCTCATTCCTCTGATGCAGGCGCAGGGGCGAGAGGAAGAAGAAGCGGCGCTCACTCTGGGGGCTTCCGGGTGGCAGATGTTCACCCGTGTCACGCTGCCGAACATCAAATGGAGTCTGCTCTATGGGGTGATCCTGTGCAATGCGCGCGCGATGGGGGAGTTCGGGGCGGTCTCGGTCGTCTCCGGTCATATTCGGGGATTGACGAATACGATGCCGCTGCATATCGAAATTCTTTACAACGAGTACAACGCGGTTGCGGCGTTCTCGGTCGCCTCCCTCTTGACCTTGTTGGCGCTTGTCACCTTGACCGCGAAAACAGTGATTGAACGAAAAACCGCCTCTCATCATCAACGGCAGGGCGGACTGTCATGACAGGTGAGAGGCTCTCTACCCGTGGGAGTGCATCATGAGTATTCAAGTCGATCATGTCACGAAGCAGTTTGGAGCCTTTACGGTGCTGAATGACGTCAACCTGCATGTGCAGTCGAGGGAACTGATCGCGTTGCTGGGCCCCTCTGGTTGCGGCAAGACGACCTTGCTGAGAATCCTGGCTGGATTGGAACGGCCAGATCGGGGACGGATTTTTCTGCACGGGACTGAGGTGACTGATCAACGGATCACGGAACGACAGGTCGGGTTTGTCTTTCAGCATTATGCACTGTTCCGGCACATGACCGTGGCGGACAATGTGGCGTTTGGACTCACGGTAAAGCCTCGCGCTCAACGACCATCCGCATCGCGGATTCAGGAGAAAGTCCGTGAATTGCTCACACTGGTCCAACTGCAGGCCATGGCTGACCGGTATCCCAGTCAACTCTCAGGCGGCCAGCGACAACGTGTCGCCTTGGCCCGCGCCTTGGCCGTAGAGCCAAAACTTCTGCTGTTGGATGAGCCGTTTGGAGCGTTAGATGCCAAGGTGCGGAAAGAATTGCGCCGCTGGTTGCGTCGGCTCCATGACGAGCTGCATATCACGGGTATTCTCGTCACGCATGATCAGGAGGAGGCATTAGAGGTCGCCGATCGTGTCGTGGTCATGCATCAGGGGAATGTCGAACAGATCGGCACACCGGATGAAGTGTATGAGAGTCCGGCGACACCGTTCGTGTATCAATTCCTCGGCGATGTGAACGTGTTTCATGGACGTCTGTCGCATGGATGGATTGTGGAGGGAGCGGACGGCATCTCGCGCGCTTTGGGCGATGATCTGCCGAACGAACAGGAAGTGACGTTTGTGCGTCCGCATGATCTAGAACTAAGTCCAAGCCGGACCATGCCGGAACAGCTGGAAGCCATGGTGCAGTTTGTCAACGCTGCGGGCGCAAGAGTTCATTTGGAATTGGAGTCGAAAGAGTCCCCCGGCCTGATCGCTGTGGAGCTGACGAAGGAGCGCTATCGAGAGTTGAAGCTTCAACCGGGTGATGTGGTGTTTGTGCATCCGAAACAACTGCACGTATTCAAAATGCCGGTTACCGGTCAGTGATGTGGTGTTGAGCTGAGTCGGCTCGATTGCCGGTGGAGTCGTTGGCCTATAGCTAAGTCTATAATCAGTGATAGACTTTAACGTCGGAGGATGTGGAAAATTAGCAGTAGTCCAATGCATGGAGCCCAAATCCAAGCGACTTCACTGGCGAGGATGCGCAACGCATCCAGACTGAAAAATTGGCCAATGCCGATTGGGGATACGGCGACCGGACGAAATGGGAAGAAATATCGGGTGGGATCAAATGGAGAGAAGAAGGCGATGCCAAGGCCTCCGTCTGTCATTGCGTCGAGAACGCCATGGGATGCTGTGCAAAAGAAGAGATACAATCCTATTCCTGCTTTTGTGGCCCGTGACTCCTGCCGATAGCTGAGAGCAACGAGCACGGCGCTGAGTAGGCCGGCGAAGAAGAGGGAATGGGTCATGCCGCGGTGGCCCCAGAGGTCACCGTACTGAATGCCGAAGGCAAATCCGATCACATCGAGATCCGGGACAATGGAACAGACTGCACCGGTCAGGATGACCGGCCACCTCATCGCACGATGCGCGGTGATCTTACCGAGTGTGAGTGCCACGAATGCATGGGAGAATGCCGAGGCCATGAAGCTCTCTACTGCTGACGGAATGAATGTCAGCGTCCGTCCTGAAAATTCATCTGCCGCCAGGCTTCATACACAATCACTGCGACCGCGTTGGAGAGATTGAGGCTACGACTCTCCGGCCGCATCGGGAGACGAATGCGTCGTTCTGCTGAGAAGGCTTCCAGTAAGTCGGTTGGGAGTCCACGGGTTTCTGGACCGAACAGAAATGCATCATCCGGTGCATAGGTGATGCGATCGTAGCGCTGAGTATTCCGCGTGGAGACCGCAAACAGACGGCAATTGTTGAACTGTTGGGCACACTCGGCCCAATTTTCATAGACGCTGAGTGTGGCAAACTCATGATAGTCCAACCCGGCCCGTAGTAACTGTTTGTCTTCGAGGGAGAATCCCAAGGGTTTCACCAGGTGTAATCGCACGCCACTGTTGGCGCAGAGGCGGATGATATTGCCGGTGTTCGGAGGAATCTCGGGTTGATAGAGAATGACGTCGAACATCTAAGGGGGAGTGTAACACGACCGCTATCTGCGGCACGACGATCCTGAGGTGGGTCGCCACGGCATAGCTTAGGTTACGGGGTTGGGAGAATTGTATCCCTGAGGATTGAGGCTCTGCCACTTCCACGTATCGACGCACATGTCGGCAAGGCTTCGTTTCGCTTGCCAGACGAGTAGGGCAGCTGCTTTGCCAGGATCGGCGTAACAAGCTGCGACATCGCCTGGTCGACGAGGCGCGAGCTTGTATATCACCGGTTGGCCGCTGGCCTGTTCGAATGCCCGTACAATCTCCAGTACGCTGTACCCAGTTCCGGTTCCGAGATTGACCGTAAGGCATTCCGTCTGGGGCGTTGCACGCCCAAGCGCTTCCAGTGCCTTAAGGTGCCCGATGGCGAGGTCCACGACGTGAATGTAGTCACGTACGCCGGTCCCGTCCGGCGTGGGATAGTCTTCACCGAACACGTTGAGGTGCGGACGACGGCCGACCGCCACTTGCGCCACGAACGGCATCAAGTTATTCGGCGTGCCCTGCGGATCTTCTCCGATCAATCCACTCTCGTGCGCGCCGACCGGGTTGAAGTATCGGAGTATCCCGATCCGCCATGAGGTGTCGCTGCGCTGCACATCACGGAGGATGTGCTCAACCGTGAGTTTCGTTTGCCCGTAGGGATTGGTTGCCGAAAGCGGATGATCTTCCGTCAACGGCAGCCGTTGCGGGTCGCCGTACACCGTGGCGGAGGAGCTGAACACCAGCGTCTTGACGCCGCAGAGGCCCATCGCTTCCAACAGACGCAGAGACCCGACGACATTATTGTCGTAGTAGGCTAGTGGTTGTTGCACGGACTCGCCGACGGCTTTGAGTCCCGCAAAATGAATCACCGCATGTGCGCCACTTTCCCGCAGCGCTGTCACCAGCGCATCACGGTCTCGGATGTCGCCACGGATGAGGCGGAGCTGTTTGCCGGTGATCCGTTGGACACGTTCGAGTGATTCAGGATGGCTGTTGCAACAATTATCAAAGACGGTCACGTCATGTCCCGCCTGAAGTAGTTCGACGCAGGTGTGAGAACCTATATACCCGGCACCACCTGTCACCAAAATCACGGCGTACCTCCAGTAGAATTGTTGTCAGGGATTCGACTTGGACTAGACTAACGAGATCATGAATGGCGGTCAAGGAATGGATTGAATCAACGGTGCGACTTATGAAGGGCGGTATGATGGAAGCCCCGTCGGATATATTGCTCTGCTTCTTGGTATAGTGAGTTCCACAGGCAGAGGAGTGTACAAGAAAACAATGATCGTAGTATCTGCTAGGCGAGGCTTCGGGAGGCGACAGCAGCCCTTCGCTCAAGTGGTTCGAGTGGTGAGCCTGCTGGTGCTTGTTGCGGTAGCCGCTCCCTGCGCTCTCGCAGATGATGGGCGGAGGGCTTCGGTTGAACAGATAGTTGAACAGGCCAAATCGGCCTGGGATAGTGGGGCAGTGACCTCAGCGCTTGAATTGCTCGAACAAGGGGTACATGCCCATCCACATGCGCCTGCTCTTCATAAGTTGCGCGGGGATATTCTTTCCACGTTTCGCGATCCAAAGGAAGCCGTTCACGCCTACGATCAAGCTCTTGCTGCAGAGCCTGCTGCGCTGGATGTCCGTTGGGCGAAATGGGCAGTGCTGGTTCGGTGGGGACAGGAAGTGGAGGCGATTGCCGAGCTTCGCTCCATCGCACGGATTGATGCTCAGAATCCACTGGCCCATTGGCGGTTGGCACAGGAGCTTCGAAAAATAGATCGTTTGGAGGATTCGCTAGAGTCCTATCAGCGGGCGGTGGAACTGAAGCCCGAGTTCCTGGGCTGGCGACTAGCCTTGGCCCGTGCCCGCTTTGACGTGCTGGATTATTCAGGCGCGGATGCTGATCTTCGTTATGTACTGGAACACGTTCCGCCTGGTTCTCCTCTTGAGCTACCGGCCAAGAATCAACTTGCCCAGCTCCATGAGTCGATGGAGCGAGGGCGACGCTTCACCCCGGCACTGACGCCCACGGCCTCTGCCACACAGCTGAAGGAATGGGCCGCCATGCGGTCGGATGCCTGGAAGTTGTTTGAGACAGGGCGATATCGGGAAGCTGAACCGGTGTATCGTCGGTTGCTGGTGCTCAATCCCAGTGATCCCATCGCCACCCATCAATTGGGGCTGACGCTCATGGAATTGGACCGGTGCGAGGAGGCGCTCGCGGTGTTCGGCAATATCTCGAACCTCAATCCGAACGAGGAGGATTTTGCAGATACGACGTTCCGGATGGGACAGTGTTATGTGAAATTAGAACAGTGGGAAGAGGCCTTCATTCACTTTCAGTTGCTGTATGACACAGCCGTTGAGTTTGAGCAGGCGAATAAGGATGTCCCCTTTCCAGCCGGCACCCGCGTGCTCGCGAAGGACAAAATCACTCGGTGGCTCGACAAAGTGAAGCCTCATGTTCCTGAACAGGTGAAACTGAAGGAAGAAGAAGCGAACAGGGAACGCGAGGTACATGACCAGCCCGTACTATCGGAAGAAGCCCTCTATGCCAGGGCAACCGAAAGAATAAAGGCACAGAAGACCTTGGAAACCGGGGCGGCGATTGCCGGTCGCGACGCCGATTTTAGCTGGTTTCGATTCGTGATTCCGGCGACCAAAGTCGTGCGCGATGACTTTCCAACCGGCGCCCACGAGTTCATTCCCCTCAATCCTGGCGACACATTCTCGACCACTCAATCAGAAATTTATTTAGTGTTTCGACTGCTGTCGGATTCATTCGATGCCGTGCCGCTGACTGCGCGATGTTCAGTTGAAACTCGTGATATGACGGAAGACCAGCAGACGCTGGTCCAGGATCGCGTCATGACCACCACGAATGATCGCTCGGGCTATTTTCTTCTCACCCCTCCGAAAACAGGCTGGTCTCCAGGCCTCTACCGCTGCGGCCTGTTTGCTGGAGAACAGACCTCGGCTTATTCGTATGTGGACGAGGTCCGGTTTAGGATTATCGAAGCTCGCTGACTATCGAATCCATTGTTTTATTCCTCGATGCTACTTCCCTGGTCCAAAGAGTTGAGCCACGAGCTGATCGCGACTGATGTCAAAATGGGTTGCGACATCAGTAAGAATTGCCGAAAGCGTTCCGATACGGAGCGGTGAATGTTGTGGGATTGTGATGTGGTGCTCGCCATGTTGAAGCGTCGTGAGGCGAAGATGGCTACCGGCCTGGCGAGTAATGGAATAACCGAGCTGGCGAAGTGCTTGGGCGAGATCATTTCCAGACAGATCGCGAGGAAGCCTCATACGGCGATAACTTCTTCGCGAACATGGTGGAGGCGAACAATTTTTGGGCCTTTTCCTTCCTCAAAGTGACAGCGGACTGCATCCCTGACTTTTTCAGGCAATTCTGCCAGGGTATCCGCTTCAGTAAAAATAGATTGGCCTAGTGCGCGGGCGGTAAATCCACCATCAGGGGCTTCTTCGACAAGGAAGATCAATTCGCTCATTATTAAGCCTCATCAAGTATTCCTTGGTCATCGTAGCTTGGTGTTGCTACGTTGTCCAGCCCTGCTGGATTCTTTATGAGACTTCGTTGGGCAGCCAATTTCCCCTTCAGCATCCACGTCGAGGATGTCGGTAGCCCCGCCTAAGTGGACAAATGTCCCAAGAACAGTAACCCCAATTGATCTCTTTTTCTACTCAGAGGTAGACTGAGGGCGTGACCCCTACCAAAACCCCTCCGACGAGAAATTGGCAGCTGAGTGGTATGATTGCGCGATCCGTCGGCATCATTGCCATTGCTCTCGGGTTCGTCATCGGCATGTACGGTCTTGATCATCCTGACTCACCGTGGCTTCAGACTGCCCTGGGCTTACTTGTGACCGGGATGATGGCCCAAGGCTATGCGCTCTACTGCTCGATCAAACGGATGCAGCAACGGAACTCCTGATGATGCTTCCTTGGCTCGCATGATCAGTCACCTGTATTAGGCATCACTAACTAATTCGTGATGAAACTTGATAGAAAAGACCCTCGGTGCTCTAGGATCCCCTTAACCTGGCACCATAATGGAGCGACTTAACTATCTACATGCTGGTGAGTATATCAATTTACAAGACCGTCTCATCTGCGAGGAAGATCTGATCGGTAGGGTCAGGAGCTCAGGGTTTCTTCGCCACCACCTTGCCGTTTTCCCACACGTAGATCGGTGTCCCATACATCCTGGCGGTTTGGCGAGCTGTTTTCGCCGCTCGGCGAAGTGCACGGCCAACCCCCTGCACAAATCGCGTGTTCTCCGACTGACGCTTGGTTTTCATGGGACTCTCTCCAACAGCTGGGGAGACGATCCAGAATTATCATAGATTGCCCATCCGTCGGCAAGTGGACGATACAAAGCATGAAAGTTTTTCGAGCTGCGATCAAAGCGGCGGATGACATCGGACTTTGGAACGTTGTGGCCTCCCTGGCGTACACGACCTGCAATTCGTTGGAGCGCCAGATGGACCGACGGCAACGACAAGAACACGATTTCAATCCGGTACCCGGCTGACTTCCATTTCGTTAGGAGTTGAAAATAGGTGAGACCGCTTAACGTACTTTCAAATGCAAAACTCTTCCGCGCGCCGACCAAACGGCTCAGTTCTTGAAGGACTAGACGACCCGCATGCCTTGCTGCCAGTTCTGGACGAAGTGGTGATAACCCACCGGCGATGAGGTCGGCATTGACAAAGTGAACCACATCAGTCTCGCGAGGTAGATATTCTCTAGCGAACGTGGTCTTCCCTGAGCCGTTTGGTCCGGCAATAACAATGCAACGAGGATGTCGAGCTGTTCGGTCGGTCACGCTATCAATCAGCCTGCCACTGGTTGCTGATAATCCACTTCTATCGTGAAGCCGAGGTCCTCGATCATGCCCCAGACTTCTGGAGCTGGAGCACCAGGCGTCGTCAGGTAACCGTTCACGAAGACAGAGTCAGCAGGATAGAGGGCTAATGGTTGGAGAGATCGTAGATTATGCTCGCGACCACCGGCGATGCGGATTTCCGTCCTGGGGTGGAGGAACCGGAAGAGGCAGAGCACTTTCAGACAGCGTTGAGGCGTGAGGTTGTCGGCCTGTTCGAATGGGGTGCCCGAAACTGGAGTGAGCATGTTCAAAGGAATGGAGTCCGGCTTGACGTCTTGCAGGGCTGTGGCCAGCTCAATCAGGTCTTCATCTGACTCGCCCATGCCAACGATGCCGCCTGAGCAGATTTCCAACCCAGCTGCGCGTGCGTTCTTGATCGTTGCCATCCGGTCTTGAAAGGTATGGGTGGTGCAGATCGATGCGTGAAAGGCTTCGCTGGTATTCAGGTTGTGATTCACCCGGTCGACACCGGCGGCTTTGAGGCGCTTGGCCTGGGATTCGCTCATCAGGCCGAGTGAACAGCAGATTTGAATCGGAACCTCCTGCTTGATGGAACGAACCGCTCCGGCGATTTCGTCGATCTCTCGATCCAATGGGCTCCGTCCGCTGATGACGATGCAATAGCGCTGGGCTTTCGAAGCGGCGGCTTGTCGCGCACCTTCCATCATCTGTTTCTGCGGAAGCAGGTTATACCGTTCGATCGGCGCCGTCGAAATGGACGACTGTGAACAGTAGTGGCAATCTTCCTGGCAGGCTCCGCTCTTGGCGTTCTGCAGCATCTGGAGGCGCACGGTTCGGCCGAAGTACTTTGATCGAACCTGAAAGGCTGCATGCAGCAAGGCAAGCAGGTCGTCGTTTGTGGTATTCAACACGGAGTGACATTCTTCTTTGGTCAGAGATTCGTCATGGAGCGCTTTGTCCGCCAACGTCATGTAGGTCATAGGTTCCTCAATAAATGATACGACAGATGATCTGTTGAGATTACAGTCTGTTCACTGACAGGGGCAAGGAATTGCAGCCTTGTCCGTTCAAGTATGCAGCAGGTGCCGGCGGGAAAGCTACACGGTTTCAAATGGAGAAGCAATGCCTTGGTAGGGCACAGACGGGCTTGGGGACGGGTCCCTCTCTGGGTTGGTGGAGACCTGACTGGTCTCGATCCAGGGGAGGGCCGTGAGTGTATTCCACTTGGCACAGCGGCGGCACCGGCCTGTCCATTCGACGGATTCTTGTTGGCATTGGGTACAGATATACGGTACCACCACACGTTTCTTGAAACTTAGCGCTTTCTTGAGTGAGGTAATCGCTTCTTCGAACTGCTGTTTCCGTAAGTACAGATTGGCCATGATCTTGTGGTAGTCCAACAGATGATCTTGCGGACCTTCGATCGTTGAAAGGAGGTCAAACGCTTCATCCACCATTTCAAGCCGGTAATAGAGTTTGCCCAGGTAGAACTGGAGCACGGGATTCTGCGGGTCTTGCTGTAGCGCGTCCTGATAGATCCTGATGATTTCGCTGGGTTCGCCTTGATCCAGGAACAGCTCCTCCAGCCGATGGAGAATGATGACGCTCCTGGTACGTGTGTAGACTTTTTTCAGAATCTCGACGGCGTCTTTTGTTTTTCCCTCATGAATCAGAATTTCCCCGATGCCGATATAGGCAGGGAGGAAGGCACGGTCTTTCTTAATGGCGCCGCGGAAGTATCGTCGGGCCTTGTCGGGATGGCCGCGTTCGAGCAGCTGGCGTCCCACCTCATACATGCACCCCAGGAGCAATGCAGCCTCGGTCTGTTTTTCCGGGGCGGGGAGGTTGGCTTTGAGCAGACGGTGCTGGATTTCCAGCGCCTCATTCCATCGCTCCAGGCGGATGTTGAGGTCTCGTTTTCTGATCAAGGCCGTGAGGTTATCAGGTTCGATCTTGAGGATTTGCTGCAGGGCCTGCAGGGCTTCTTCATACCGTTTGGCTCCTTCAAGATCCTTCCCCAACTCCAGTAATACTTCGATGTTCCGATCGTCCACCCGCTGCGCATGTTGGTGGAGTCGGATGGCCTCGGAAAAGTTCTGTTCCGAGCGATAGACG
>WBZP01000578.1_pt2 | contig 36341 bp, 26 predicted proteins | sample 5204301 | NCBI WGS metagenome assembly WBZP01 (sample SAMN12412401, study PRJNA552823) | activated sludge metagenome | isolation source: activated sludge from nitrification reactor of wastewater treatment plant... | place: USA: Pennsylvania | collected 2017 | reverse complement strand
GATCACGAACTCTCGACAGCCGGGCCGGGCGGCGCCGTCGAGAGCCGGCGAGTGCTCGCCAGACAAGCGAAGACCATCAACGGAAAGGAACGTCATGCCAGTCAGTCTCAGCAAGGGTGGAAATGTAAGCCTTACGAAGGAGGCACCAGGCCTCTCGGTGGTTCTCGTCGGTCTCGGTTGGGACGCCCGCTCCACGGATGGAGCAGCGTTCGACCTCGACGCCTCGGCCCTTCTCGTCGGAGAATCTGGTCGTGTCCTCAGCGACGCGCATTTCGTCTTCTTCAACAATCTCCTCAGCCCAGATGGCTCCGTCGAGCACAAGGGTGACAACCTGACCGGCGAAGGTGAGGGCGATGACGAGGCCGTCGAGGTCAAGCTCGCTCTGGTTCCGGCCGAGGTGACGCGCATCGTCTTCCCAGTCACCATCTACGACGCAGCCACTCGGCAGCAAAACTTCGGCCAGGTCCGCAACGCCTTCATCCGCGTGGTCAATGCGCAATCGAGCGTCGAACTCGCTCGGTTCGATCTCGCAGAAGACTACTCGGTCGAAACGGCACTCATCTTCGGCGAACTCTACCGAAACGGCGCGGAGTGGAAGTTCCGTGCCGTTGGGCAGGGCTACACGGAAGGGCTCGCCGGCATCGCGCGCGACTACGGCGTCAACGTCTGAGACCAGTCCGACCCACACGAAGGAAGACATGGCAATCAACATGACCAAGGGGCAGCGCGTCTCCTTGGAGAAGCCTGGCGGCGGTCAGCTGACGAGGATCCGGATGGGACTAGGGCTGGGATCCGATAAGCACGAAGGGCATGTTCGGACGTGTGAAAGTCAAGGAGGTTGACCTCGACGCCTCCTGTCTCGTGTTCGACGGCAACGGGAGTCTCATAGATCAGGTCTGGTTCAAGCAACTCCAGAGTACGTGCGGAGCGATCCGACACACCGGTGACAACCGCACCGGGCAGGGCGACGGTGACGACGAGTCAATACTCGTCGATCTCACGAAACTCCCGTCCAACGCAACCTGCTTGGTCTTCACGGTGAACTCGTTCCTCGGACAGACCTTCCGAGACGTTACTTCGGCCTCGTGCAGGCTCGTCGACGAAACGAACGGCATGGAGATCGCGAAATACTCATTGGCGGACATGGGCAATCACACGGCTCAGGTGATGGCCAAGGTGTCGCGAGCCTCCGGGAAATGGGAGTTGACCGCCCTTGGCCTGCCGACCAGCGGACGCACGTTCGTCGATCTGCTGCCCACTATTCGCCCGCATGTTCCCTAGCTGAACCGGCGACCGTCTCGGGCCTGTGCCAGAATCCAATTCAGAATGTCTTCGACCGCCTCCAGGCCGAGGCGTTGGGTGCGCTGGATTCTCGTACCGGCCCGAGACACTAGGTCGTGCGAGAGCGGCCTCGTCATCAGGACCGCGTCCGCGGGCATGATGGCAGCGTCTGCCTCTAGCAACAGTGTCAAATCCAGTGGTGAGTCACCCGCGGCGACGATCCGCTGCGTCTGCAGATGGCTGGCGAGGTGGGCCACCGCGGCAGCCTTGTCCAAACACTCGGGGAGGATGTAGAGCTTGCCCCCCGAAACCACGACGTGCCACCCGTGCCCAGCGACGAGCTGCGCTGCTTCGTCGACGGTCTCGGGCGCCGTGGCCTCGGGGCCCGACCACACGAGGAAGGCGCGCTCGACGTTTCGCTCACGGCAGCCGATCGCGCGGTGCAGCGGGCGCAACCGCCGGTTCACCTCATCCGTCGGCTCGCTCGCGGCCGACAGGAGCCGGCGCATCGTCGATTCCCAAGCCGGCACCGGGTGCCCGTTGCGCAGTAGGACGAGGCCATTGGCCACCAACGCCCACGCGGGGGTCGGTAGCAGCAACCTGGAGAACTGCTCGGCCGTTCGCGTTGTCACTACACACCACGTGGCAGTTCGTGCGAGTTCCATGAGGCTCGGCCCGGTGCGGTCCGGCGTTACCGCCACCCGTCCGTCGGTGTAGCGATCGACGACGACCGTGCCCGCTGGGGCCGCGCGACAGCCGCGGATCAAGGTGCCGTCCACATCGGTGCAGACGAGCAGATCCGACGACTCGGGTGGTGATCCAGCCCCGTCCACCTCGAAGCTCCTTACGGCCGGCGGGCGACGACGCCCACTGCCACAAACGGCAAGCCCGAGTCGACCCTAACGGGAACCTTGCGATCCGCCGCCAACAACAGCAAGTGCTCGACGTCCGGGCTCTGCAGGTCCTGCACAAGGATCTCGGCCGGCAATCGACGCAGCAGCACCCTGGTCGCCTCGCAGACTCCAGGCTTGAGCAAGGCCGGGGGTCCCCAGCCACGCTGCACAAGGTCAACTACGGCCCGCCGACCCCGCCAGTCCGGGGGCTCGGGTAAATCCACACCGTCCGGTCTGTCGAAGTGTTCGGTGACCGCGTCGAGGAATTCTGTGCTGCGGTCCTCGGACGCGAGGTGGTGATAGCACTTGGCTCCGTGGAAGGTGTCGGCGCCGATTAGATGTGCCGCGTGCACGGTTCGTGACACGAGTCCACTGACCGTCGAGTTGAGGCAGGCTGACGGCACGAGAAGATCGCGCCTCGTGCCGTATACCGATGCGCAGCCGCCGGGATCGGCCAGGACGGCCAATCCGGCGTCCAGGGCAATGCCGCTCGCCCGGTATGCCGCGGCTGCTGCCTTGAGCTCCGACGCGATGGCTCCTTTGCCCGTCCACCCATCGACGAACACGATGTCCGCCGGCCGATGTCGGGCCAGCAACCACCGGACCGCGACCGGGTCCAGACCCTTCCCGAGGATGATGGAAACCGCGTAGTGCGGGGCCTCGATCCGATGCCGGTCGCGCAGGTAGCGGCGCAGTAGGACCCCGACGGGAGTTCCCGCTCTGGCCAGGGACACCAGCACGGGGGCCCTCCCACGGGTGAGTAGTATTCGCTCTCCCAGGACGGCCACCGCCCGAGCCACGGCGGGGGCGTGCCGTGCCAGGGCGTGCCGGAAGCTGAGCAGATACTCGTTCGACGGGCGATACTCGATGGGAAGGGTCTCCGAGTAGTGCCGGCGACCCGCCTGGATCTCTGCTTCGCGTGCTGCAATGTCGCCCTCGAGGGCGACCGAGCTCAGGTCGGTGAGCAGCCAACCGACATCCTCGGGCAGGTAGCTGCCGAAGCGCGGGCCCCGCAACGGCTCCAGCGGTGGCAAGAGTCGCGCGGTGCCACTCACGGAGACCGCCTCACATGGCCCCACCTCACGCGGACCACTCGGGCCGGCAGCTGGGCGATGAGGCCGGACGCGATGCGCCCGTCAGCGTCGGGCAGTAGCACCGTACATTCGGCATCTCGCACCGGGTTGTAGAGAAACCGTGGTTGATCCCCGCCGAAGGCCACCACATCGCGGATTGGGTAGCCAGGTGCGTCAAGGACCACTACGGGCGAGCGGGTTGTCGAACTCACCAGGACCCGCAGGTCCGGCCTGGACCGGGCCAGCCGCTCGGCGATCAACACCGGTAGCTGGATCTGTTCTTCGACCCCGACCACGTGCACGGTCCCGGAACCGGGCAGAGTGGACTCGAGCAGGGCCGCGGCCCGGTCTGCGTAGCTCAGGTAGGCCCCGGCCGGAACGCCGGACCGTGCCCACTGAGGCGGTGCTGGGACATCGACGGTGTCGACTCGGTCATGAGCTGCGAGAGTCTTGTCCTGAGTGTCAGCGTGAGCCGCCTCGGTCCAAGGCCGCGCTCGTTCGGCGGCCTCGGCCGCCACCTCGATGTGTAATCGCTGCAGCGCCACAACGATCGGGTCGACACCCACGGAAGCGCACGCGACGCTCAGGTGCCTGTCCGAGGAGCGCGCGTCGACGAGTGTGGCCACCACGACCTGCCGCAGCGAAGCGATCGAAGACAAGGCGCGGACCAGCTCACCCAGGGTCGTTCCCGTGGTCAACTCGTCGTCCACGAGGACGACGCTGCTGCGGCCTTCCAGAAAAGCACGAGTGCTCGGACGGAGTTCGTGCTCTGTCGCGTGCGAATGGGGCTCCCGGAAAGACAGCCGATGGCCGGCGGCAGATCCCGGCATACGCGTGGAATGGATGTAGTCAACAGGGGCCAGCGCATCAGCTACGAGCCCCGCCAACCCGGTTGCCGTCTCGGCCAAGCCGACGACCAGTTGCGGGGGGGTCGGACACGCAGCGGCCACTAAGTCGGCAAGGTCACGAGCAGCCGTCACCACCAGGCTCGGAGCCACTGGTACGTGCTTGGCGAGAGCCGGACTTACCACGAGATGTACCCGCTTGGGGTTCCTTCGCAGCGCGAGGCAGGTGCCCAAGTATGCCGCGCGCGCCCCCTCACGGCGGGCGGTCACGGGCAGGTGCCGAGGCACCCATCCATCGACAAGCTGCTCCGTGGTCACCGTGGGACTCCACGTTCCGGCGTCATGTCCCACGACGCTCACGGTAGGGGTCGCCAACCGACTCGAGGAACGCGGTGAGCACGCCGTGCAGAGTGACGCCGTGGCGCAGCACGCCGAACGCACGTGCTCGGGCCATGGTGCGCGCGGCCCACAGCGCATGCGGCGCCGCTTCGAGCATCCGGGTTCCGGCGTGGGAGCGAGAAGCGCCGCCACCGTGCCGGTCGGCGGCCTGCACCGCGAGCGCATCCTGCCATTCGTCGAAACTGACCGCAGACAGCGCATTGACGATCACCGCATGCTCCGGATGGATCACCGACTTACCGGTCAACCCGTTGGCCTGGTCCAGCCGCACCTCGCGGATCAGGCCCCGGTAGTGCGCCTCGAAGGCGGCCACTCGGGTCGGGTGCACCGATTCGGACCGCGCTGCCCCGCCGGCCGGGGCACTACGCCATCGCCCCACCCCGCGGTGTTTGTGAAGGTGTTCCCACACCGACCCGGCCACCGGCGTGCCGCCGACTCCTGCGAAGGTCGCGGCGAGGTCGCCCACCAAGCCGGCTATCGCCTGCACGTCGTACACAGTCAGGTCCGCCTCACGCCGAGCGCCGAGCAACCCGCTCAGATCAGTGCCGCCGAGGCGCAGAGAGAGAACCCGGTCGCGGTGATCGGCCACGGCATCGGCCAGATCGGCGAGCGCAGCGCCACGAGTGGTCGGTGCCAGGAACTCGCGCGTCTCGACGATGGGCAGCACCCAGCGAAAGCTCCCAGAGTGTTCAGCCAACGCGGCAGCGCAGCAACGCACCGCGGCGGCATCCGCCTTCGCGAGGACAATCCCGGCGGCCGAAGTGTCCGCGAGCGCCGAGACCACTGCCGGGACATCGTCGGGTCGCCGAGGGCGCACGAAGACGAGCACCCCGTCGCTGCCCCCCCGGCAGACGGCCTGGGCCTGCCGCCAAGCCAGGTCCTGATCGGCCCGCGCCACACCGTCTTCGAGGTCGAGAACGACCGCGGCTATTCCGTGACGCTGCGCGCGCCGGACATCAGCGGCCAAGTCCGCGCGGCTCGCCGGGATGTAGAGCAACGCCCCGATGGCTATCGCCACGTCCCAAAGCTCCCCTTGAGTGACACTGACCGCCTGGGGTTGGCGAGCGTACAGCGACGACACCTGTGAACCGGTCAGCAGCCTCCCATGGCGCACTGAGCGGCCGTTCTCGGGATGCCGCCGATCTACGGCGGGCAAAGACACGATGGGGCCCTTCCCGTCAGGCGATGTCCACTCCATAGTCGCGACCGAGTGCAGCCAGGCCGCCGGCGTACCCCTGATCGATGATGCGCAGCTTCCACGCTCCTTTGTGTCGATAGACCTCCGCGAGGACGACGCAGGTCTCCTCGGCATACCCCGAGGGCCTGGTGTACCGGGTGATCACCTCGCCGGTGTCCACATCGACGACCCGGAGCTCGACCTGTCCCAGGTCGACCAACGAGGCTCCCTCGACGATCGTCGACAGGGATACGAAGACGTTGGTCGTTTGGGATGGCAACGCTTCGAGATTGAGCAGGCACTGGGCACGGTCCTCCCGCGGGCTGGGCTGTCCGGGCCGCACGCCGAGCACGAAGGCGTCCAACTGCGGGCTCTGGGGGTTGTCCCAGAAGAGGAAGTGCAGATCGGACACGACCTTACGATCGTGCGCGCACAGCAACGCGCAGAGGTCGATGTCGGCGCTGCTGTTCGCCCACCGGACCCCGACGCTCACGGCACGGGGCTGGTGCCCGCCCGAGGTGAGTACGGTGTTGCCGCCCTTGACGAGCGAGCCGGTCATCCAGTGACCCCTTTCATCGCCAGCACAGCCTTGAGCACGTCGATGACGCGATATGGAGTGATACCACCCCGGTTCACGGCGTCGGCTGTCGGCGGCATACCGAGAGCCGAGCAGGCGAACAGCCGCCAGGGCATTCCAGATTGGTTCGCAGCGGCCAGCAGCATTCCCGCGCCCAAGAGGTTGAGAAGACCGGAAAGCTCCGACTGCAACAGGTCGGAGTCGACCGGATCATCGATGGGCGAAGCCATCGAGGGGTCTCTCTGCAGTGGCGATCCAGGGCGGTTCATGATGGCCTGCCACGGATGCGCCTCAACATCTCGCAGGTGCTGGATAACGTCGAACTTGCTCAACACGATGGCCAGGGATTGGCTCCCGGATTGGGGCGGGCAATGTGCCCGTCGCGCGATGAGCACCTGCTGGAGTACTGCGACATCGTTGCCGGCCTCGGCAGGGAAGGCGACCAACCCGTCCAGGATCGTCGCGACGCTCGGCACCTTGAGTGGATCGATCAGCGAGACGATAAGATCCACGTGCCCGAGGTATCGAAACTGCGCATCCCGAGGATCAAGTCGCTCAAAATCCTCTCCGGCGGCATCGGTTAGGGCCAGACAGAAACGTCGTCCTCGCATGGAGAAGGCCCATAGGAGCGGCGCGATGACTCGGGCGACCGCCGGTGGGGTTGCCTTGGGCAGTTGGCGTTGGTGATAGAGCGGTTTGACGTATTCATTGTCGAACCGCTCCCGGGTATCTCCGAGCGGGTCCAGGAACGCCTCATGCTGCTGGGCGAGGAAGTGCTCGAAAGCGAGCATCATGACGGCGATCAGCACGGTCTTCCCGGAGCTACGGGCCCCAGTCATCGCCAACGCCACACGCTCGCCTTCGAGCCACTGGACCGGCACGTCGAAGGCGCATGTCGCGCAAGGCCCAGGAGCCCCCACGGGCCCGTAGCAGCGCGGGCAGGAAGCGGCACTCATGACACGCATTCTCTCCGGTTCACCGTCGTGGTCACTGCTGGGTGGGGCACGGCTCACCCAGGAAACAGTGCGTCGGCAAGGGCCGCGGCGGATTCCGGTGCCCCTTCGGGGTCGGCGATCGCAGCAACCGTATGCCGCCCGCTCGAGGTCAAGGGCTCCAGAACGAGCAGTTCCTCATCCCACCAATGTCGCGGCGATTGGTTCCGATCATGAGCGAACCGGGCCGAACGACCCAGCACGCACAGACCCACCTGCGGGCTGTCCGAAGCGCCTGACCACGTCACGAGCTCGGTCGAGTCGACGGGCGGGCCATCGCACACCACCAGCACCAGACCCTGCGGACCGACCTGACCGGCCGCCTGGCGGACGGCCGGGACCACTTGGGACCACGGGGCTGGGGTGTCACCGAGCGCGGCCCGCCAGTCCACTACATCGGCGTCCAAGGACAGCGAGATCTCGCGGGCGCGGGGCTCCCCACACACCAGGACGCTGTGCGGGGCGCCCGCCCGGGCCGCGATGCCCATCCCGATGACGACCTCGAGGAGGCGCCCGACGTGATCTCGACGACCCGCGGCCAGCAGCGAGGCAGAGCCATCAACGACGACCGCCCAGGCGCCGGCACGAGCGGCCGTGTGGTGGGCGTGGTAGCCGTAAGCACCGTCGGCGTGCCACGGCCGCTTGGCCCCCACCGGCTTGGGCGGGATGGCCCGCAACGGCGCAGTACCGGGCCGCCCGAGAGCGCCTTCCTCGTTCCGCTGGGGCTCAGAGGTCACCTCGAATGGGTCGCTCAGCTGCACCGTCGGGATCGATCCGGAGACCCGCAGGACGCTCAGTTCGGTGCGACCGCCCGCGTCGATGGGCACTCGGACGACGACATCGGGACTCGCCGGGGATGGGCTCGACACGGTAACCCCAACCATGTCGCCCGGTCGGAAGGGGGTGCCGTCGGCCCGCTTCACCTTGATCATGAGCTCTCGCCCTTTGGGAACGACGAGGATCTCGACGGCGGACAACACGGCGTCAGGGGCAACCGGGGCACCGGCGGCGTCCTCGAGGAGGAACACCACTTCCGTGTTCGAATCGAATCGAATCTTCAGCGGGCCAACGGGTGCCCGAGCTGACCCGCCGTGGTTGAGTTGGGTGATCGCCATGTTCAGGCTCCTTTGCGGGTGACACCGCGTATGTATGACATCCCAGATCACACCTGGGCGCGTTGGGTCAGGGCGATGACATCCTGCACGAGTCTGGCCAAGTGACGACCACCGTCGGCGGGCAGACCCCACAATGCACTCGGCGGCGGCCAATCGCCCCAGGTCAGGAGTCGGGCCACGCCCTCGGGAGGTTCCCCTTCGAGATCGGTCAACCACGGCCCGAAATGGAACCCCAGGTAGCGCACCTGCTCAGCGCCCCAGCCCCTGACGATTCGGCGTAGTTCGGCTGGCCAAATATGTGTGGGTGCCGTATCGAGGACCCCGACACCGTCTCGCAGCTCAATTCGGCAGCCCAGCAACAATAGTGCGGGCGCCAGCGCGTCGAAGTCAGTGCCCACGGCGAATTGTTCGGCGGCATCCGCGAATTCCTCCGCGGTGAGGTCGCTGTAGCGCTCCTGCGCGACCAAGTGCAGCATCGCCAATCTGTGGTCGGGGTCACTCTGCGCGATCCGCGCCACCCAGCGGGTGCCGGCCCACGCCTCCAGTCCATCCGTCGAACCGAGGATCCGAGCTGCTCGCAGCGCGGACCACGGCGTGGGAACGACGAATTCACCCCGGACCGGAATCGACATTCGTGAGCCGACGGTGGGCTTGACGAGTCGGACTTCGATGTCTCGCCGAGCCTCGCCGGCGAGCCCGGGCGACGGAGATGCTGCCGGGTGCTCTGGAGCACTGCGCAACCAGCCGGGGGCAGGCCAAGCGGTCGAGCCGTCAGACCACGAGTCCGATGCCGACGCATCTTGGGCCGACTCGTCATTGGCCGATAGCTCATGATGGCCGGCGGCAGGCACCTGGGGGGGCGCCGGCGCATGGACGGCCTGCGCGGGCGCGACGTCCCCCGGCACCGGTGAGACCAGAGCACCGCAAGAATCCGGCGCCACGCTCTGCAGCCGAAGGGCGCTTCCATCTCGCTCGGTGATCAGCTGTCGAACCCGAGGATGAGCGAGATCCTGCTCGGAGACCATGGCGAGCACCTCATCGATCGCTCGCTCCCGATCCACCACCACCGCGCCGGGCGTGGTGAGCATCGCCATGCGCAGCGCAAGCCGAGTCTGGGCGACGACGCCAGCACGGCTGCCGTGGCCGATATCAGCGAGTTGATCACGAACCCGCAACACCTCGAACGCGAACTCCGGATCCATCCACAACAGGTCGTTCGCCATGGTGGACCACAGCGTTCGGGGCGCCACAAGCTCAGACGGCAACTGCCAACCGGCGGCGGAGCGCTGCGGCTGCCAGCTGTCGTCCAGCAGGTAACAATTGCGGCGGCTGAGCTCCTGCGCGAGCTGATCATCGGTGATCGCCATGACGTGCATCCGCAGCCCGAGGATCTCCTCGGCAGACCGGCCGTCCTCATACGTGGTGAAGGTGAGGCTGCTCGCGACCGGCTCCGTGAGCATCCACGAGGCCAAGCCGATCCAGCCGGCGGCATCCCGAGATGAGCGGACGCGGATAACGACCCCGCTCTCCAACCACGTCATCAGTCCATCGATCATCCACGCCAAGGCTGGTCCATGCGTGTCCCGCTTTTCGTGAAACCACGCTGCGACGCTGGCGAAGCCCGAACCGGCCGGCAACTGCAGTGTCGCCGCAGGTGTCGCCGTGCGGACCTGTTCAGCCCCAAAGGGAGATAGCCAGCTCTCGGCCCAGTAGTAGTCCACGGGTCGGGTGCCAGCGGGTCTTTGGACTATCGCGGCGTGGGTGAACACATTGCCGGGGCGAGACGTGTGATCCTTGCCTGCTTCGACAGAGCGCCAGAAGACCGAGAGGCCGTCTTCGAGTCGGTGACGAAAACGCACCGGTCGATCGGCCAGCTCGCGGCTGTCGGGGAACGCGGAGACCGTGGCGGGGAGACTGACACTCACCCCCGCCACGAGTCGCCGTTCCTGGTCGGGCAAGAGGTCGGGAGTGCGATGTAGCACGCCCCAGCCCCCCCCGGCGCGGCCCTGGACGCCATCGGCGGACGCATAGGTGAGCTGTGGATCGGTCATGCGAGCCCTACCTTGAGCAGTGCGACTGCCGGGTCCAGTACCGCGATGTTCCCGCACTCGGCTGGCGGGCGCGCAACGAAGAGGCGGACGAATCCGACGTGAGGACCCACTGGCAACTCGCCGAGGACAGTGTCGACATTGGGGGACAGCGAAACGACGGTGTCCCGCAGGTGCCGAGCCCCAGGTTGTTCGGGAAACAGAGGAAGATGCGTGGGGTGCTGCACCAGGATCAGCGGTGTCGCATGGACGGTCTCATCACTACTGACGACGACCTTAAAAGCGTAAGGAGGAGTGCTCGGAGTGCGCGCCTCGCCCTCTCGCCAAACGGGCCGCAACGTGTAACGGATGCGGGTCATCCCGGGGTATGTCAGCACAGTGCCCGTGGAACGTCGCGGCCGTCCGTTCTCGTACAGCACACCGAACAGGTGCAGACTGCAGCCGTTCGACGGCAGCGCCCTCGTAATACGCATGCCCCCCAGTCTTCGGTACTCGTCCTCGGTCAAGCTGGCAATGACTTGCGAGGAGGTCGGATCTATGTCGGCCTGGCCGCGTGGGCCTTGATAGGCCTCCACCGACTTCACACCCTCCGGCCATTCGAAGGTCACGATCTGGGAGTCGACTCGTTCGATGAGCAGCGGGTGCGCGGGCGGTTTGGGCACGACCAGGCCCAAGCTCGGTCCCACCCGCACGGTGTCGGGCGAGATGACGTGCACCGCGGTGAAATAGCCACGAACCCACCACCGTTCGAGTGCGTAGCCCGCGATGACCTGCCGTTCCTCTATGGCGCCGGCCGGATGGTTGACCCGCCGCTCCGGTGTGAGGCCGGCTAAGCTGATCCGCTCCTTGGACAGCCTGTCGTGCTGGGCCAACCCGGCGTCCGGCTTCTCCTGAGTGAGGTAGATCTCGACCTGACCGTAGGGGGGCTTTGTCCAGGAGATGTCGTAGCTGCCGGGGTGTGTTGCGCTCGGCTCGACCTGCAAAGGGATCGATATCGGTTCGGCCCGGGCTGTGACCGGGGCGCTGACGGGATCGGAGACTCGGGTGTTACCGTCCTGCAGGGTCACGACCGCGAAGGCGGCGTAGGTGAGGGGGACACCCGCCGGTGGGGTCCGGTCGATGAAGCCGGTAGGGAGTAGGTCGGTCGCTGCCAGGGCCTTGCTCGTGTCATAGCGGATCGACTTGACATGAACGTGACGCTGGACCTCGATCCGATGGTCACCCGGGGGAGGGATGAAGGTGCCGGCGACCTCGCCGCGCGGAGTGACACTAACGCTCAGGTCCGTTGGTGGCCAGACGATCTCGCCACGGGCCACCAGGCGCGGCTGGGCCATCCGTGCGGACGTGTCGTCGGCACCGGTGTTTGCCCAAACGGCGACGTACGTCACCGCCGATGCTCGGCTCAGCTCGGCCACGACAGTCGTGGACTTGGTCGCTCCGACCTGACCGCAGATATCGGGGTCCGGAGCGGTCGTCGGCCACGTGTCGGGTGATTCGACCACCCGGTAGATGACGCTCGCCCCCAGGTCATCGGGGGCAGACCAACTGAGGTGAACTCCGCTGTCGTGCCATTCGACCAGTAGTGGAGCGGCTCCCCCGCCCGTGCTCTCGGCCCCGAATCGGGTCCAGTCAAAGGGCGCGAATCGGCCGGGACTGGGCAGCCACGAGCCAGGTTGGGCGACTTCGTCCGGCACGATCGCAGGCGCCAGGTACGGCTGCGGCGAGGTGCCGCTACCCGCATCGTCGATCAGATCCTGCTCGCCAGCCAGCACTCGGGCCAACCTCTCGGCGAGACGGGTGATCTGATCCGCGGCGTCAAGGTTGCCCGCGAAGGAGACGATGTCGCCCACGCCGTTGATCCGCGCGTGCGCGAGCCGGGTCAGATCCGCCGACTCGATCGCCGCCACATCTGGATCTGAGTCGCGCAGCCGGGTGGCCCACTGATGCAGCCACTCCAAACGAAGGGCCGGCGTGGACTCGTTCGTCGGGTCGACGTCGCGCGGCAGCTCCGGTGGGACCGCGACCCGCGGGGGGTCGACGGCAACCGGGGCAACCGGGGTTGGCGGGGAAGGAGGCGAGTCCGGACCCGGCACGGAACCGGCACCGACGATCTGTTCGAGCTCCGGTAGCCGAGCTCGGATGGCATCTTCCTTCTCCCACAGCACTAACGCGATCCCCGCCGGAGTCAGCGGACCCATTCCGCCGACGATGAGCACGTCGATAGGAGCCGGAATCGGATCCACCGGCGGCGGTACCGCTGCCAGGTCCCGAGTGCGCACCAGACGCTCGTCACGATTCATGACCTACCACCCGTCTGGAGCGTTTTGACTAGGCGGCCATGCCGGGCTCGGCGGCCGGGGCGGCGCCGGAGGCATGGGAGCCGACGGCCGCGGCAGCGTCACCGGAGGCGGGACCGGAGCTGACCCGGCTGGCCAGGATGCGGTCTGGGCTGCCCACGGGTCGCCGGTTGCTACGGCGTCCCAGCTGGGCGTGACCATCGCGGCCGGCGTGGGCCGAACGGCCGCGGGCATGCCGGGCTGCCCTCCGGTAGAGTTCACGGCCACGCGGGCGTGCCAGATGAGGCAGATGCTGGCCAGCAGGACCGCGATGGAGCCCCCTAAGGCGAGCCGGGCACCCACCCCGACCCAAAACCCTGCAGACGCATGCCCGCCACTGATCGACGTGAGGTGCTCGACGACGCCACTGAGCAGGCTCGACCCGATGGCCGCGTCGAATACCGTCAACGCGGCACCGCAGGAGAGCCAGGCCAACGGAATCGCGAAGCGGAAGCCACCCCTGGCCACGGCGCCGGCCAGCAGGCCGAGGAAAGCGATGCAGAGTCCGCCTACGGTTACCACACCGACGCTGGTGTCGCCAAGCCGGCCGCTGTAGGACTGTGCGAACTCATGCACCGACCCCGAGACGGAAGCCCACTCACTGGTGAGTGAGCCGGCGAGTAGACCCACCCCGAGCACTCCGAGAACCACGGCTCCAAGGGCCGCGCCACCACGGGCGGGACGCGGCGGGCTCGCGCCCCGACCTCGAGCCACCACGGGGGCAGCGAGTAGCCCTATCCACGGCACGAGCACGGCGAACGTGACAACCGTGCCACGACGGACACCTAAGCGGGTGGCCAGGGCAGCCCCGGCGACACCACTCACCAGTGCGTTCAGAAGGCAGTTAAGAGCCAACGGAATCAGGAATGAATCGGGCATGACGGACCTAGATGAAGTCGATAGTCGATGGGGCCGAAGGGTGCGTCTCGTCGGCTTCGAAAGCGGTACTCGGAGCAACAGCGCGGTACTCGCTGGGCGGATATGCCCCACCCGTCTGGACGACAACAGTCGCCATTGCCAGCCCGTTGAATTCCCGGAACAGTTGGGTCTGGCGTACTTCTCGGACGCCCGCGGTGGCGGCAAGGGGTGAGAACATCGCGTCGGAGAAGGTGAACAGGGTCCCTTCGTACTCCCGGTCCAGGCCTTGGACGAAGTCCTGTCGGCTGCCGATGGCCACCTGGCCGGTCGTCGAGTCGCGCACCGCGATCCGATTAAGCAGCCGCTCACGCGCCTGCTCGTCCGTCAGCGATAGCTGGCCGACCCCTTGCAGAAAGCCCACCGAGGCAGCCCGCTCGGCGGCGTCCCTGGCCACCGCAGCACTCCACCGGGTGAGAATGGGGCCCTGCCCGTCCGGGTTGGGGTCGGTGAGGAGCACCCCGGGATCGGACTGCACGGCATACCGTTGCTGGCCAAGACTGGATGGCACCGTCTTGAGGAATTCCGTCCAGCAGTCGCTGAGCCAGCCGGCATGGAAGAGCTGCAAGCGCCATCGGTTGCACACCTCGTCCACCGCGTCAGCGTCTGGCAGGGCCATCCCCAGGCCGATGCTTCGCGGGAGCCCCTGCCCCACCAGCAGCTTCTGCGGCGAGCGCGCCGGCGGCTGGCCCAGCGGCGCTTGAACGAACGATCCGAAGGCGCGTGACCAGTCGAGGAACTGCCGATACGCGCGAGACAGTCGACGCAGGTCCTCCAGGGCCTCGGCTCGATGACGGCGAGCCGTCTCCAGATCCGTGTCGAGCTGCGTGCGCCTGTTGAGCAACTGATACAGCAGCTGCTGACCTTTGAGATAGACGAGGGCCCCGCTGAGGAACCAGACGATGAGGAAGCCGACCAAGACGATAAGCCCCGTGATCAGGGCGAGCACGTCGAACACGATGAGCAGGATCCCCGCGACCAGACCCAGCAGCCCGATCACCGCGAGGATGCGCATCCGCTTGGCAAGGGCATCTTGACTCTTGGCCACGTCGTCGGGCAGATCTGCCTGCTCCTGGAGGCGCGCGATCCGCTCGTTCAACCCTTCGACCTCCGCGACGGTCGCCCGGAAGCCGTCGCCAAGCCGCCGACCGACCCGGCCCACATACGAGTTCGTATGCCGCGCGCTCCAGTCGCGCAGCCGTTGCTTCTCGGCAGCTATCTGGGTAGCCAGGTGAGTCTGGGTGCGCCCAAGTATGTCCAGGGCGCCGAAGAGCCGGCCGCCCGCGATGTCGTCACCCGGCTCCACCTCCCAGTTCGGCAGCCAGGGGCTCAGATGGTCGGGCAAGACGAACCGATCGCCCTGGGCGGGGGCGACCCGTTGGGTCGTGGTGACCACGGCAACCTGGGTACCCATGGTGCGCGGCGGCAGCTCCTGGCAGCGGGTGCCCCCGTCGAGCAGCGTCATACCGCCGTCGACGAAGTCGAGCCACAGTTGCGGTTTCTGAGGCGGGGCGGTGAGCTCTGCCCCGGCCGTACTCCGGCTGATCACCGAATCCAATCCGGACTCGAACTCTGCCCAGCTGGCCGCAGACCCGTCGGCTCGCACACCGCGGACGACGACGGTGAAACTGCTGTCCCCGCCCCCGAACACCACGTGCTGTACGGCGTTGGCCATGGTGGCGCGACTGCGGTACCAGAGTTCCTCGGCGATCCGGCGGGGAGCATTTCGAATCGCGTCGAGCATGAAGCGCAGGAACATGCGAAGCGCTGTCTTGAAGTCCAGCAGCTGTCGGGGCGGCGGCGGCGGGACCGAACGAGGTCGTGGCAGGACGTCCTGGTGTTTGACCATAAGAGCGTCCGCCATCCCCAACGCGGTGGCGGCTTCGTCGTCGACGACGACGGCCGACGCGAGGTTGACTCGCGGCACTGGGTAACGCTGACCCACATCGAGCAACGACCGCAGGACCGCCTCGTCGACGCCTTCGGCAGACAGCGACCGGCTGAAGATCCGCAGCGGCACAACCAGGTCTCCGCTGGGCGCCGAGCGGTCGTCCAGAACTGAACGGGCCTGCCCGACCCACAGCCCCAACAACGAGCAAAGACTGCCGACCAGAGCCGTGAGCCAGCGCGCATCGTCCGAGGAACGGGTGAGCGCCGCACCACCCCCGCTGGGCGATGCCGCGTCTTCTGGCGAGAGGGCGAAGTTGTGCCACCCCATTGGGGGTTGCATCCGCGCCGCCCAATCGTCACTTCCGCTTCCGGCGAAGAGCGCGACGGGCACCAAGCGGGCCTGAGGCACGGCGCCGATGACGGCTGACTGCATGCGGGTGCAGTCGGCCCGGCCGGCGACGTCATCGTCGGAGTCGACAACCGACACAACGCAGACTCGCACAACATCGACCACACCGCGGGCGAGACTGTCGGTGAGCAACTCCGGACGCACGGTCGCACCATCGATAGTCGTGGCTGGCTGTTCGTTGCCGCGCGCCGAATCGACATCGACGACGACAACCGGAGAAATGAGGCCGAGAGAGCCCCAGTCGCGCAGGATTGCTCCCAGTTGGACGGCAATAGGCCGGCGGGCGGCTAGCACAGTGGCACCGGTCACAGGAATACCTCCGGCTCACGCTGCGGACCAGGCTGGTACGGACTGGGGGTGCGGGCTGCCACGGCCATCTCGCGCAGCAACGCCGTAGCCTCGATGACCAGTGGGCCGATCTCGGCGAACAACTGGGCGCGGGGTAGGGCGACCCCCTTGGCAAGGAACGACTCGGCCACGCCGTTCTGAGAGAGCCGCACTGCTCCCGAGTTCAGTGCCAAGGCATCGAGCTTGCCCAGCCATTCCATCGCCGCCTCGAACCGAACCGTGCCCAAGTCGACACTCATCCCGGGAGCCGAGCCGGCTTGGCCGCCGGAGGGCGGGTAGGGCGCGGCATACCCGCCCTGCGGATGACCCGGCGGGAACTGGGGCGCATACCCTGGTTGCGGGAAGCCCTGCTGTTGGGGGGCCGGCTGGAAGTACCCGGGCTGAACAGCACCCTGGTCAGCAGGCCCGGCCGGGGGTGAAAGGCTCGGCTGCTGCCCCGCAGCTCCGCCCGCCTGCGGGTGCCCCGGCGCGTGGGGGTCGGCTGCCTGGGGATACCCGGGGTAGCCCTGTTGTTGGGGGTAGCCCTGTTGTTGGGGGTAGCCCTGTTGTTGGGGGTAGCCCTGTTGTTGGGGGTAGCCCTGTTGTGGGGGGTAGCCCTGCTGAGCTGCGGCAGACGGCCGCGCGCCGATGAGCACGGGGCTCAAGCCGTCACCGTGCAGGGGCTGGTCATCGAGGGTGAGGGGCTGATCGTTGAAAGCCTGCGCGAGCAAGCGAGTGCCGTGCAGGTCACCGACCGGTGGTGGCTGTTGCGTTGAGCCGGTCTGGTCGACCAGTAGGCGCAGCGCCTCGAAGGGCGCCAATGGCGTCAGGTCGGGGTCGCCCTCACAGCGCACCAACGCCCAAGCGTGCGACATGAGGACTGCCGGCAGGATGTCGCTGTCGCTCTGAATGCTTCCCTCTTCGTTCTCGAGCAACGGACCGAAGGTCAACCACCCCTCCGCCGTCGCCACTTGCGGAGCCTCCCGGTTGGACTGACGCACCAAGCCCAGCAAGCGTCCTAGATACCAGCCGGCCACCATCCGCACGGCCTCGTCACGGTGCATCGCCAACGCGGCATACAACGGCCGGGACCGCTTCCACAGCCACAATGACCGCTGGTAGCTGCGGGGGGCCGAGGCCCACCGCTGTTTGATCGGCTCCAGCAGTGAGCGGTAGCACAGCGGGCTGACCTTCTGATAACTCCCGAACACCGCGATGCGCCCGACGGTGGCCCGGTGCAACGCGAGCGACTTGTCGAAGTTCGTGCGGGTTGTGCTGTCGAGGTCGGCATTGCCAGCCAACCATTGGGTCAGCTCGACAGCCACCGGATCGGCGGCCCCGAACGGCATCTCCGAGAAGGAGTAGAGGTAGTGCACGCTGCGGTTGTGCAGGCGTTGCACCATCATCTCGTCGACCCCGACGACGGGGCGGGCCAACGCCAACGTCTCGGTGAACTTGGCCGCGAACTGCCGCTGCCGGCCGGAGCGATCCACGTCTGCGACCGCCGGATCATTGAGGTACTCCGCAATCGACTGGCTCGCGTAGCGAGAGAACACATCGCCGGGCACCGACAGCCGGGCTTGGGCGCGCTTGATGACGTCCGAGCAGGCCAAACCCAACCGGTATGCCGGTTTGGCCTGTGGCGTCGGCTGGCCGTCGGTGCTGGACCTGTTGAGTATCGGTGCTCGCCAATGCCCCAGCTGCTCCACCACGGGATAGGTAACGGTCGACCCGGTGCTCTGCCACACCCCGGTGATGACGCTCTGACGCAGCCAGGCCAAGCCCTCGGTGAAGCTCCCGTTCGCCGCGGCTGCCACATCGGCGCGGAACTGCGCCGGGAACTGCTCACTCGTGGTGAGCAGCACCTCGTTCTGGGCGTGATCGAACCGCTTCGGCACCTGCCCGCTCTCGTCCGGCCAATCGGCATACACCCCCGAATGTAGTTGCGCCAGACCGGCGCCGCTTCCGGTCTGGGCTCGCTCGACCTCCAGCCCCCGCAAAGCGTCGTTGGCCGCCAACTCCAGGCTGGACAACACGTCGGTCGCGAACGCGCGTAACACCTCCGCGCCCAGCTTGGCCGCCTCGCGACGAAGCCGATTCTCCAGCCCGCCCTGCATGCTCTTGCGAACCAGCTGTCCCAGCATGTGCTCGGCACTCACCACGACCTTGTTGCCCAAGGCCTCAGCCTGCTGCGCGACACTCGGATCCATGGCGACGGGGTCAACGGCGTCTGCCCCCAACCCTGCCTGGGCCATGTCGCCCACCAAGTTGTCACACAGTTGCCGCACCCGCGCCATCAGCTCACGTCCATACGGCAGACCAAAGGCTCCGACGGCCCTGAGGAATTCGGCCTTGGCTGCCTCTTCCAAGCTCGTTGCCCAACCCTCGGCCCAGGCATAGGCCGAACGCTGCAGGTTGGCAACGACGATGTGGCGAGCCCCAGCGAACGCGGCGCCGGTCGCAGCAAGCCACGACCGAGCTTGACCCTGCCCGCTGTTGACGAGGATCGCCGCCAGCGGGGAACTCGCATCCCGAGCTGCCGCCTCCCAATTCACCCGGGGATAGGCCACCGACTGGAACCACGACGGCGTCGGCGTCCCGGGAAGGGGCAGCCCCATCGCCTGCAGGCTCAGGCCGAGTTGGTTGTCCATGAGTTGACGCAGTTGATCCGTGGAGGGCAATTGGCTTGTCGGATTCTCGTGCCCGGCGACCAGGTGGTCCACGGTGGCGCGGCTGAGCCGCTGTGCGGCGTAGTCGAGGTAGCGGTCTCGGCCCAGGCTCAGCGAGGCGAAGCCCAACGTGCCAAGGGGTAGATCCGCGTTGTTGATCCGCCACCCGAAGCGATCGGTGTTCGTGTGCAGCGGTTGCGGATTGCCGAGGAAGTAGTCGAGATATTGAGAGGTCGCGGACTCCGAGCCGATGACCCCGGCGATCGCGCGCGCAATGCCGCGGTACACGCCTTCCGCCGTTCCGTCGCCGAAGAAGGCGCCCGAGCCACCCACCCGGCTGCCAATCGGCAGCACCCTCCCGAAAGGCGGGGCGTGACCGATGGGCACCTGCAGACCGAGACTTTCGTAGAGTTGCTTGTCAGCCACTTCGGAGGATCGCGCCACGGCCGCGATGACCTCGGACACCGCCCCCATGGCGTTGCCCTCGACGTTGGCCCGAGTGTCCTCGGGAAGTTTCGCGAAGACGTCGGCGGTGTAGAGGAAGCAGCCGATGTTAGCCGGGTTGATCCCTGGCAAGGAGCCCAGGACGCGGCATACGTCAAGGAACATCGACGCGCCGGAGCCACCCGCCATGGAGGCGACGACGATGGGGATGATGACGTTGCTTCCTTGCTCGCTCGGTGGAATGTCGCCCCACGCGGTGGGGGCGACCATCTTTGCCTGAGCCGCTTCCAGAGTGGCGCGCAACTGCTTGAGCCGGGGCAGGGTCAGCATCCGGCCGATCGCCCGATACTGCCCGGCGCCGCTGGTCACCGGAACGCTGTTTGCCTTTGCCCGGTCTTTGGGTGCCCAGCCCAACAGCGGAGCGAAGTTGCGGTTCTGGCTTTGCGATAATTGGGCTTCGACATTGAGGCTTGTCGCTTCGTAGGTATTGCCGGGGCCGCTGAAGGAGACATAGCTGCCGCCGAGATCCTTGATGTTGCCCAGTGGCGCCGGACCCTTGTCCGGATCGACCGGTACGTCGATGTGCACGAACTGCCAGGCATCCGGCAGATCCCAGCCACGGGGGCGCAGGTCGGCCCGCAGTTGGTCGATGACCAAACGCACGGTGGTGCCACCGGAGCCACCACACCCGACGACCAAGAATTTACGCATGGCAGCTCAACTTCCCTTCGGTGAACAGTGGGTCACTGGCAATAGCGGGCGCATCCAACCGGCTCACCACGTGTCCGGGGACGGCGCGGGACCTGCCGGCGGCGCGGCGCCGCCCGCCGCTGACGATGGGGGAGGGGCACTCGGCGGGGCGGGCGAGCCACCCCCGGCCAGGTCGGCGCCGATGCCGGAGCGCGGCTGGGTGCGATTGGTGCCCCAGGGATCGGGCGACTCCTCAGCCGGCGCAGCCCAGGGGTCTGCGGCGGGCGCCGAATTACCCCAAGCATCCGGCGCGGCACCGCTGGTCGACCCGGTCGCCGGGAGCTGTGCGCGCAGTATCTCGACCGCGTCACGGACGTCACGTCGCAGTTCCTCGACGAGGTCGGACCACTTGGAGCCCGCCGGATTCGTGAAGATGGTGACCTCCACGTCGCCTTCGTGCGGGTTGACGGCGTCCAGGGCCACACACCACGAGCCAACCAGCGACAGGGGGAGCTTGGCCTGTCCCTTGTGCCTCATGGCGGTTCGGCCCGCCCCCGCTGGGGTACCGGGCTGTTCCACGACGACGAACCCGGGCTCGGTGAGCGCCCACCCAGCCTTGGTCAGCAGCCGCTTGTCACCGACCTGAACAACGCGCCGGTTGGACGCAAGGAATACTGCCGGCAACGCGCTGGGCTCCAGGTCCACACCTTCGTCGAGGAAGGAGCCACTTCCGTCGACCCGGCCGCGCACGGAACCGACCTTGAGCGCATCGCCCGGGATGGTGGCCGTGAGGTACTTGACGAGGTAGATCAGGCCCAGCGGGATGGCCAGGCCGAGCAAGGTCACTCCGATCAGCACTGGAAGGAGCACTTTGATGTTGAGCGGACGGCTCACATCCCATCGGTAAGTGACTGGACGCTCGATCGGAGCGCCATCCCCCTTGGGGGCGGTCGCCACCTTGAGGGTGCCGGACGCCAGCCCATTGCCAACAGCGCTGCCGGTGACGGTCACCACGAGGGGTCCGGAGACGCACGACGCCCGATCTATGGCGTTCGAGGTCACGCTCACGGAGTCGACGCCTTGCGGAAGTGTGAGGGACGATGACCCAACAAGCCAGACACAGCCCTCGCCGGTGACCGGGATCTGCGTCGACACCGGGCCGGCGCTCTCACTCTTGCCGAAGTCCACCTGGTCCGGAACGACCGGGTAGTTGGGGGGCGAAGCGATCTGCAGGAGGAAGTCTTTTACCTGCGGCTCGAGCTTGGTGCCGGGCACCACGGTTCCGGCCGGAGAGTTCCACGGTCGAGTGGTCACCTCCAACGACACGCGAAGCCGCGCCGAACCCGGCGCTACCCCGGTCAGGTCAATGCGTTGCGGATCCCCGATCTGACCGCGGGGGACGCGCGTGGCGATTTGGACCTGCTTGCCCTCGGCAAGTTCAAGAACCGCAGAGAGAGTCGTCGAGTCGGAGAGTGACGCCAATTCCACCGGCGAGCCATCGGAGTGGGTGACCCCAAAGCTGAGCGTCGCGGCCTGTCCCGCGGTCAGTGATTTGCCGGATTCTCGCCACGCGGGCACCAGGTCGCCGAAGATGTGCAGACTCGATCGTGAAGTGCCAGCCGTCCGCGACGGCGACAGGAAGACCAAGCCCCATTGACCGGTCCACGCGGCGTCATCCGTGCGCCGTAGGTCGATGGACGCCGACTGCTCGGACACCCACCGCCACACCAGTTGGGCACCCGGCACGCTGACGCTGCCCTCCCGACCCTTGACGATCTCGGTCTGTTGTCCGCTCGGGTTGACGAGCACCACCCGCTGGTCGCGGGTACTGCTGGCACCCAGCAAGTGGACCGCCGAGATCGCCGGATCCAGGACGAACGAATGGGTGCCTTCAGCACACACATCAACTCCACACACGCTGGCGGTTTGGTTCTGAGGGCTGCGACCTGGAGTGGCGAACTGGTCGAAGGCGAAAAAGAGTGCGTCGATATCGTTGGCGAGGAAAAACGCTCCGGGCGCTGGGCTAACGATCTTGCCGCAGCCGCCCTCACCCGTGGCGATGCTCTTGAGCGCGGTGAAGTCCGGCGCTGGATCACCACCGAGTCCCACGCCAATGTTCACGATGCCCTGGCTACGGAGCTGGTCGGCAACCCCGCCAGGGCGACACAGATCAGCAGCGCCTGCGGCGATCACCGCACGGGCGTCCTGGTCGGTTTCTAGAGGCTTGTCTGCCGCATAGGGCTTAGGGTCGCCGAGCGCCCGACGATCCTCGTCACTCCTTCCCGCGCGCCGTGACAGGTCGTACGCACCGTCGGTGAACCACACAACGAATGAGCAGTGCCCAGGGGCACCCCCTGCGCGGGCGGCCAAGTCCTTGCGTGCTCCGGTGAGCGCGTTCCAGTAGTCGGTGTCGATTCCCCCCACCTGACTGCGATAACCCTCAAGGGCTGTCTCGATCGGACCGAGGTTGGCCGGGGTGAGGGCGGTCCAATCGGTGGTCTTGTCGTACTTCTGGTCGAAGCCCGCGATCGCGATCGTCAGGTTGGCCTTGGCCGAGGCCCCGAACGACGACATCTGACGCACGAGATACTTCGCGGCATCCACCCGAGCGCCCTTCGGGTCGGAGGTCCTCAGCGAGCCCGAGCGGTCGATCAGCAGCAACATGTCGCCCTGGCCACCGCCGGCGATGCACGCACCGACCCGCTGCAACGCATCGGTGTTGACGTCGGCGGGTAGGGTCGCCACCGGCCCTACGGCCATCGATAGTGCGGGTGCGGCGACGACGGCACCGACCCCGCTGAACAGACCGGACGCAACGAGGCCTCCCGCGAGCACGGCTCGAACCAGTCGGAAGCGCACGGTCATCTCCGGGCCAGCTCGTCGGCGATGTGGAAAGCGTTGAGTCCGACAGACACCAGCGCAACGACGACGACGCCGCGACGCAACCATTCCGCCAATTCGTTGGGGCGATACCACCCGGTCTGCCGGCGTTTGGCATCCTGCATGAGGAACACCGCCCATAGCCCGAGTGCGATGGGGCCGGCGACCAGCCACCCGAGCACTCCCATGGCAGCTCCTTTGGAAAGCAGGAACCAGATCAGCGAACCCACCGTGCACGCGGCGGCGCCCGCGATCCAGATCATCGGGGCGGACGTGGGCGCAGCCAGCTCGCCACCAACTCCCGGCTCCTGCGCAGCATGGGAGTCGAGCGGATCCGGGGCGTGCTCGGCCGGCTGGGGCGGCGGCCAGGCAGACTCACCCTGCCACTGCGAGGCAGCTGTGGACTCAGTCGGAGCTGAGTTTCCCCAACCAGGTGACCCGGACGAGGAGCCTTGTGTGGGGATGGGCTGCGTCCACCCACCGGCACTTCCACCGCTCCCGGGGACTCCGCTGCTGGGTGCCCCGCCATTCCACGTCATCCCAACCTCCTGCCTTGGTCACGCTCTCGCCGCGTGGCTGCGCGACGAAGCGCCGCCGAGTGTGGGTGCCGAGCATGCCGAGTCGTCATGGCGTCAGCTTGACTCGACCCGAGCCCGCTCGTCCAGTGAATCCGAATCTGCGGCATCGATGCGGTTGGCTCGCACGCTCCACGCAAAGGACAGCGCGATGAACATGATGCCGACGAGCCCGATGGCGATGTCGGGGACATGCCAACGGATGGTGATGAGCAGCATGACCGCGAGCGCGCCGATCGCCCAGTGCGCGCCATGCTCCAGGAACCGGTACTCGGCGAGCGTGCCCCGCCGGACCAGGTACACCGTCATCGACCGGACATAGAGTGCGCCAACGCCCAGGCCCAAGGCAATGATGAGCGGATCGGGTGTGATCGCGAAAGCACCGATGACCCCGTCGAAGGAGAACGAAGCATCGAGCACTTCGAGAAAGATGAACAGCGAGAAGGCGGCGCGCCCGGCCAGCCCCAGTGCGGCTCTCGACGGTTGCTCAACCGGGTCGAGCAATTCCGCCTTCTTGGCCTCCCGATCCTCCATGACGGTGGAGACCCCACTCACCGCGACATAAGTAGCCAACCCGAAGATGCCGGAGGTGAGCACCGTCCGGGCGATATCAGCGGTGGCAAGGAGTTGCGCGGTGAGCAGCAGGGCGGCCACGGCGCACAGCACCGAGAGCGAGTCCAGGTGGCCGGCACGGGCCAGCGGGCGTTCGACCCACGACAGCCACCATTGATCGCGTTCGGTGTCGAAGAGGAAGTCCAGAAAGAGCATCAGCAGGAAGACGCCGCCGAAGGCGGCAATCGCCGGGTGTGCCTGATTCAGGACGTACCCGTATGTGCCGGGCTGGGCCGGATCTCCCTGCGCCATCGCCAGTCGGACCGCCTCGGCCGGCGAGATCCCACCGCTGAAGCAGACCACAACGAAGGGAAAGACCAGCCGCATACCGAAGACGGCGATGAGAACACCGACCGTCAAGAACATACGCTGCCAGAAGGCGTTGAGCTTAGCCAAGTACTTGGCATTGACCGCCGCGTTATCGAAGGAAAAGACGATCTCGACGACGATGAGAATGGCGGTGACCGAGGCCGCTCTTGCCCCCCCGTACGCCCATGCCACGGCAACCGCAGCGAGGGTGATCAACAGGTCGATTCGGAAGAACTTCAACAGGCCCATCGGTCGACTCTCTATGTCGCGCGGGGGCGCGGCGTATACCAGGAGTACCCCCGTGATGCACGCCACCGTACACCACGCCGACTCGTGACGCGCCCCCCCATTTGGGGGGTAGATTGCCTCCGTGCGCCCCTGTCGAGGCATGGCAGCGGAGCGCCGTGGCGCTGTCCACGATGGTGACCGACCTCAGGAGTGACATGACGATCTCACTGTCCAAAGGAGCGAGCTTCTCGTTGTCGAAGGCTTCGCCGGGCCTGGTGCAGGTGCAAGTGGGTCTGGGATGGGACCCACGCACGACCACCGGGCTCGATTTCGACCTGGATGCCTCGGTGATCGCCTGCGACGCGACCGGACGATGCCTCGGCGATGCTTGGTTCGTCTTCTACGGCCAGCTCGTATCTCCCTCTGGTGCAATCGTTCACCACGGCGACAACCGCGACGGGGCGGGCACGGGTGACGATGAGGTCATCGATGTCCTTCTTGACCTCCTACCTCCCGAAGCCGTTCGACTCGTCTTCGCCGTATCGATCCACGAGGCTGACGCCCGCGGCCAGAACTTCGGGCAGGTGCGTGAGTCCTTCATCCGGATGGTGGACGCTCGATCCGGGGCCGAACTGGTCCGCTACGACCTCGCGGAGGACTATTCAACGGAGACCGCCGTGGTCTTCGGAGAGTTGGTGCGGACCAGCGGGGAGTGGGAAGTCAAAGCTGTAGGCGCGGGCTTCCCGGGAGGTTTGGCCGCGCTCCTCCGGCAGTTCGGCATCGAGGCGAGCTGATGTCCTCTTATACCTCACTGGAGTAGTAGGCGCCAGCCGCGTCTCACGTGAAGTAGCTCACTTCCTGGGAACTCCTGAGGTTTGCCGTCACGCGTCGAACGGGAATCGAGATCGCTAGAGTGAGCCACACGCAGTCAGAACGCGCGGGCGGAGGCCGACGGCGCCGGGCGTCCGACGGTGAACAGCAACCGACATGCGCGAGGAAGTAGGAGTCATGAGTATCTCGTTGTCAAAGGGCGGCACCATTTCGCTCTCCAAGGCTGCCGGTCCCGTCCTGCTCGACCTCATCGACGTGGGTCTGGGCTGGGAGGGCGACGCCGATCTCGATGCCAGTGCCCTGATCTGCGATGCCGGTGGGCGTTGCCTGTCCGACCGTGACTTCGTCTTTTACAACAACCTGCAGAGCCCGACGGCCGCCGTCGTCCACATGGGAGACGCCCGCACCGGGGGCGACGACGACGGTGACGACGAGACCATCAAGGTGGCATTGTCACAGCTGCCCCCGGCGGCGGCCCGGGTCATCTTCGTCGTCTCAATCTATGAAGCCGCATCCACCGGAGCGAGCTTCGGGACGGTCAACTCGGCATACGTACGAGTGGTGAATTGCGCCAACGGAACCGAGCTTGCCCGATACGACCTCACCAGCCAAGCGGCGGGAAACGACGCCTTGGTGTTCGCCGAGCTCTATCGAGACGGTGCCGGGTGGGGCTTCCGCGCCATCGGCGAGTCGCACAATCGAGGTCTGGCCGGCACCCTGGCGATGTACGGCCTGAACGTCGGTTGACCCCGCCGAGACCCGGCCACGTCGGGCCGGCCTGCTCACGACTCGGGGAGGCGCGAAGCGTAGATGGCATTCTGTGGATCCTGCGGCCACCCAATCTCGGGCCCAGCGGATCGGTGCAGCACGTGTGGCGCCGCCAACGATGCGCAGCGGCAGACCACGACGTGGAGCACGCTCGGAACCGCCCCCGCGCAAGGGGGGTTGCCTGACGGACACCCGCCACTGGAGCGGGTAACGCTGACCAAGAAGCCGAAATCACCGCCTCCGCCAGCACGCGCCGACGTCGGGCACCGTTCCCCGATTGCCGCAACCTCACCGGCCAATGCCGCACCGGCGGCAGTCGTCCCATGGGCGGGGGGGTCTCAACCGGTGCCCTATCCACACCCAACACCCGGCCGGCCCTCGTCCTTGCGCAACCCACTCGTGCTCTTGGTCGTCGCGGTGGCATTGCTCGCTATGGGGATGTTGGCGTACCTGGCTGTGGTGCGTCCGTCGGCGGAGCGAGGGGCCTCCGCTCCCACGACCGTGATCGTCCGCTCCGCCCCCGCTCCACCCACCGGGCAGGCCGGAGCATCCCGGGCCCCCGCCGCGAACACCAACAACGCGCCGTCGCTCCCGCCACCGCCGCCCACGACGACCGCCTCTCCCTCGTATCCGCCCCTCGCGTTGCCCGGCAGGCTGTGCGCCACTACGGGTGCCGGGCCCTACGCGAACGCTGCTGCTGGGAACGACATGACCTCCTGCCCCTTCACAATCAATGTGCAGGCTGCCTACGGAACTGCCGGAGGGTCGGGCACTCCATTGACGATCACTGCGTACAGTCCGGTCACCAAGAAGGACTACATCTTGACGTGCGTCGGTGACCAACCGGTCACCTGCACCGGGGGAAACAATGCCGTCGTGTACCTCTACGGTGGCACCGCCACGTTCACCCCATGAGCCCGCCCGCACCCTCACGAGCGCTGCCACGTCCCCGACTCGGTATGCCGCTCGCGGCCCCCGTGCTCGGGTCGGTCGTCGTGGCGTTGGTGCTCGGTGGGTGTGTGGCCGTCGGCACGCCGGGCGCCTCGAATCCGCCGAGTGCCAGTGGCGCGGGCCCGGCTGGCGGAGCCGGCAGCGGTCCCGGCGGCGCCGCCGTGCCGACCGACCCGGGCAGCGCCACGGCCGGCGTGCCGACCGACCCGGGCAGCGGGGCGGCGGGCGGGGCGGGCGGCATACCGGGCGGGAGCGGCGACGGCACCGTGGGGGGCGGCGTCCCGGCGAGCGGAGCGTTGGCCGCGGCGTGGGCGCGACTGCGCCCGACCCTTGCGGCGCGTCAGGTGGGCGTGGCGATCCTGCCAGTCGGAGCGGCGGCGGGCACCGAGCCGGTGCTGCTCGGCGAGTGGCGCACCGGAGCGGCCTGGTCGACGAGCAAGGTGGCGCTGAGCGTCGCCGCCTTGGCGGCCGCGACCCCGGCGCAACTGGCGGCCCGGCGCACCCTGGCCCGCTCGGCAATCACCGAGTCCAACAATGCCGCCGCCCTGGCCCTGTGGGCGCAACTCGGTGGGGGCAGCTCGTCGGCCGCACAGGTCGACGCGGTGCTCGCCGCGCACGGTGACCCGCTCACCCGCACCCAGGCGCAGCAGGTGCGCCCGCCCTACACGCCCTTCGGGCAGACCACGTGGAGTCTGGCAGCGCAGACCCGGTTCGCGGCCGGGCTGGTCTGTGACACCGGCTCGCCGGCCGTCACCGAGACCCTCGCGTTGATGGGGCGGATCAGCGCCGGGCAACGCTGGGGACTCGGGCGGCTCACCGAACCGGTCTTCAAGGGCGGTTGGGGCCCCGGCCCCGACGGTGGCTATCTGGTGCGCCAGTTCGGGGTCGTGACGATCGCCGGGCATCGGTATGCCGTGGCCGTCGCCACCTTGCCTCGGGGCGGCGGTTTCGAGCAGGGCATCGGGGTGCTCGACGCCGTCGCCCGGTGGTTGCCCGCGCAGGCACTGACCCCCGGGCCCGGCTGCCCCGCCTGACCCCCGCGTGCCGGACTGCGCCGTCGCGGTCCGCGTGATGGCCCGTGCGGTCGGTTGGGGGAGCACATTGCTCACTCGACGACGGGAAAAGCTCCCCAAAGTCTGGCTCGTGGCCCGGCGTGACGGCTACGGGGCGGTGACCGGGGGCGGGGGGCCGGTGGGTTTGCCACCCGGGCGGGCAGTGGTGGGCGCTGGGGCGGTGGTCGTCGGGGGAAGGGTGGAGGTCGGGCGGGGTGTCGTCGGCGGGGCGGTGGCCGTCGGCTCGCTCGTCGGTGGGGGCGTGGTCGGAGCGGCCGAGCTCTCCGTGGCGGTCGCGGTCGGGGCGGTCGGGCCGGTGCCGAGGCCGGTGGGAGCGAGGCTGGCACCGATGCCGGCGGGAGCGGGGAAGTCGACCTTCGGCAGGCCGTCGGTGGCGACCTTCATGTAGTCCAGCCACATCAGCTGGGGGAAGGCGCTGCCGGTCTGCCCGTCCGGCCCGGCGATATCGGCCAACGGCTGCGGCACCCCGTTGACATCCCGGAAGAGGGCCACCGAGGTCGACAGCTGCGGCACGAAACCGGTGAACCACACCGACATCACCTTGTCGGTCGTGCCGGTCTTGCCGGCGACCGGGCGACCGAGCTGGGCGATCCGGGCCGCGGAGCCGCCGGTCTTGGTGACCTGGGAGAGCGCGTCGATGGTGTCGGCGGCGATGTCCCTGCCGAAGGCGTCGACGACGTTCTGGCGCACCTGGTAGTCGACCTCGATGGCGTTGGCGGTCACCCGGGCGACAAGATAGGGGGTAGCCCGACGGCCCTGGGCGGCGATCGTGGCATACGCATTGGCGACGTCGAGCACCCGCGGCGAGGCGGTGCCGAGCACGTTCGTGAGGTCGGTGCCCAGGCCGGCGGTCGATTCGGGCATGCCGGCCGCAACGGCGGCGTCGCGGGTCGCCTGCGGTCCGATCAGCAGATTGAGCCGGATGTATGCCGTGTTGACACTCTGCGCGGTCGCCTTGCGCAGGTCGACGGTGCCGTAGGAGACCCCGCCGGCGTTCTTCACCGAGAAGTCCTTGCCCAACGCCGGGTCCTTCAGCGGGCTGTTGCCGTCGAAGGTGCTCGTCAGCGGGATGCCCTTCTGCAGGGCGGCGATGAGCGCGAACGCCTTGAAGGTCGAGCCGGCCTGGATCGTCGCATCGGTCGCGGCGGAGAACTGCCGGGCCTGGTAGTCCTTGCCGCCGTAGAGCGCGACGACGGCGCCGTCGCCGGGGCGCACCGACACGAGACCGGCATACACGGTGGCGACATCGCCCTTGACGGGCAGGTTCTTCTCCACCGCGGTGACGGCGGCATCCTGCGAGCGCTTGTCTATCGTCGTGGTGACGCGAAGCCCTCCGGTGTCGATCTGCTCGTCGGTGAGCTTGAGCTTGTCGCGCAGCTCCTTGCGCACCGCGGTGACGACGTAACCGGTTGAGCCGGTGAGCATCCGGGAGGGCGCCTTGGCCTGGATGGGCGGCATACTCGCCGCGGCCCGATCGGCCGGTGACAACCAGCCCTGGGTGACCATACCGTCGAGGACGTAGCCGAAGCGCTGCTGCAGGTTGGCCTGCTGCTTGGCCCCGAGCGCCGGGTCGAACAGGCTCGGCGCGTTGATGACGCTCGCGAGCACCGCCCCCTCGGCGACGCTGAGCTGCCCGACGTCCTTGCCGAAGTAGGCCTTCGCCGCGGTCTGGATGCCGTAGGCGCCGCGGCCGTAGTAGATCGTGTTGAGGTAGCCCTCGAGGATCTGTTCCTTGCTCTGGTCGCGGTCGATCTTGATCGCGATGACCATTTCGCGCAGTTTGCGGTCGATGGTGCGGTCCTGGGTGAGGAAGTAGTTCTTGACGAACTGCTGGGTGATCGTCGAGCCGCCGCCCTGCACGTCGGCGCCGCGCAGCGCCTGCCACACCGATCGGGCGATGCCATTGGGGCTGACCCCGGAGTTGGTGTAGAAGTCGCGATCCTCGGCGGCCAGCACGGCCCGCTGCACGTGCACCGGCACCTGCGCCAACGGCACCGACTCACGGTTCTGCTCGGCCAGCCGGGCCAGCTCGGTCTTGCCGTCGGCGTAGTAGACGACGCTGGTCTGCGCGTCGGCCAGGGCATTCGGGCTCGGCGGGTCGATCGTCGCGAAGGCCACCCCGAGCGCCCCCAGCCCGAGCAGGCAGACCCCCAGGAAGGTCCACATGGCGACCCGCAGCCAACGGCGCCACCCGGTGCGCCGGGCCTTGCGCGGGCCGGACGCACGGCCGGCCGAGCCGCGCGCCGCACCGCCGCGCGGCGGCCGGTTCGAGGCGCCACGGCCCCCGGATCGGGTCGGTCTGGAAGTGCTCACGACGGTCCAGTATGCGTCGCTCGCCCGGCAGGGCCGAATCCGTATGCCGCCGCGGCACCCCCCGACCGGCCCGCCGGCCCTCCCGTCCAGGGGTCGTGACCACTGCCGAATTGGGCGCCGACATTGCAGCGGCTGCACGCATTGACCACAATGACACTCGGCGGGACCGCGATCGAATCATCACACGACGGCGAGGTGCGACATCGGCGAAGTCATCGGGGGTCGATACGAATTAGGGCATGTCGTGGGCCGCGGCGCGATGGGGGAGGTCTGGGCCGCCGAGGACCGGGTGCTCGGTCGGCGGGTCGCCATCAAGCGGATCCTCGGCTCGCCGAGCGCGACCGACGTGTTGCGGCTGGAGCGCGAGGCCAAGTTGGCCGCCACGCTGCACCATCCGAACATCGTCGGCGTGCACGACCTCGTCTCCAGCGACGGACGCACCTATCTCGTGATGGATCTCGTTGACGGGACCTCGCTGGCCGATCTGCTGACCACAGCGGGCTCACTCACCCCGCTGCGCGCGGCGAGTCTCATGCGCGAAGTCTGCGATGCCGTGGATTTCGCCCATCGACGCGGCGTCATCCATCGGGACATCAAACCGGCCAATGTCCTGGTGTCCCGCGAAGGGCGCGCCTATGTCACCGATTTCGGGGTCGCTCGGGCCACGAGCACCGATGCCGCCGGTCTCACCGGCACCGGTATGGTCATCGGCACGGTCCGTTTCATGGCGCCCGAGGTGGCGCTGGGTCGACCGGCCGGTCCCGCCTCCGACGTGTACTCCCTGGGCGCCACCCTGTTCGCGTGCGTGGAGGGCCGCAGTCCCCTGGCTGGGGGTGGCGGCCCCGAGGAGTCGACGGCCGCGCAGCTGTTGCGCCTGGTGTCCGCCCCCGCACCGCCGCCCACCCAAGCCGGGGCGTTGCGTCCCCTCATCATGGCCATGCTCGATGCCGAGCCGGGTCGCCGGCCCAGCCTCCCCGAGTGCGTCGCCGAGCTGGCCGCGGTAGCTGCCGGGTCGCGAGGGGCCACGCTGCCGCTCGGTGTGGCCCCGGCCCAGCCGCCGGTCGGGCCTACCGTCGTGCGCCGTCCCGACGCGCCGACCATGCCGGCCGAGCGGTCGGCCGCACCCTGGTCGGCGCACGGCCCGACCCCGGCGCCGCCGCAGCCCCCGCATGCGATGCCCCCACAGGCGATGCCTCCGCACCCGATGCCCCCACATGCGATGCCTCCACATGCGATGCCTCCACAGCCAGTGCCGGTCACCACGTATGCCGCCGGCCCGGCGCGTCCGGCGGCCTCGCGGCACCGCTGGTGGTGGGCCGTGCCGGCAGTGGCCGCCGTCGTCACCGCCGCCTTCCTGCTCTGGCCCCGCCCGGCCCCGAGCGCACCGGCCGCGAGCCCGGTGGCCGGCACCCCGACCGCCGTCGCGGCCACCACCCAGCCCGTGCCACCGCCCAGCCCGAGCCAGCCGGCGACTGTCACGGTCACAGCCAGCGCAGCGCCGCCGTCCACCGCGACCCCGACACCGACACCCGCTCCGACACCCACACAGACGCCGACGGCCACCGGGGTGCGCCCGGAGGCCGGCACCTACACCGGCCTCGCCCACCAGAGGGCCTTGAGCGGCACTGCCAGTGACATGGACTACGACGTCGAATTCACCCTCAGCAGTAGCGGCTCGACGGTGCGCTACCCCTCCCTGGGCTGCTCCGGCACGCTGCGCCCGGTGGGTTGGCGCGACAACGGGGCTCGGCTCTACATCGAGGAGACGGTCTCGCCCGGCTGCGACAGTGGCGGCACGTGGGCGGTGACCGTGCGCGGGGACCGCGAGCTGGATGCGAGCTACACCCCCCTGAGCGGCCGTTATGTGGTCACGGTGAATCTCACCCGCTGAGCTGGTCAGGCGGGGGCAGCCAACCCGCGACACGCCGAGACTCCCGACACATCGCCCGGATGTATCACTCCGATATATCTGGTGCTACAGTTACCCCATGACCCGTCGCACCGAGCTGCTGGAGTTCGCCGTGCTCGGGCTGCTGCATGAGAGCCCCATGCACGGCTACGAGTTGCGTAAGCGGCTCAACACTGCGCTGGGGGCGTTCCGGGCGTTGTCCTACGGCTCGCTCTACCCGTGTCTGCGTGAGCTGCTCAACCGGGGTTGGTTGTTCGAAACCGACGAGGGTGGGCAGGTCACGGCGAGCAAGCGGGCTCGGATCGTCTACGAGCTCACCGCCGAGGGCAAGGAGCGCTTCCAGGCCATGGCCGAGTCGGCCGGGCCGGCGTCCTGGGAGGACGAGAGCTTCGACGTGCACTTCGCCTTCTTCGCCCGCACCAAGGCCGATGTGCGGTTGCGCATCCTCGAGGGTCGCCGCTCGCGCCTGGAGGAGCGACTGGCCAATATCCGCGAGGCGGCAGCACGCAACCGGGAGCGGATCGACGCCTACACCGCGGCGCTGCAACGCCACGGCGAGGAGTCGGCCGAGCGGGAGGTCCGCTGGCTCGAGGAGCTCATCCGGGTCGAGCGCGGCATACCGGAGCCGTCGAACGGGCCCTAGACGGGCAGCAGAACTGGGCGGCGTCAGGGGAAGCCCGCCCAGCAGCACATCGCATCACCAGATCATCCGCAGCATTTTCGCAGCACCACACCGTCAGACCACCCGGCCCGGACCGTCCGCGGCCATCGACAAGGAGAAGCCCCCCATGGGATCAGTGCGCGTCGCGATCGTCGGCGTCGGCAACTGCGCCAGCTCGCTGGTGCAGGGCGTCGAGTACTACAAGGACGCGGACGCCTCGGCGACCGTGCCGGGCCTCATGCACGTGCAGTTCGGCCCCTACCACGTCCGTGACGTGAAGTTCGTCGCCGCGTTCGACGTCGACGACAAGAAGGTCGGCAAGGACCTCTCCGAGGCGATCAACGCCAGCGAGAACAACACCATCAAGATCTGCAACGTGCCGACCCTCGGCATCGAGGTGCAGCGCGGGCACACCCTCGACGGTCTCGGCAAGTACTACCGGATGACCATCGACGAGTCGGCGGCCGAGCCGGTCGACATCGTCGCCGCCCTCAAGGAGGCGCAGGCCGACGTACTCGTGTCCTACCTGCCGGTGGGCTCCGAGGAGGCCGACAAGTTCTACGCGCAGTGCGCGATCGACGCCGGGGTGGCCTTCGTCAACGCGCTGCCGGTCTTCATCGCCAGCGACCCGGAGTGGGCCGCGAGGTTCGAGAAGGCGGGCGTGCCGATCGTCGGCGACGACATCAAGAGCCAGGTCGGCGCGACGATCACCCACCGGGTGCTCGCCAAGCTCTTCGAGGACCGCGGGGTGAGCCTGGACCGCACCTACCAGCTCAACGTCGGCGGCAACATGGACTTCAAGAACATGCTCGAGCGCGAGCGGCTGGAGTCCAAGAAGGTCTCCAAGACCCAGTCGGTGACCTCCAACCTCACCGGTGAGCTGGCCGGCAAGACCTCCGACCGCAACGTGCACATCGGCCCGAGCGACTACGTCGCGTGGCTCGATGACCGCAAGTGGGCGTACGTGCGCCTGGAGGGTCGCGCCTTCGGCGACGTGCCGCTCAACCTCGAATACAAGCTCGAGGTGTGGGACTCCCCCAACTCGGCCGGCATCATCATCGACGCGCTGCGGGCGGCGAAGATCGCCAAGGACCGCGGCATCGGCGGCCCGCTCATCTCCGCCTCGTCCTACCTGATGAAGTCCCCGCCGGTTCAGCGCGAGGACAACGAGGGTCGGGCGAAGCTCGAGGCCTTCATCGCGGGTACCGAAGAGCGCTGACGATCTAGCGCAGCGTCGTCAGGAACGCGAACACAGACGGTCCGGTATGCCGCCCGCTCACCCGAGCGGGCGGCATACCTGTGTGTGGCGGCTAGCATCGGCGAGTCGACACCCCGACCCTCGGAAGGAGGGGGATGGCGGCGTTCTGCGGTCAGTGTGGTGCCCGGGCCCTGCCCGAGGCGCGGCACTGCACGAGCTGTGGCGCCCGGCTGAGCGCCACCGAGTCGGTTGAGCTGGTGGCGGTCGAGGCGCCCTGGGATCCGCAGGTCTTGGGTCGTTATCAGCCTCTTCATCAGCTCGGGCGGGGGGTCCGAGGCGCGGTGTGGCTGGCCCACGACACGGTGCTGCGCCGGCCGGTGGCCGTGAAGATCGTCGATCTGCCCGACGATGCGGCCCTGGAGGCGATGACGGGTCAGTTGCGCGCCGCGGCGGCAGTGCAGCATCCGCACGCGGTGGCCGTCTACGACCTGGTTCGCACGGTCGGGCCCGGTGGCGGGCCGCGGATGCTCATCGTGCGCCAATATGTCGAAGGCACTCCGCTGACCCGCCTCGTCGCCGAGGGGGGTCCGCTGAGCCCCGGGGCTGCCGCGCGGCTGCTGGTCGGCCCGGCCGAGGCCCTGGCCGCTGCGCATCGGGCCGGGGTGGGCCATCGGGCGTTGAGCACCGATGCGGTGCTCGTGGATCGGTCCGGGTCGGCGAACCTGGCTGATCTCGGCCTGGGCCAGGGGGGTGGTACCGCCGCCGATGTGCGCGCCTTCGGCGTGGTCCTGTATGCCGCGCTCGGCCGCCCCGCCCCCGTGCCGGGATCGGTGCCGACGTCGGCCGAGTTGGCCGACACCGGCTCCTTGGCTCCCCTGTTGCAGCGTATGGCTGCCGCCCCCGACACAGAGCTGCCCGAGGCAGCGGCGTTGGTGCGGGCCTTGGCCGCGGCGGCGGCGCGGGAGCCGAGTGCGCCCCTCGTGCTACCGCCCGACCCGGCCCGCCCACCCGTCGGCGCACCGTCGACCCCACCGCCCCCGGTGCCGGCAGTCTCAACTCCGCTTCCCTCTGCTCCGGCAGGCCCGGCTCCCGTCACTTCGGCTCCGGCAGGCGCAGCTCCAACCGCCTCGGCTCTGGCAGGCGCGGCTCCAGTCGCCCCGGCTCCAGTGGGCCCAGCAGCCTCGGTCGTGACTGTGGCCCCGCGGTCGGGGGCTCGGCCGACCCTGGTCGTCGCGGGCGCCGTCGCCGTGCTCGCCGTCGCGCTGGGCGGCTGGCGCCTGCTCAGCGGTGGGTCGACCTCGGCACCGCCGCCCGGATCATCTACCGTCACGGTGACACAAAGCACTGCCCGAGGGGGCGGGTCGGCATCTGGCCAACGCCCGCCGGCGACATCGAACGGATCCGCCTCGTCACTGCCGACCGGACCGTCCTCCTTCGCGGCACCCTCGCAGGGCAGCGGCACCATCGACGTGGTCAGCGGTTCCCCTGGAACGGCCTGTGGCCCCGCCGGCGCCGTCGGCTGGGGCGCCTACCCGATGGCCGACTGCGCGTTCTGGCAGTCGGCGACCGGGCTGACCACGGGCCTGCCGCTGTCCAAGACCGACCACAAGGGCATTGCCTGCCAGGCCGACCTGCGCCACCCCAACCCGATCTACAAGGCCACCCAAACGAACACCTGGTGGGTCTGGACCCAAGCGAACGACGGCACCTGGGACTGGTTCCCACAGACCGCCATCTCCCAGGGCGCCGCCGGGCTGCCAATCAACGGCATCGCGCGCTGCCAGATCCAGCCCTGACATGACGGCAGACCCGAGGAAACAAGCCGGGCCGGGCAGTTCCATGCTCACACAGTCGCGTTGATGGTCAGTCGCTCAGCTCCGCGCAAAATGCCTCACCCGCGCGGAGGGTGGGCTCGTCGCCACCTACGTCGGACCTCCATGTCCGGCCTTGGAC
>WBZP01001009.1_pt1 | contig 36363 bp, 31 predicted proteins | sample 5204301 | NCBI WGS metagenome assembly WBZP01 (sample SAMN12412401, study PRJNA552823) | activated sludge metagenome | isolation source: activated sludge from nitrification reactor of wastewater treatment plant... | place: USA: Pennsylvania | collected 2017 | reverse complement strand
GCCGGGGTCAGCTCCTCACAGGTTGCGATAGGCGAGGAAGGCCGCCTGCATCCGCGCGGCCTGGCCAGCGGTGAACCGGTCCATGCAGATGTCGTCGGTGTAGTCCATGAAGTTCTTGATCGGATCGGAGCCCGAACTGCTGCAGGTATTGCGTCCGACGGGACAGCCAAAGGCCGCCGACGCCTCGGCCGGCGTGTCACTGACGAAGTCGCCATTGCCTGCGCACCCGCCTTGGAAGGTGTGGTAGAGGTTCAGCCAGTGGCCGACCTCGTGGGTGGCGGTGTCACCGAGGTTGTAGGGCGCGGCCGTGCCACCCGGCAAAGACTGGTCGAGCACGACCACCCCGTCATAGCTGTCGTAGGTCGACTTCGGGAAGGTCGCCCAGCCCAGGAGACCACCGCTGAGATTGGCGGTGTACAGATTCAGGTCGCCCATGGTGCCCTTGCGCAGCGCCTTCTTCATATCCTTCTCGGCCGTGGAGCCGCTGCGCAGGGCGGTGTACCAGGTCGATTTCACGGTGGTCTCGCTGCCGGCCAGTCGGAAGGAGAATCCGCGGCCCGCGTAGGCGCCATTGAGCACGGAGATCTGCTGGTTGATCCGCGTGGCCGAGATCTTGCCCTTGGTCCCGTCGCTGATGACGTGGACGTACACATCGATCACCACGGGAGTGAAGGCGGCGGCGGCCGTGGTCGCCGACACGGCCCGGCCCTGGCCATCGCGGCTCAGGCCCTTGGCGGCAAGGGCCCGATTGAGGGCTTCTTCATTTGCTGCGGCCTGAACGGCAGTCAGGTCATTGGGGTCCTTGGCTCCGGCGCCCACGCGCCCGGGTCCTGGTGTGAAGCAGGTGGTGGAGCGGAGGCCGTCGCCGGCCAAGGTTTGTGCCGACGCTGGCGCGGCAGCAAGGGCGAGGCCGGAGATTCCGAGCGCCAGGCATGCAAAAGCGCTGGTGAGGCGTGTAGACATGGGGTGACCTTTCAGGAGCGTGTGCCGGGGCAGGGGTTTCCGGCAACACATTCACGCTAAGGCGAGTCACACCAACGCAGGGTCTTGCGTTGTCTAGGAATCGGTAAAGAAGGCCGGCTGGGCGCCAGACTTAAATCAGTCCTCGCCGTCGGCGGGTGGACGCAGGCCTTCGTAGATCTCTTGACACGTGGGGCAGACCGGGAACTTCTTCGGATCGCGGCCGGGCACCCAGACCTTGCCGCACAGAGCCACGACGGGCTCGCCACTGAGTGCGCTCTCCAGGATCTTCTCCTTGCGCACATAGTGCGAGAACCGTTCGTGGTCACCGGGTTCGACTGGGGAAGTCACCGGTTCGGTGCGTTCGAGCACGCTGGTCCCGCCGGCAGGTGCTCCGGGGGCGGTCGGCTCATCCAGGGAGTTGACCAGGTCCAGTTGGGAGGTCAGGCGCATGCGGTCAGCCTACGCGGATGTCAATTGAGCGAGGGGTCCGCGGGATACCAGGCAAGCCAAGACAGGCGACCCGGCTGACGAGCCAGCACCATGGACCAGAGGGTGTGGGGCTCGCCACCGAAGGCGTCCTCCGGGTGGTAGTCGACGACGACCCAACTCCCGGTCGAGATCTCCTCGTCGAGTTGTCCGGCCGACCATCCGGCATACCCGACGAAGATCCGCAAGGCGCTCACCGCCGCCAGGCTTGTCGCTGGGTCGGAGTCCAAGTCGATCACGCCGGTGCCATCAAAGAGTCGCCGAATGCCCGGATGACTTCGCTGACCCCAGACCTGAACCAGGCCGAGAGCGGTGTCCAGACCGACCGGCCCGCCCTGGAACAGGGTGTCGGCGGACTGCGCCGACGCGCCCCAGCCAGGCAGGACCGATTCGATCTCGGCGTCGACTGGCTTGTTCAGAACCACGCCTTGAGCGCCGTCGTCATCGTGGTGCAGCACCAGGACGACGCTGCGGTAGAACACTCCGTCCTCGATCTGCGGGGTCGCGACGAGGAGTCGGCCGGTGGCGTATGCCGTGCTCACCCGTCCATTCTGCCGCGCCACTCGCGCGGGCGGTCGCCCTCGCGGTCGCGTCGGGGGCGCATCGGTCGACGTCCGCCGCCGGAGCCGGGGCCACCCGCGCGATGACGACTGCGGCCGCGCACAGGCGCCTCGAGCAGCGGCTTCCACTCCGACTCGGGAACCGGAGTCCCCGAGTACGGCTGTCCGCCTAGCCCGAGCACGGTGGCGTCGCCAGCGGAAACCCGCGCAATCTGCGCCTCCGCGCCGGATGCTTCGATCAGGCGCGTCACCATCTTCTTTTGGTGCGGCAGGGCGAGCATGACGACCATGCCCTCCTCGCCGGCGCGGGCGGTGCGACCGGCGCGGTGCAGATAGTCCTTGTGGTCACGTGGCGGGTCGACCTGAAGCACCAGGCCGATGTCGTCGACGTGAATGCCGCGAGCCGCCACATCCGTGGCAACCAGCACCGGAATGGAGTTGTCGCGGAAGGCACCGAGAACGCGGTTACGGACGGCTTGGGAGAGCCCACCGTGTAGAGCGGCCGCCAGGACACCGCGATCGCGCAGTTCACCAGCGATTCGATCGGCACCAAGCTGGGTGCGGGCGAAGATGATCACCCGGCCGGGACGACCTGCGAGCTGAGCCGTCAGTGCCTTCTTGTCCTGCGGGTCGATGAGCAGGACGTGGTGGCTCATGGTGGTGACCGCGGCCTGGGCGTCGTCGACCTCATGCGCGACCGGGTCGCTCAAGTAGCGCTCCACCAGGGTGTCGATGCCCCGGTCAAGGGTCGCCGAGAAGAGCAGCCGCTGCCCACCTGCGGGCACCGCATCGAGGATGGCGGTGACCTCGGGCAGGAAGCCCATGTCAGCCATGTGGTCGGCCTCGTCCAGGATGGCGATCTCGACGTTGTCCAGGAGGACCGCGCCGCGCTCCATGAGGTCGGCCAGCCGACCGGGCGTGGCGATGAGCAGGTCGATGCCCTTGTCGAGAGCCTTGATCTGCGGTTCGTAGGACAGCCCGCCCGCCACCAACTTGTGCCGCAGACCGGCGACATGGATGAACGGCTCAAGCGCATCGCTGACCTGCATGGCCAGTTCACGCGTCGGAACCAGGATCAGCACCCGGGGGCGGCGCGAGGTGCGGGCGCGGGGCACACTCAGGAGGCGGGCGATCGTGGGGAGGCCGAAGGCCAGGGTCTTACCCGATCCGGTCCGACCACGGCCCAAGACATCGCGTCCTCCGAGGGCGTCCGGAATGGTCGCGGCCTGGATGGGGAAGGGCTCGGTGATGCCATCGCGAGCGAGGCGTTCGACGACGACCTCAGGCAGGCCGAGGGCGGCGAAGCCATTGTCCGCGGTAACCGCGGCCGGCCCACCCTTCCCGGTGCTGCGGTATGCCGTCCAGGTGTCGGCCTCGGCTCGCTCGGCCTCGGCCTCTTCAAAGGTGCGCGGCGGCACGGCGTGCCGTCCCTCGTGACGGTCGCGGCGCACCGGGTCGGCCACGCGGGGGCCGCGCTCGGGCCAGTCGCGTCGCTCGGGTCGGTGGCTGCGCGGGCGGTCCCAGGACTCGCGCCGCTCACTGCGCTCGTACCGATCAGTGCGGTCACTGCGCTCGTACCGATCAGTGCGCTCGGGGCGATCGAAACGCGACGACCCCTGCGAACGGCCACCAAACTCACGGCGCTCACCACGCTCGGGACGCTCACCACGTGCCGGACGGCCACTGCGCTCGTACCGGTCTCCACGGTCACTGCGCTCGTACCGGTCATTACGGTCACCGCGCTCGAAACGCGACGACCCCTGCGAACGGCCACCAAACTCACGGCGCTCACCACGCTCGGGACGCTCACCACGTGCCGGACGGTCACTGCGCTCGTAACGGTCGTTGCGGTCATTGCGCTCGCTGCGCTCGTACCGATCACTACGGTCACCGCGCTCGAAACGCGACGACCCCTGCGAACGGCCACCAAACTCGCGGCGCTCACCACGCCCGGGTCGCTCACTACGTGCCGGACGGTCGCTGCGCTCGTACCGGTCATTGCGGTCGCCGCGCTCGTAACGGTCTCCACGGTCGTTGCGCTCGCTGCGCTCGTACCGATCATTACGGTCACCGCGCTCGAAGCGCTCCGGGCGCTCGCGCCGCTCAGGCCGACCGCCGGCGGTGCTGCGAGTGCGGGGCGAACCGCCCTCCCCGGCTACTGGCCGCGGCGCTTGGCCGCGGTGGAAGGGCTTCTTCCCACCCGTGGTTGGCCCCTTGCGAGCTTGGGCCTTCTGGGCAGTGGTCCAGCGCGCTTTCTTGGGCGCCGAAGAATTCTTGGGCATGACTACTCGTTTCCACGTCTATGCGTGATGGGGCGTCTTAGCCCCTCTCACGACTCACGCGAAACACTCGGCGGTCACACTACTGGGCTAGGCGGCTCGATCTGCGGCCGCTCGACGGCGAACAATCAAGGTTACCAGCACTGCGACCCCCACTCCGACCAGGTCGGCCACGACGTCGCCAATATCACCCGAGCGGCCCTGGACAAACAACCGCTGGATCAGCTCACTGACTGGTGCGTGCACGGCCGCGATCACGGCAGCAAGCTGCAGCCGGCCGAAGGCAAGCACAGCCAGCATGACCGGCATGGCGAAGATGGTGATGTGGACGACCTTGTCGGCATACGGGAACGGCGAAGACCCACCAAGGTTCGGCGTGTAGAGCACCTTGAGTTGAATCACCACCGAGGCCAGGAAGGCGGCCAGCGCGAGGGTCCGCCCCCAGGTCTCCAATGCGCCACTACGGGTTCCGCTAGCCACGCTGATGACGATACGACGCCCGTACTCCTACAGTGGGCCCTTACCAGCCCACCGACAGGAGTTCTCCCTTGGCCCATCACGTAGATGTCGTCGGCACCGGCGCCGCCAGCGCCACCCCGGATGTCGTGGTCCTCGAGACCCGCTTCTCCTGCGACGGGCGGGATGTCGCTTCGGCGTTATCGGCCTGCACCGACGCGGTCACCGCGGCCATCGCTGCCGCGGTCGAGCACCAGGTCGGCGACCAGGACCGAGCCAGCACCGGGATCGGCGTGAACCAGCGCTGGGATAACACCGGCGCAAAGATCGCCGGCTACACGGCATTCCACACGCTGCGCTTCGCGGTGCGCGATCAGAGCAAGGTCGGGCCCCTGATCGCGGCGCTGGCCAAGGTCACCGGCAACGCCTTCGGCCTGGACAATGTCTCGCTTCGCGTCTCCGACCCCGCGCCCCTGGCCAAGCAGGCCCGAGAGGCCGCCATGGCAGATGCCCGGGCCAAGGCCGGTGAGTATGCCGCTCATGCCGGACGCGCCCTGGGTCAGGTTGTGCGGGTGAGCGAGGAGGGCGGCGCCTTCCCCATGCCCAAGGTCCTCGGGGGCAGGCGGGCCATGGCGATGGCTGAGAGTGCCATGCCGGTGGAGGCTGGCGAGTCCACCATCACCAGTTCGGTCCGCGTCCGATTCGCCCTGGACTGAGGAGGAGAGATCATGTCGTGGATCGACGCCCTTGGCTGGTTCGGCTCAGCCCTCTTGGTCTTCTCGCTGCTTCAGGCCCGGATGCTCCGACTCCGGGTGCTCAATACGATCGCCTGCCTCATCCTCATCGTGTTCAACGCGGTGCTTGCCGTCTGGCCGATGGTGGCGATGAACGCCGTGCTCGCGATCATCAACGTCTGGTTCATCGTCAAGATGCTCCGTGAGTCCGATGACACCGGCGCGTACACCGTGCTCCAGGTCCCCGATGATGACGTCTACTTGCGGCATTTCCTGCAGGTGCACGCCACCGATATCGCGACCTTCTTCCCCAGGTATGCCGCCGGCGCCGACCCTCAGCGATCGGCCCTGCTCGTCCAGCACGGCGACGAGACGGCTGGGGTGGTAATAGTCCGCGATACGGGCGATGGCACTGCCTACGTCGAGTTGGATTACGTCACCCCTCGCTTCCGGGATTTGGCGCCCGGCAAGTATGTGTTCCGCACCTCGAATATCCTCCGCGACAAGGGCTTTCGTCGGGTCCTCACGCCGCCAGGAATGGTCAAGCCGTACTACGAAGGATTGGGTTTCACGCCCGTTGGCGACCAGTGGGAGCTTTCGCTGTCGTGAGACGACGAAGGTCGTCTGTCCTGCCCGGGGCTAGGCTGAATTGACCCACTCAGTCCCACAGAAGAGGCCCACGCATGTCCCCCCTGGTCCACGACTTCAGCACCGGCTCCATGGATCAGAAGGACTTGCTCGGCGGCAAGGGTGCCAACCTCGCTGAGATGACCCGATTGGGCATTCCCGTGCCCCCGGGATTCACCATCACTACCGAAGCATGCCGCGCGTACCTCGCCAGCGGCGAGATGCCGGCTGGACTGGACGAGGAGATCACCGCGCACCTTGCGTCGCTCGAGTCCGCGGCCGGCAAGAAACTGGGTGACCGCGAGAACCCGCTCCTGGTCTCGGTGCGCAGCGGTGCCAAGTTCTCGATGCCCGGGATGATGGAGACCGTCCTCAATATCGGGCTCAATGACGCCTCCGTGCACGGCCTCGCCGAGCGGACCGGCAACGCCCGCTTCGCCTGGGACTCGTACCGGCGGCTGATCCAGATGTACGGCAAGACCGTGCTGGACCTGGACAGCGAGCATTTCGAAGAGGCCATGGACGCGATCAAGAAGGCCAAGGGGGTCAGCGGTGACCTTGACCTCGACGCGGCCGACTTGGAGCAATTGGTCGGCGCCTACCAGGCCATCATCGAGGCCGACACGGGCGCGCCTTTCCCGCAGGACCCGCACGAGCAACTCCTCGGCGCGGTCGTCGCAGTCTTTACCTCCTGGAACTCCGATCGCGCAGTGCTCTACCGCCGCCGCGAACGCATCCCCGCGGACCTGGGCACGGCCGTCAATGTGCAGATGATGGCCTTCGGCAACACCGGCTTGACCAGCGGATCAGGGGTGGCCTTCACCCGCAACCCGTCTACCGGCGAGACGGGCATCTATGGCGACTACCTGCAGAACGCGCAGGGCGAGGATGTCGTGGCCGGCATTCGCAACACCCTGTCCTTGGCGGATCTCGAGCAGATCGACAAGACGAGCTTCGATCAGCTCGTGGACATCATGGCGCGACTTGAGGCGCACTACAGCGACATGTGTGACATCGAGTTCACCGTCGAAAATGGCACGCTCTACATGCTGCAAACCCGCGTCGGGAAGCGCACTGCTGAGGCGGCATTCCGGATCGCGGTGGATCTGCTCGACGAGGGCGTGATCTCCGAGGACGAAGCGCTCGCGCGCGTCACCGGCGACCAACTCGCCCAGTTGATGTTCCCGCACTTCGACCACAGTGGGGCCCGGACCCCGATGGCTGTCGGGATGAGCGCCTCCCCCGGCGCCGCCGTCGGCCAGGCCGTCTTCGACTCCGCCACCGCGGTTGCGCTGGCAGAGGAGGGCACCCCGGTCATCCTCGTGCGCCGCGAGACCAACCCCGATGACTTGCATGGCATGGTCGCGGCGGCCGGCATCTTGACCTCCCGCGGCGGCAAGACCTCACACGCGGCCGTGGTCGCTCGAGGCATGGGTCGCACCTGCGTCTGTGGCGCGGAGTCGATCGATGTCGACACCAAGGCCAAGCAGTTCGTCGCCCCCGATGGCACCATCGTGCGCGAGGGCGACACCATCTCCATCGACGGCTCGTCGGGCGAAATCTTCGCGGGCGAGGTGGCCGTGACCGCTTCCCCCGTCGTCCAGTACTTCGAGGGCACCATGAGCGTCGAGCAGGGTGGCCCCTTGGTCGCGGCGGTCGACCGCCTCATGCGCGTCGCCGACGCCCGTCGCCGACTCCAGGTTCGCGCGAATGCCGACAACGCCGAGGACGCGTCGCGCGCAAGGCGGTTCGGCGCGCAGGGCATCGGTCTCTGCCGAACCGAGCACATGTTCCTTGGTGAGCGCCGCGAGCTGGTCGAGCGGCTCATCCTCGCCGAGACCCAGGAGCAGCGCGACGAGGTCTTTGCGGAATTGCTCCCGCTCCAGCGGGCCGACTTCGTGGAGATCTTCGAGGCCATGGAGAGCCTGCCCGTGACCATTCGCCTGCTGGACCCGCCGCTGCACGAGTTCCTGCCGGATCTCACCGAGCTCTCGGTCAAGGTCGCGTTGGCCGAAGCCCGTGGCCAGGCGGTGGACAAGGATGAGCGTCTGCTCGTTGCCGTTCACCGGTTGCACGAGCAAAACCCCATGCTCGGCCTGCGTGGTGTCCGCCTGGGCATCGCCATCCCGGGGCTCTTCGAAATGCAATCTCAGGCCATCTTGGAGGCGGCCGCGATCGTGACCGAGGGTGGCCACTCGGCTCGCCCGGAGATCATGGTCCCGCTGGTGGGCTCAGTGGAGGAGTTGCGCAATATCCGCCAGGAGATTGACGCCGCCGCTCACGAGGCCCGCGTCAAGCACTCGGTACACCTGGACCACCTCGTCGGCACGATGATCGAGCTGCCGCGGGCAGCCCTGACCGCCGGGGAGATCGCCGAGGCCGCGGACTTCTTCTCCTTTGGCACCAATGACCTCACTCAGACCACGTGGGGCTTCTCTCGTGACGACGTGGAGTCGAGCTTCTTCTCGCGCTACATGGAGGCCGGCATTCTGGGTGTGTCCCCCTTCGAGACCATCGACCGGGTTGGTGTCGGGCGGTTGGTGCGGATCGGCACCGACGAGGGCCGGCGCACCAAGCCGGGTCTGAAGGTCGGCGTCTGCGGCGAGCATGGCGGTGACCCCGATTCGGTGCACTTCTTTGAGGAGCGGGGACTGGACTACGTCTCGTGTTCGCCCTTCCGCGTGCCGGTGGCTCGGCTGGAGGCGGGGCGGGCCGTCGTGGCGGCCAGCAGCGATACTCGCTGACGGCGTCAGGCGGTCTTCGCCGGGGCCCGCTTCAGAGTGATCTGCACTCGATGGGCGGTGATCACTGCGACCACCCAGCCCAGGCCCAGCAGCCAGCCTGCCACGACATCGGTGAGCCAGTGATGCCCGAGGAAGACTCGTGACAGCCCCATCGCGATGACGAAGGTCGCCGCGAGAGTCACGGTGATCACGCGTGCCCACCGCGAACTCCATCGCAGGAGCAGCAGGTAGGTCGCCATACCGATGATCACGGTCGCGTTCAGGGTGTGGCCGCTGGGGAAGGATGCCGAGCTCTCATAGGGCGGTACGGCCAGCGATCGCGGTGGGCGCGCCCGGCCGATGAGGTCCTTACCCACGATGGTCAGGCCGATCGAGCCCAGAGCGGCGACTCCCATGAGGATCACCGGAGTCCACTTCCGCCAACTGAGCGCCAGGGCGAGCGTGACCACCAGGGCAAGGATCGGCATACCCACCTTGCCGCCGATATCGGTGAAATCGGTGACCCGAGCATCCAGCGTCGGCGAACGATGGGCTACCGCTGCGTCGAGGGCGGGTTGATCGAAGGCGGCCACCCCATCGCGCTGGACGACGGCTTCGTACACCTCTTCAGCCGCTGCATTCAGAGCGAGCACCAGGAGTCCTCCCAGGAGTACGGTCACCACCAGAGCGGCATTGGCCACGGACCACCGCCCCCACTGCTGCACTCTGGCCGGGGCATGCTCGACCAGATTCACGATGGTGTCCCGCACCCACCTACCCGGACGGGTGTGCCATTGGGCAAGGTCGCGGTTGCCGATTCGCTCGTCCTCGGGGACCTCCGCAACGGGACGTTCCGGGAGATCCCGCGGATCCCAGCCAACCGGCAGCCCGTCGTCCGCGGGGGTGGCGTCCTGCGACGCTGGGTGAGAGGGCGGCACCATGGCTGAATTGAATCAAACTCTGGTCTCGATCAGACTGCCGCCATGCATCGTGCGCTCGCTAGCCTCCGGGGTCGCGTCCCCAGTTGGGACTCGATCAGCCAAGACCCCGCCCGCCTGAGGAGGGTCATCAACCTGTGGCCCCCGCATGCGGCTGCCGGGATCAGGGTCACGATGATCGCGGCAGACTGGAGCAGGGTCGAGAGCGAACTCCGGCTGCGGCCTTGGACTGCCAACTATGTGGGCACCCAGTTCGGCGGATCGCTCTTCTCGATGACCGACCCGTGGTGGATGATTATGCTGCTCAATCGCCTGGGCAAGGGCTACATCGTGTGGGACAAGGCCGCGGAAATCGACTTCGTCGCGCCTGGCCGAGGAACCGTGCGGGCGGTCTTCTCGCTGCCGGACAGCGTGGTCGAAGAGGTCCGGGAACAGGCGTCCGATGGCAAAACGGTGCTTCGCTGGTTCGAGGTGAGCGTCCTGGACGCGGATGGCACGCTCGTGAGTCGGGTACGCAAGCAGGTGTACATCCGCCGCAAGCCGTGACCTGATCAGCGTGGGAGTGCCGCATGTGGTGGAGGTGGCGGGAATCGAACCCGCGTCCACTGACGGGAAACCAGGACTTCTCCGGGTGCAGTGCGCTAAGGAGTTTCTCGGCCCCAGGGCTCGCGCGCACACGTCCCCTGACAGGCCCAGTCGAGGAAGAGTCCCGCGCACCGTCCCGACACCGATACGCAGCAAGATCTCTAGATGACGCTGGTGACTATGCCGAGATCACGCATAGGCCAACGGACTTCGGGCTCGCTCAGGCGGCGAGGGCGAAGTCGGTGCGCTTGGAATTGGCACCTATTGGTGTGCACAGGACATTAACGAGTTGACTGTGCATTCTCGACCCGCTTCTCCTGGCCAGCCGACCAATGTCGAAACCGATCACCCCCATGAGGGGGCACTCCCACGCTGTTCAGTTGACTCGGGCGACGCATGCGCCGCCCGAAGCTCCAGTATGCCCTTGGTTGACGGCGCGCTGCCACCCACCCCACACCGGCGCCTTCACCGTCGGCTACGCTCCCGCCTGGGGGGTGACTCGATGCCCCCAGATCACCGAAGAGGGAGCCATGTCGACCACGCCCGAAAACACCCCCGAGTCCGTGTTGCCTGAGGGCACGCCCGAGGCAGTCCTGCCGGAGGCTTCCCCCGAGGCCGTCCTGCCGCAGGCCACCCCCGAGGCAATCCTGCCGGACAGCGTCCCCGACGCCTCGCTGCCCACCGAGATTCCGCCGCCTCCGGCAGCGGCCGCGCCGGCGGACATCCCCCCGCCGCCCGGCCGTGGGCCGGCGAAGGCCCCCAGCAAGGTGCTGCAGATCGCCAAGGCCGTGATCGTGCCGCTGCTCATCGTGGCTGCCTTCTTCATCTGGCGCGGCCAGGGCGTTGGTGCGGCGGATGTGGGCGACTGCGTCAACATCAAGCTCGGCAGCGGCAACGCGGTTGAGAGCGTGGACACGGTCAAGTGCGATGACGCCAACGCCGGTTACAAGGTCGTCGGCAAGGTCACGAATATCAGCAAGTCGGATTTCGACGGCGACACCACGGGGACAACCTGCAAGGACTACCCCAGCGCCACCTCATGGCTATGGGAGGGCAGCGACAACGGCTACGCCCTCTGCCTCATCAACAACTGATCGCCGCAGACCCAACTTTCAGCGCGGTGCGCGTCGACTGACGCGCACCGCGCTGTGCTCTCCGGCGACGTCCACGGCATACCCGTCGAGTTCGGTCACCGAGAGTTCGACCGCAGAGCCATCGGCATTCCACAGGTAGGCCAGCCCGACGGCCGCTCCCAGGGTGGCGCTATGGGCGGCGGAAGTCACCTGGCCCACAGGCTCGCCATCGCGCACCATCAATTCACCGCCCCACAGGGTGACCGACGGGTCTGTAGCCACGAAGGACACCAGCCGTCGGGCCGGACCGGCGGCGCGGGCCGCCTCCAGCGCTGCCCGCCCGCAAAAGTCGATCGACGTCGAGAGTTTGCAGGCAAACATCAAACCCGCCTCCAGCGGAGTGCGGTCGGGCCCGAGTTCGGCACCCCAAGCCCGATATCCCTGGTCAAGACGCAGCGCGTTGATCGCGTAGTAGCCCGCGAGCGCAAGGCCATGGCTCTCCCCCGCGGCCACCAGTCGATCCCACACCCCAGCCGCGAACTCGGTGGGGACGTAGAGCTCCCAGCCGTGCTCACCGACATAGGTCATCCGGGTGGCCCGGACCTGCGCCGGCCCGACATCAATGATTCGCGAAGCACCGAAGCCAAAGCCCTCGTCCGTCAGATCAGCGCTGGTCAAAGCACCGAGCACCGCCCTGGCCCGGGGCCCCATGAGGCCGAAGACGGCATAGGTTGTGGTGACATCGGTGATCTCGACTGACCAGCCGGCTCGCCGTTGACGCCGCAGCCAGTCGGCATCGCGCACCGGTGAACCCGCCGAGGTGACCAGCAGCCACGCGTCCTGCGCAGTCCGGGTCACGGTGACATCGGCCTCATAGCCGGCCCGCTCGTTGAGCATCCCGGTGTACGTCGCGACCCCCACCGGGGTATCAACATCGGCGGTGCAACACCATTGCAGGAGGTCCAGCGCGTTTCGCCCCTGGACCGTCAACTTCCCGAAGGAGGACTGGTCAAAGAGCCCCACCGCACTGCGGGTCGCGATCTGCTCGGTATTGACGGCGTCCTGCCAACTCGGTCGACCCCAGTCGTATGCCGCGGGCTCGCCGAAATAGTTGGGCCGCTCCCAGCCCATCTTGGACCCGAACCACGCGCCTGCGGCCGCAACCCGGTCGTGCACCGGCGAGCACCGGAAGGGCCGGGCACTCTCGAGCTCGCGGTTGGGCCACGGGATGGCGTAGTGCAGGCCGAGCACCTCGCTGACGCGCTCCCGCAGCCACGGCGTGCTCGCGTGGAAAGGCGCGAATCGTCTGATGTCGACGGCGGCCAGATCGGACTGCGGCGCTCCCGTGTGGATCCACTCGGCCAGGGCCTTGCCAGCACCGCCGGCAGAGGCGATCCCCACGGAGTTGAAGCCCGCGCCCACAAAGAACCCGGCGACCTCGGTAGCCTCCCCCATGATGAACTGGTTGTCCGGAGTGAACGACTCTGGCCCGTTGTAGAACTTACGAATGCCGGTGTCTGCCAACGTAGGAATGCGGTGCAGCGCCGACTCCATGAGGATCGAGAAGTGCTCCCAGTCCTCCCCCAGCAGCTGGAACTCAAAGGGATACGGGATCTCCTCCGGAGACACCCAGGGCTTGGCCTCGGGCTCGAAGCCGCCGACGACGAGCCCGCCGACTTCCTCCTTGATGTAGGTCCAACCGTCGGGGTCACGCAGCACGGGCAGGTCACGCCGCACGCCCTCCATGGGTTCGGTGACCACGTAGAAGTGCTCGGCCGAGTGCAACGGCACACCCACACCGACCATCGCGCCCACAGCCTTGGCCCATTGGCCTGCGCAGTTGACGACAATCTCGGCCTCGATAGCCCCCTGATCCGTGACCACTCCGGTGACGCGCTGCCCATCCGCTGCGCGCGCGGTGGTGATCCCGGTGACCCGCACCCGCTCGTGGATGCGCACGCCGAGTCGTCGGGCACCCTTGGCCAGCGACTGGGTGAGGTCCGCGGGGTTGACGGTCCCGTCGCCGGGCAGCCAGATGCCCCCCTGCAGATCGTCGACCCGCAGGATCGGGGCCCGATCGGCCACCTCCGCGGCCGTCAATAGTTCACAGGGCAGGTCGTAGGCCGCGGCATTGGCAGCGGTCCGGCGCAGGGCCGTCATCCGCTCGGGGGTGCGAGCCACGATGACGCCGCCGACGGGCTTGTATCCGGTGGCGAGCCCGGTCTCGCCCTCGAGGCGTGCGTACAGGTCGGCGGAGTACTGCACCAGCCGCGTCCCCGACTCACTCGCGCGCAGCGGCCCGACCAGCCCGGCAGCATGCCAGGTGGTGCCGCAGGACAGGGTTCCTTGCTCGATCAGGACCACATCGGTCTCACCCAGATGGGCCAGGTGGTAGGCCGTGGAAGTCCCGATGACCCCACCACCGATGATGACGATGCGGGCCCGAATGGGCAGTGCGCTCACCGGTTGGCCACCTGCTCGCACAGGGCCTCGAAGCCGGGGTCGGCAAAGGCCGCCCGAGCTGCGTCGTACTTCACCATGGACCACTCCCAGAAGTCGAACTCGATGGAACTCGTCGCGCGCTGGATCATCCCCCACAGGGTCCAGCCATAGCGGGCCAGGACTCCCCAGAGCTCGGCGCGGGCAATGAGCGCCTCGTCGCGGTGGCCGTAATACGCCGTGCAAAGATCGGCGAGCGCGTCACGCCCCAGTTGGGCTTCGGCAATGAGATTGCCGAGCTCGAAACTGGGCTCATTCATCCCTGAGTACTCATAGTCGATGATCCGCACGTCCCCGCCATCGTCGAGGAAGTTGGCGGCGAGCAGGTCGTTATGACAGGGCACCAGAGGCTCCGGCGAGACCCGGAACGCAGCCGCGATGCGTGCGGCATACGGGGCCCACTGGAGGTAGTCGGACGGGATGTCGAACCCGCGCTCGGTGCAGATCGCCAGATACGAGCGTTGGAGCTCGACCATGTCGAAGCGTCCCCGGAAGGGTGGTCCAGCGTGCAGCCGGCGCAGCGCGGCGGCCAGCCTGGGCAGATTTCTGGCCACGTCATCATCGGCATACGTGCGACCCGGCAGGAACTGCACGACCAGCACGTTGAGGGCTGGGACGTAGTCGATGACCGGGGCGCCGACGCCTGCGGCTGCGGCAGCCACCGAGTTCGCGTGTTCGGCCGCACGGTCGACGCCCAACAGGCCGGTCTGCGGGGAGGAATGCCGCACGACAACATCGAGGCCGGCGCTGGTCCGTACGCGGTAGTTGCGGTTGGTCAGCCCGCCGGGCAGGAGCGTCACGTGACGCTCCTGCCCGGCGAGAGACGGAATGCCGTCGAGCAGCTGCTCGACGTCGTTCACTGGTCCGCGTCGTTCGGCTTCCACGCGTGAACCTCGCCGCCGTGGGCGGACTTGCCGTGCTGTTCGAGGGCAATCTCGTCGGCCGCCGACACGCCCTCGGGCAGGTCGATGGTCATCTTGGGCCCGGTGAACCACTTCTTGGCGGACAGATGCCAGCCAAGCCACAGCGCGAGCAAGGTCCCACCGGTGAGGATTGGGGCATAGTTGACGAACTTCCAACTGAAGGCCTCATTGGTGATCCACGCCGCCGGGGTCATCGGCATGATGAAGTAGATCGAGACGACGATGATCTCCAACAGGGCAAGCGGCGCCATCCACTTCCAATGGTTACCGAGGTTCCAGGAGCCCTGCTTAAAGGAACTGCCCATCCGCCAGCGGTAATAGATCGGGATGGCAAAGGCCAGGTACAGGCCGATGACTCCCACTGAGACCACCGCGGTGAAGGCCACCGGCAGGATCAGGGGCGCTTCTTCCGTTCCCACGTTGACCTCGAGCAGCGCCGGCAAGGTGATCAGCGCGGCGACAATGGAGGAGATGACGACCGCGTTGACCGGGACCTTGTTGGCACTCAGGCGGGACCACCGGGCAGCACCGGGGACGGCACCGTCACGGCTGAACGCGAAGAGCATCCGCGAGGTGGAGGTCAAGCATGCCGTCGTGCAGAACACCTGGCCGAGGGTGGCGATGAGCAGCACCGCGCCGGCGACTGACGCTGGCAGCGCCTGAGCGAAGATCACCGCCACGCTACCCGCCCCCAGGTAAGCACCCGAAGGATCGGTGCCGGCTGTCACCGCATCGGCATCCTGAACCGCGAACAGGAACGAGAGCAGCAGAATGTAACCGCCGATCGCGGAGTAGAAGATCGACTGCCAGATGCCCTTCGCAGCGCCATTGGCGGCGCCCTGGGTCTCTTCAGCCAGGTGCGCGGACGCGTCATAGCCGGTGATCGTGTACTGGGTCAGCAGGAAGCCCAAAGGCAGCACGTAGAACCAGAAGCCCATCCCACCGGTTTCACCGTCGGCTAGGCCACCGGTGTTATTGACCCGCATCGTGAAGACATCGGCGGCGCTCATGTGGTTGTCCGGCACGATCCACAGGATGAGGATCACCGCGGCGGCACCGATGACGTGCCACCACACCGAGATGTTGTTGATCATGGCGAGCAACTTGCTGCCCATGATGTTGATGCCTGCGGTGAGCACCAGGACAGCCAAGAAGATCCAGAAGACCCGGGTCAGGCTGTAGCCGGCCGCCCACGACGGGCTGAAGAACATCAGCGACAGGTCCAAGAAGGTGGCCGTGCCATAGGCCACCGACGCGTCGATAGCGATCAGGCCAATCAGGTTCAGCCAGCCGGTGTAGTAGCCGGCCTTGACTCCACCGAGTTTGCTGGCCCACCAGTAGATGCCACCGGAGGTCGGATAGGCGGACACCAACTCAGACATGCAAAAGCCGATGAGGAGGATGAAGGCCGAAAGGATGGGCCATCCCCAGGAGATGGCGATCGGGCCACCGTTGTTCCACGCCTGATAGAAGGTGGTGAAACAGCCCGCGAGGATCGAGATGATCGAGAAGGAGATGGCGAAATTGGAGAACCCGGACCACGTCCGGTTGAGCTCCTGTTTGTAGCCGAGTTCCGCGAGATGGCGTTCGTCGTCGGTGAGATGCACAGCTGCCACGGTCACTCCATGGGCTCAGGCCGGTGTAACCGGCGTCACATCAGTGGGACGAACGCATGCTAGAGCCTCAGCGGCCGAAATGGTACTCCCTTGACCCATTTTTGCCACCCGCGCGTGTCCATTGCGCACCAACTGCTATGTGGACATCGCCACCGGGTGTTGAGGCGTCATCGATAGCCTGGCCGCGTGTTCGAGAAGATCCTGGTCGCCAACCGAGGCGAGATCGCGGTCCGTGCATTCCGGGCCGCCACCGAGTTGGGCGCCAAGACGGTCGCGGTGTTTCCGCATGAGGACCGCACGTCCGAGCATCGCCTCAAGGCCGATGAGTCCTACCAGATCGGGGAAGTCGGCCACCCGGTGCGGGCCTATCTCGATCACGTCGGCATTGTGCGCGTCGCACGTGACTGCGGCGCGGACGCCATCTACCCCGGATACGGTTTCCTCTCCGAGAACCCGCTACTCGCCGAGGAGTGTGCTCGCTACGGCATCACCTTCATCGGGCCGCCCTCGGCCGCGCTCCATCTGGCCGGCAATAAGGCCAAGGCGATTGCCGCGGCTCGGGCCGCCGGCTTGCCGACCCTGAGCAGCGCCGATCCGACCACCAATCTCGACGAATTGGAGGCAGCTGCCCTGGAGATCGGCTTCCCGGTCTTCGTCAAGGCGGTCTCTGGTGGTGGCGGTCGAGGGATGCGCCGGGTCGATGACCCGGCAACGCTGCGGGACTCGCTCGAAGCGGCTCAGCGCGAGGCGGATGCGGCATTCGGCGATCCGACGCTCTATCTCGAGCAGGCCGTCGTCAACCCACGGCACATCGAGGTCCAGGTACTGGCCGATAACACCGGCACGGTGCTGCATCTCTACGAACGCGACTGCTCGGTCCAGCGGCGCCACCAGAAGGTCGTCGAGATCGCGCCCGCCCCGAATCTCGACCCCGCGATTCGGGCGAGCATGTGCGCGGACGCCGTGCGCTTCGCTGAGTCGATCGGCTACGTCAACGCGGGCACTGTCGAGTTCTTGCTTGGGGAAGACGGGTCATACGTCTTCATCGAAATGAACCCACGCATCCAGGTCGAGCACACCGTCACCGAGGAGGTCACCGATCTCGACCTCGTGGTCGCGCAGATGCGCATCGCCAGTGGCGAGACCTTCACGGATATGGGTATCGCGCAGGAGGACATCCAGATCCGGGGCGCGGCACTGCAATGCCGGATCACCACCGAGGACCCGGCCAATGGCTTCCGGCCGGACGCCGGGAAGATCACCGTGTATCGCTCGGCCGGCGGTGGCGGCGTACGTCTCGACGGCGGCACGGTCTACGTCGGCGCCCAGGTGAGCCCGCACTTCGACTCGATGCTCGTCAAGCTCACCTGTCGAGCCCGCAGCTTCCCGTTGGCGGTGCGGCGCGCGCGAAGGGCGTTGGCGGAGTTCCGGATTCGCGGCGTCTCCACCAATATCCCGTTCCTGGAAGGCGTCCTGGCGGACCCGGTATTCCAGGCGGGGCAGGCCACCACCTCGTTCATTGACCAGCGCCCCGGGTTGCTTGAGGCGCATCTGCCTGCGGACCGCGGCACCAAACTGCTGGCTTACCTTGCCGATGTCACGGTGAACCAGCCGCACGGCCCGGCCACCACGCACATCAAGCCCCGGCTCAAGCTTCCGGAGCTCCCTGAGGCGCCACTCCCCCGTGGTTCACGTGATCTGCTCCGAGAACTTGGTCCTGCGGGCTTCGCTCAGCAGCTGCGCGAGCGCACCGATGTGGCAGTCACCGACACCACTTTCCGGGATGCGCATCAGAGTCTGCTGGCCACCCGCATGCGCACCCGCGATCTGCTCCACGTGGCACAGCATGTCGCCCACCTGACCCCGGAGCTTCTCTCCATGGAGGCCTGGGGCGGCGCGACCTATGACGTGGCCCTGCGCTTCCTCTCCGAAGATCCGTGGGAGCGGTTGGCGCTGCTGCGTGCGGCGATGCCGAATGTGCCCCTGCAGATGTTGCTGCGCGGGCGCAATACGGTCGGCTACACCCCGTATCCCACCAAGGTCACCGATGTCTTTGTCCACGAAGCCGCGCGCACCGGCTTGGACATCTTCCGGATCTTCGACTCCCTCAATGACGTGGAGCAGATGCGCCCGGCAGTGCAGGCCGTCCTCGATACCGGTACTGCGGTGGCCGAGGTGGCTCTGTGTTACACCAGCAACCTGCTCGACCCGCGCGAGCAGCTCTACACGCTGGACTATTACCTGCGCTTGGCCGAGCGCATTGTCGAAACCGGCGCTCATGTCCTCGCGATCAAGGACATGGCGGGGCTCTTGCGCCCACAGGCAGCGCGGGTGCTCGTCAGTGCCTTGCGCGAGCGCTTCGACCTGCCGGTGCACCTGCACACCCATGACACCGCGGGCGGCCAGATCGGCACCCTGCTGGCGGCGATTGATGCCGGTGTCGATGCGGTCGATGCCGCCTGCTCCTCGATGGCCGGGACGACCTCCCAGCCCAGCTTGTCGGCCTTGGTCGCCGCGACCGATGGAACCGGGCGCCCAACTGGACTCAATATCGACCATGTCTTCGCCATGGAGCCGTACTGGGAAGGCGTGCGCCAGCTCTACCGGCCCTTCGAGTCCGGCCTGCCCTCACCGACCGGACGGGTGTACTTCCACGAGATCCCCGGCGGGCAGCTGTCCAACCTGCGCCAGCAGGCCATCGCCCTCGGCCTCGGCGACCGCTTCGAGGACATCGAGAATATGTATGCCGCGGCTAACCGAATCCTCGGCAACCTGGTCAAGGTCACCCCCTCCTCCAAGGTCGTGGGCGACCTCGCTTTGGCGCTGGTTGGCGCGGGCGCCGACCCGGCGGCATTCGAACGCGACCCGGCGGCATTCGACATCCCAGACTCCGTTATCGGCTTCCTCGAAGGCGAGCTGGGCGTGCCTCCGGGTGGTTGGCCGGAGCCCTTCCGGAGCAAGGCCCTGCAGGGTCGGCAGGCGAAACCGCGGGTCACCGCGTTGACCCCCGAGCAGGAGCACGCGCTGGAGACCGCACCCCAGCAGACCCTTAACGAGTTGCTCTTCCCGGGGCCGACGCGGGAGTTCGCGTCATCGCGTGAGCGGTACGGCAACCTCTCGGTGCTAGGGACCGTGGAGTTCCTGCATGGCCTGGATCAGGGCGGCGAGTACGACGTCGAGATCGAGGCTGGCAAACGCCTGCTGCTCGGTGTGGCCTCGATTGGTGAGGCCGACCGCCAGGGCATGCGCACGGTGATGTGCACGCTCAATGGCCAGTTGCGGCCGATCACGGTCCGTGACCGCTCGGTGCAGGCCGACGTCAAGGCTGCCGAGAAGGCCGACCCGTCGGTGCGTGGGCAGATTCCGGCGCCCTTTGCCGGTGTCGTCACGCCCGTAGTGGCTGAGGGTGAGGCCGTCGAGGCCGGTGGCGTCGTGGCCACGATCGAGGCGATGAAGATGGAAGCCAATATCACCAGCCCCGTGGCCGGAACTGTGCAGCGCTTGGCCATCTCCGGGCATCAGCAACTCGAGGGCGGCGACCTCATCCTCGTGATCGGGTAAGCCCTAGGGTGGCCTGGGAAGCTCGGCTACCAGGAGCCGCCAGAGCTACCGGAGCCGCCCCCGCCCGAGAAGCCGCCGCCACCGGAGAAGCCACCGCCACCCAGCCCGCTAGTGCCCGAAGACCCCGGCGTGCTGACGAAAGTACCCGCGGCGGTGGTCGAGAAGCTGTCCATCGAGTTGGCGATATCCCGGAAACTGCCTGGACCCCAGGTGCCGGTGTACCACGGCGGTAGGACAACCGCAGTTCCGGCCGCGGCAGCAGCCGCCGCAACCTGCTCGAAGACCCCAGCCCAGCGCTCGGCGAGCCCGAGCACAATGGCATAGGGCAAGTATCGGCTGAAGAGCCCTTCGGCCTCCTCAAATCGGATCTGCCCGGCCTCAGCGGTGGCGAGGTACTGCTCGAAGCCTCGGCTCTGGGCCAAGACCGCCGAGCCCAGGGCGGTGCGCGCAGCCAGCCGATTCCCCAGGAACCAGACGATTGCAGCCGCGGCCAGCGAGCCACCGGCGAGCACCATGATCGGTGCCGTCCCCCAGCCTGAATCACCCAGGTATGGACCCAGGACGCTGAATCCCCAGAACAGGGTGAGTACACCGCCCAAGCCCAGCAAGCCCGCAAGCCACCTGAAGGCCGAACGCGCCCGCTCGGGCGACTCGCGGAACCACCCTCGCCGGGTCACCTCGGCATACATCATGAACGTGACCGAGGCCAGGGTGCTCGCAAAGTGATTCTTGAGCGAGGACAACTGCACGGAGTCCTGCGCCGGGAAGATCCCGTCGAGTAGCCGTTGCTCATAGTCATGCAGGGGAACGGCATTCGCCGGCGGAGTGCGCCGGGTGAGGACCCAGTCCTCGGTGAATCCGAAGCCCGCCTGCTCGGCCGGACCAATCGTGAGATAGCCGCGGACGGCCAGGTCGACCACCGTGGCGGTCACGTCCACCAGGTTGACCTCCTCATCGACGATCGTGCCCAACATGCCCGGCTGCACGCCCTCTGGCGGGCTGAATTGGACGGCCACTGTGGGCTGCTGGGATGACCGGACCACGGGGACGTCCTGACCCCAGCCAGGGATCAGCCCGGGGGTGAGCCCGGCGTAGTGCTCGTCCCGTCCCCGGCGCCAGACCGCCAGGCCCATCCCGGCGGCGGCCAGTAGCGGCACCAACACCCCGCCACCCATCGCCAGCAACGCCAGCGAACGCGAGGTCTGCGGGGATACCTGAACCCCAGTGTCGACGGTGACATCGCCGGACCGGATATCCGGCGTGAGCTCCCCGAAGGCGTCCCGGGGATAGGACGCGACGATCGTGGCGCCCTGCCGAGGCGCCAAGTCCGGCACGGCGAAGGTGGCAGGGTCGCCCGCTGTGGCATCACACCCCACGTTCTCCTGAAGCTCGCCGTAATAGCAACGCACCTGCGTGGCCGCGGCCGGTGCCTTCACCGTTGCCGAAATCCCTTGCACGTCAAAGTCATTCGAACTGTCGACCAGGTTGTAATAAAACTCGGCCGTCCCGTCCCCGATGTCATTGACGACATTGGCCAAGCGGAATCGGACGATGTACTCCTGCTCCCCCGACACTGTCTCTGACGGGCTGCCGATGCGAATCCGCTTCATCGCGCCGTCATCCAGGATGGTGATATCCGTCGGCGCTCCGGTCGGCGACTCGACCGAGACCTCGGAGAGTTCGTAATAGCGGTACTGATTCTCTTGGTCCTGGTAGCCCGCACGCACCTGCACGTCGCGGTAGATCCCGTGCCGGCCCTCGGGCAACACCCAACGAATCCGCTGGGTGACCTCGACCGACCCGTCCGCGGTCAACACATCTGTCTCTTGGAACAAACTGGCCCCGTCATCGACGGCAGCGACGTACCCGGCCGAGAGACCGCCCGTATGCCGCGGACTCGCCTCCGCGCCCGCCACACCAAGACTGGTGACCGCAGCGACCGCGAGCAGCGCGGCATACCGGCTGAACTGGCGCACCCTCATCACTCCTCCCGAGATCCGCGGCGGGCGGCCGAGAGCGCCCGGTCGGTTTCGCGGCGGTCCTGCCGCTCGCGCAGCGCGTGTCGCTTGTCGTAGGCCTTCTTGCCCTTGGCCAGCGCGATCTCGACCTTGGCGCGGCCGTCGGAGAAATACAGCGAGAGCGGCACGATGGTGTGCCCGCTCTCTCGCGTGGCCTGCAGGAGTTTGGTCAACTCACGGCGATGGAGCAGCAGCTTGCGCTTCCGCCGGGGGCTGTGATTGGTCCAGGTGCCATTGGCGTACTCGGGGATGTGCACGCCCTCGAGCCACAGTTCGTCGCCGTCGAATCCGGCCCAGCCATCGATCAGCGAGGCCCGGCCCATGCGCAGCGCTTTGACCTCGGTGCCCATCAGGACCAGCCCGGCCTCGAAGGTGTCCTCAATGAGGTAGTCGTGCCGGGCCTTGCGGTTGCTCGCGACGAGCTTTCGTCCCTGTTCCTTGGCCACGCGCCAACCCTAACTGGTGCGCAGGCTAAGGACTTAGAGCCAGCGCATCGGGTCGACGGGCACGCCATTCTCATAGGTCTCGAAATGCAAGTGGCAGGCGGTGGAGAGCCCTGTGCTGCCCACGTAGCCGATGACCTGGCCGCGTTTCACCGACCCACTGGTCACCGCGAACTTTGAGAGGTGGTTATACGTCGTGGCCAGGGCCACCCCGCGAATGACCCCGTTGTCGAGCACAATACGCAGCCCGGAGCCGCTGGTCACTCGCGCCTCGACGATGGTGCCCGCCGCGGCGGCATAGATCGGCTGACCGCAGGCTCCACCGATGTCGGCGCCGGCGTGCAAGCGCCAGTAATGCAGGATCGGGTGGTAGCGCATCCCGAAGGGCGAGCTCACTCCACCAGCGGTCGGCCACAAGAGCGGACCATTGGACGTGCTTGGCGGCTGTGAACCGGCGCCATGCTTCTTCTCCCACTCGCGCCGCTTGCGCTCCGCTTCCGCTTTGCGCTTGCGCGCGATCTCGGCCAAGGTCGCCGCCAGCGCCTTCGACTCCTTGGTCAGCGCAGCCAACCGTTTGCGTTCGGAGTCAAGTTGGCCAGCCACGTCCTTAGCGTGGGACTGCTGCTCGGCCGCCAGGGCATCCAGGGTGGCTTTGGCCGCGGCTGCACTGGCCTCGGCGGCTTGGGCCTCCACGAGGGCGACCTTGGCGGCCTGCTCAGCGTCCACAGCTTCGGCCCTGAGTGCGGAGAGTTGGTCCTCGAGCGCCAGTTGGGTGGCCTTCTGGGTGGCCAGTCGATCAATCGTGGCGCTCTGAGCGTCCATCAGGCTCTCATTGAGCACCAGTCGGTCGGCGAACTGCTGCGGGGTCGTCGAGCCCAGCACCAGGTCCATCTCGCCGAATCCAGAGTCCTGGTAGACCTGGCTGGCCATCCGCGCGACCTGAATACGGCTGGCGCCAATCTCCTTGGCGGTGCGCTTCAGCTCGGCCTCGGCACGCTTCTCGTTTGCTCGGGCCAACTCCAGCCGTTGCGTGGCCAGCGCATGCGTCTGCGCGGCGGTGCGCGAGGCGGCCATGGCTTGGTCGTAGGCCGTACGGGCGGCCGGCAACTTGGCCTGAGTCGTCTTGAGCGCCTCGTAGGCCTTCGCCAGCGAGCTGCCCGTCTCAGCGAGATCTTCTTTGAGCTCCTTAATCTGCGAGTCCACGGTTTTCTTACGATCCGCGGGGTCGCTCGCCGCCGAGGCGCTGGTGGCCAGCAGCGTGAATGCGCAGGTCGCGGCGATCGCGGCGGCCAACCCCCGATGGAGGGCAGGCAGCATCAAGCGACCGCTGATCTGTCTCATAAGTAACATTGGTAACACGAATCACAGCCAGACGGAAGCCCAGAGGCCAAAGCGGCCCCGCGTGTCTCGGCCGGATCGGTCACACCCGGAGGTAACGGCGCAGCGTGACCAAGGACGTCAAGGCGGTCAAGACGATGACGCCCAGCAGCATCCAGGGGGTAATCGCCCAGACATCCCCGACCCCGATAAAAGCCTGCAGTTGGGCGATCTCATTGACGCCATTGGTAAAGATCGTCCCGACCGCGGCATAGAGCAGACCCACGGCCAAGGCCACCCCAAGACCGGAGACCAGCAACATTTCGGTCAGGAAGGGCATGCGAATCGTCCAGTTGGAGGCGCCCACGAGGCGCATGATGGCGATCTCTCGGCGGCGGATGAATGCCGCTTGGCGGATCGCCGTCCCCATCAGCAGGGCAGCGCAGCCCGCCATCAGTGCCGCTAGGGCCACGGTCAGCACGGTGATCCAGTTGATGATCCGGAAGAACCTGGAGAGGACCTTCTCTTGGTCCTGCACCTGAGCCACCCCGGGAGCACTCTTGAACTGCTCGGTGATGACGGCGTACTTGGAGGGGTCGGCGAGTTGGACCCGGAAACTCTCCGGCAGGAATCCGGGTTCGACATTGCCCGCCACCGGGCTATTGCGGAACTGCTCCTTGAAGCGCTCGTACGCCTCGGCCTCGGTCTCGAAGAAGACTTCCTTGACCTCGGGCATGGCCTTGAGCTGGGTGTCAATGGCGGCGCGTTGTGCGTCGGTAATGGCCTGACCGCGGCAGTTCGGCTGCTCGGCAAACGCATTGCAGAGGTAGATCGAGACCTGGATGCGGTCGTACCAGTAGCCCTTCATGGTGTCCGCTTGCCGCTGCGCGAGCAGACCCAATCCGAGCAGGAAGATCGAGACCATCGTGACCAGCACGACCGAGACGGCCATCGAGATATTGCGGCGCAGGCCGGTGCCGACCTCACTGAGTAGGAAGCGGGGCTGCATGGGTCAGGCCTTCGAGTGGTAGGTCGCGTCGTGCTCGTCTCGGACGATGCGGCCGTCGCTCAGTTGGACGACCCGTCGGCGCAGATCGTTGACGATGTCGTGGTCGTGGGTGGCCATCACGATGGTGGTGCCCGTCCGGTTGATGCGGTCCAAAAGGCGCACGATTTCCAGGCTGATGGCCTGGTCGAGGTTCCCGGTGGGCTCGTCGCAGAGCAGGATCTGCGGCTTGTTGACCACCGCGCGCGCGATCGCGACACGCTGCTGCTCACCACCGGAGAGTTGATGTGGCAAACGCTCGCCCTTGCCCTCGAGGCCGACCATCTCCAGGGTCTCGGGGACGAGTTGGCGGATGACGTGGGCGGGCTTGCCAATCACATGCAGGGCGTACGCGACGTTCTGCCAGACCGTCTTGCCGGGCAAGAGCCGGAAGTCCTGGAAAACCGCGCCGATCGTGCGGCGCAGGCGGGGCACCTGTCGGGCCGACATCGACTTCAGGTCATGGCCCGCGACCAGGACGGTACCGCTGGAGGGCGCCTCCTCGCGGAGCACCAGCCGCAGCATGGTGGACTTGCCGGAGCCGGAGGGGCCGACGATGAAGACGAACTCTCCGCGCTCGATCTCGACGCTCACGTCATCGAGGGCTGCCCGCGTCGATTTGGGGTAGACCTTGGTGACATTGTCGAACCGGATCACTCGGCCGAGTCTAGGTCGGGCCGGTGCCGTATGCCGTGAGGTCGGTTCGCGTGGCGAGGCTCAGCTGAGGACTTCCTCGGGCGAGCCCACGGCATACACCTCGTGGAAGGTGCGGGCGACGACATCCGCGCAGCTGGCCAGATTGGCCGAGGCTGGCCACGGGGCCAGGGCCACGTCATCGGGCCAGTAGCGCAGCCAGGTCCGCTCGAAACCCGAGCCCGGGTCACGCCAGCTCAGGGCTTTGAGAGCGGCGTCCTCCTGCGGGCTCATCGGCAGTGGGCCGCCGAAGGATTCACTCCCGGTGAGACTCCCGTGTAGGTGGTCCTCGCGCCGGATGAGCGTGATGGTCGGCGCGCAGTCGACATAGCTAGCCGGGATGAGGCCGAAAATAAGCTTCGGCCGGGCGACGGACTTGCGGGCCGCGCCAGCAGCAACCACGACGACCTGCTCACCATCGGCCAGCGCGGTGAGCCGAGTCTCGAGCATGTCGGCCCAGGCTGCCCAGGCTGCGGAGAGGTCGTCGGCTCGCTCGCTGGTGCTCACGAGTCCGCCTTCTCCTGGGCGCGGCGCCAGCGAATGCCGGCCTCGATGAAGCCGTCGATGTCGCCGTCGAAGACCCCCGTGGTGTTCCCGACCTCGTGCTCGGTGCGCAGGTCCTTGACCATTTGGTAGGGGTGCAGCACGTAGGAGCGCATCTGGTCACCCCAGCTGGCCTTGATGTCGCCCGCAAGTTCCTTGCGTTCGGCGGCCTCCTCGGCGCGCTTGATCAGCAGCAGCCGGGACTGCATGACCCGCAGCGCGGCCGCGCGGTTCTGGATCTGGCTCTTCTCGTTTTGCATGGACACCACGGTCCCCGTGGGCAGGTGCGTCATGCGGACCGCGGAGTCGGTGGTGTTCACGCTCTGGCCACCGGGACCGGAGGAGCGGAAGACGTCAATCTTCAACTCGCTCTCGGGGATCTCGATGGTGTCGGTGCCCTCGATCAGCGGAATCACCTCGACCGCGGCGAAGCTGGTCTGCCGGCGGCCTTGGTTGTCAAAGGGGCTGATCCGGACGAGGCGGTGGGTGCCGCCCTCGACCGAGAGATTGCCGTAGGCATAGGGCACGTTGACCTCGAAGGTGGCCGACTTCAGGCCGGCCTCCTCGGCATACGAGGTGTCCATGACCTTGGTCGGGTAGCCGTGGCGCTCAGCCCAGCGCAGGTACATCCGCAAGAGCATCTCGGCGAAGTCGGCGGCGTCCACTCCCCCGGCGCCCGAGCGGATGGTGACCACGGCTTCGCGGGCGTCGTACTCACCGGCCAGGAGAGTGCGGACCTCGAGCTCACCTACGGCTTTGGTGACGGCTGCGAGTTCGCGCGCTGCCTCGTCGAGGGTGGCCTGGTCGTGCTCCTCCTCACCCATCTCGACCAGGACCTCCAGGTCATCGATGCGGGCATCCATGCTGGTGACGCGGTCATATTCCGCCTTGGCACGGGACAGGCTGCTGGTCACCTGCTGGGCGCGTTCCTGGTCATCCCACAAAGTGGGCTCGGCGGCCTGGCTCTCGAGGTCGATGATGTCGGCCTTGAGGCGGGCGAGGTCGGTCACCTCACGCACCGAGTCCATGGTGGTGCGGAGGTCTTTGATCTCTTGCGTGAAGTCGACAGCCACGAGGGTCAAGCGTACGCGAGGCGGGAGGGGTCGGCGTTGTCGGCGGTTACTCGCTTCCTCGACGCAATTGTCCGTCGAGGGACCGATGATCCGTCAGACGCAGGTGACGACTGGGTTGTAGAGGTGGAGGTCATCGCAGCTAGCAGTGCCGCCGAACAGGAAGTCGAACGAGACGGCCCCACTTAGGCCCGCGGGGACCGTGATGCTTTGAATGCCGGCATCGATATTGGTGCTCCCGGTGCGTCCCGCTGTGCTGAAACTGCCTACGAGGATTCCACCAACCCGGACATTCATCACGAGGTCGGCGGAGGCGAGACTGGCCCAGTAGATCACGCCATAGGTGATGACGTAGCGGCAGCTCTCGCTCAACGGCATGGCATTGGTTTGCGTCAACGTCAATGCCCGGTTGGCCGTCGTCGGCTCCGACGAAGCGGAAAACCTGGTGACCCCGCCCGCGACGTTGAAGCCAGTGTTATTGCCATTGGTCCAGCCGGTGCCACTGGCCGTGAAGCTCCAGGGGCGGACTGGGTCGTTCAGGCTGAGTCGCCCGGACCCGCTGGTCACTCCGGTGGCCGTGCCGGTTGGGGTGCCGGTGAACCCGATGCTGGGGCACGGGGTGAGCGGGGAGCAGGGGCTCGCGGCATAGGCCGGGGCCGCCGCCACGACCGCGACCGTCGGCACGGTCCAGGCAGCCGTGAGCGCCACGCGTCGCCGCACGGGCGGCTGGCTACTCCCGGTCATGGGGACGATGGTATGCGGGTCGCGCAGGGTGGACCTACCGAATGACGGCACGAGCGCGACTGGTCACTGTGACGCTCACCTCGGATCCAAGGGCCTCCAGCATGGACCCCACGATGGGGAGCTCAACCCGAGCAGTCAGGACGACGACCGCGCTCTGCCCGTCGGGGCTGCCGGTTCCGCGCTCGAGCGCCCAACCAGTCACATCCGTCGGCAGCGGCCGGGAGTCCAGATAGCTGCCCGCGAGTTCCCGCACACGGGCATCGCTCAAAGGCACCGCGTCGCCGACTCCCTGCTCGTATGCCGCTGGGTCAAATGCGTTGGCGGCGCTGAGCGCCGCGCCATCGGCGGCATCGGTGACCCTCATCCGGGCGACCAAGGCCGCGGTCACGCCCACGCCGCCCAGGATGAGGAAGGTGGCGATGAGCACCAGCCCCAGGGTGAGGATCGAGAGCGAGCCCCGCTCGTCCCGCTGGTCAGTGTGCTGGCCGGTCATGGCGGGGTTGCCCGGAATCGGTCGACGCGCAGCGCGTGCTCGGTCGTGATCGGTACCTCCAGCGGGATCACTTCGCGGGCGAAGGTCGGGATCAGTGGGAGCGGGACCACCACGCGGGCGCGCACGGTGACCAGCGCGTCCGGCCTGATACACGGATCCCCATCGCAGGTGACCGAAAGCTCAGTGTCCTCGTCGAAGCCGAAGTCAGCGAACACCAGGTCTGCCGCGGCCGTTGCCCGCCCCTGCGCGGCCGCCTGCGTCGGGGAGGTGACAAATGCTCGGGCTCCCTCGCGGGCCGCCAGGCTGGTCGCAAAAGTGCCCGCCTGGAGCCGAGCCACCATGAGCACCAGATAGATCAGCGGGATAAGCAGCACCATCGACAGCATGAGGAACTCAACGACCGCGCTGCCGCGCTCGGGGGATGATCGCTGCGGAGTCACTGGGACTCCGCGAATGCCCGGGCGTGGATCTCCAGAGCGCGATCTGGACCCAACAGCCCGATCACCGGTATCGGCGCCCGCACGGTGACCTCGACCACCGCGACGCCGCCAACGCTGGTCGTGGTGGCGGTGATATCGGATGCGTAATCCGGTGAGAGTGCACCGGAGATCAACTCGGCCGTGCGGGCGACGCCGTCCTCGGGGGTGGCCTCCACGCGCGCGCCGGCGCGGGCTCCCTCAGTGGCGCAGGCCAGCAAGGTGTTGCGGACGTGGAGCGCCAGCCCCAGCTGAAAGACCAGCAGGAAGACCACCAGGAGTACCGGCATAACGAGTGCAAAGTCGACGACCGCGGCGCCCTTCTCATTCCGGGTCGAAGCAGCCATGGCTAGTTACCGAAACCGAACCCGTCGAAGGTCTCATTGAAGAGGGCCTGCAGTCGCTCGCTGGCCAGTCCCCAAATGAGCAGGGCCAATGCGGCGGTCATCAGGGTGATGAGCACCCAACCGGGCACGTCTCCCCGCTCGCGGCGCCGCTCTCGCCCTTGTCCCCCGGTGCCGATGAAGATGGCTGCTCGGTATGCCGCCGCGCGGACCCGATCGAGGTGGTTCATGTCCATTCCGTTCTCCTGACGTGCCTGGTTGTTCACAGCTGAAATTCCAAAAAGGCCAGCCCCGGGAAGAGGGCAAAGACCACAGTCACCGGCAGGATGAGGAAGACGACGGGGGTCATCATGACAATTTCCTTCATGCCGGCCGCCTCAAGCAGTGCTCGGCGCCCGTCCTCGCGCACATCTTGGGCTTGAGCGCGCAGCACCTCTGCCAAGGGCGTGCCGCGTTGCACCGCGATGACGATGCCGTCCACGAAACGCGAGAGTGAAGGCAGCGCGGTCCTATCAGCGAGGCCCTGCAGCGCGGTCGGCAGGTTGGCTCCTGCCCGAGCATCGGCCAGAGTGCGCCGCAACTCATCGGCCAATTCGCCTCTGGACAAACGGCATACGCGCTCCAAGGCACCCACGGTTCCCTCGCCAGCCGCCACAGCCAACGCCAGCAACTCCGCCACCGTGGGGAACTCCTGCAGCATCCGCGCCTCTCGGCGCACTGCTCGGCGGGTGAGCACGTTATCCCAGGCGACGATCCCCACGCCCGCGCCCACGCCAATCAGACCCAGGACCACCACGGAGGAGGCACCACGCGCGGCCAGGAGCAGCCCGCCCACGGCACCCCCGAGGACAGCACCCCCCGCCCCCGCCAACACTTGCTCGGCGCGGAAGCGCTCGACATCAGGTGCTCGCCCAGCCCGCTGCTGGCGCCGGATCACGGTGTCGGCTCCACCCAGTACGCGCTCAACACCGCGGCTGAGGGCAAGCACGATGGGACCGACGAGCGGCGTCATCACCATGCGGTTGGCCGTAGTCGACTGGAGCAGCCGACTGGGGCGCGGGGTGTCCTTGAGGTAGGGCAGCACTCGACCGCCAAGGCCTTCCTTCCGGTGAATCGGCAGACCGAGCCAGACCAAGGCAAGCCCGATTCCACCCACGAGCCCCAGCAGCATTCCGACCCGGGTGAGTGCGGTCATCGCAGCACCCGCTCATCCTCGGCTAGCCGCCCCAGCCGAAGCATGAGCCAGTACGCGAGCGCCGTCACCAGTGCCCCCACCAACAGGACGAGCGCCCCGGTCGGGGTCGCATAGGCTTGAACGGATTCGGGCCGCGTCGAGAGCAACAAGAGCACCAGCCAAGGTGCAGCAGCCGCCAGCTTTGCGGCATTCACTGTCCAGGATTGGCGTGCCTCGATCTCCGCGCGCGCCCGCGCGTCGTCTCTGAGGAAGCGGGAGAGCGTGCGCAGCAGCCGACCCAGGTCTGACCCACCGACCTCGCGCGCGATTCGCAGCGACTCGATCAACCGATCGGCCACGGGGTCACTCAGCGAGACCTTGAGGCGATCCAGGCATTCGTTGAATCGCCCCGTGAGGCGGTAATCCTCGCTGAAGGCCGCGAATGCCGGGCGTAGCTCGGCCGGCCCCCGCACGGCCACTGCGGACAGAGCCTCCGGCAGTGACATCCCAGCGCGGATCCCTGACGTGACATTATCGACCACGTCGGGCCAGAGGTCGCGAAGCCGCGACCTGCGCAGCCGCGCCCGGCGCCGAACGTAGATGACCGGTGAGCATCCAACCATGACTGCGAAGCAGACGGCGATCGGCACCACGGCGATCAGCGCCCACGCGGTGATGAAGGTCAATAGTCCGGCCGCCACGCAACCAGCCAGGAGCCCGCGAGCACCTAGTCCACTGAGCCCGGCCTGGACGATGTCGTCGGTCAAGCGCGTCAGCGGTCCCGCGCGACGTTCCCGGCGGTTGTCCACAGGTGGCTCGATCCAGCAGCTCCACCAGAGGAGATAGAGGCCAAGGCCAAACATCAGGCCAAGCGCAACCGACGTCATGATCGCTCTTGGGCCAGCAGGCTGGTGACGTCGACACCGATCCGCTCGAAGCGATCCAGATGCGGCGGAAAGCCATCGGCTCGAACCAGGTGGCCGCCCCGGTGAACGAAGAGTTCAGCCATCTCCACGACATCGCCCTCGATCCGCCCTGGGACGGCGGCGATCTCGCGCACGCGTCGAGACCCATCTCGCTCCAAGGCAGCATGGACGACGATGTCGATGGACGTCGCGACCGTCGGGACCACGAAGCGAGCCCCCACATTCGCGCCGGCCAGGAGCGGCAGGGTGCACATCTTGGTGACGGCCTCTCGAGCACTATTGGCGTGGATGGTGCACATGCCCGGCAAGCCCGAATTGAGCGCAATGAGGAGGTCGAGGGCCTCGGCCTGACGGACCTCGCCCACGATGATCCGCGAGGGCCGCATTCGCAGCGCTTCCTTGACCAGACGACGAAGGGGCACCTCGCCAGTGCCCTCAAGCGAGGGCTGCCGACATTGCATCGAGGCCACATCCCGGTGGGGGATGCGCAGCTCAAAGACTTCTTCGCAGGTGACGATCCGCTCGCGGGGAGGGATCGCCGCGGACAAACAATTCAGCAGCGTGGTCTTCCCCGCTTGCGTGCCTCCGGCCACCAGGATGTTGAGCCCTGCGTGGACCGCCGCATCGAGGAAGGCGGCCGCCTGTGCGGTGAGGGTGCCGAGCGCGACCAGGTCATCCAGCGAGTCGGCTTTCACGATGAACTTGCGGATGTTGATGCACCAGTGCTCACGGGTGATGTCCGGAATCACGACGTGCAAACGGGATCCGTCGGCGAGCACCGCATCTACGAACGGCGAACTGAGGTCAACCCGACGACCGGACGTCTTCAGCATCCGCTCCACCAAGTCGCGGACCTCGTCCTCCGTCAGCAAGGTCGTGGTCAGTTCGGCAACGCCATCTCTTGCGATGAAGACCTTGTTCGGCTCGTTGATCCAGATCTCTTCGACGCGTGGGTCGTCGAGGTAGCGCTGCAAGGGTCCGAGGCCAACGACTCTGTCCCACAATGCCTTTGCCGACGAGTCCAAATCATCGAGGAGCGGCATTCCGCCGTGGAGGGAGCGCTCGTCGTAGTCCGTGAGTGCTGCCCGCACCAGCGAGCGCACCGCGGCCGGTTCGCGGGCAGGGTCCAGCCCGGACTGCCTAAGGAGTTCTCTGACCTCGGTCTCGACGGTCCGCAATGCCTCCACCCCGCGCCCCTTCCCCGTGCACTGCGAGACATCACAGCACATCGTCACCCGAGCCCGCGACCGGAGCGGATGAACGCTGTGGATAACTTTCCCGTTCTTCGCGGCAGCGCTCTACGTTCCGGGTGTGCGATTCACCCTGAGCGTCGGTCGCCCGATGCACGAGGACGCCCTCGTCGATGTCGCCATCGAGGCGGGGCGCGGGCACACCTGCGCTGACCTCACCGCTGCGCTGACCGCCTGCCTCGGCACGCCGATCACGAGCCTCTGGGATGACCGGGGCGAGATTCCACCGGACACTCCCGTGGGGATTCCCCCGCTGGTGCATTGGGCCATCGTTTATACCGCGCCGCAAAGACGCCTACCCACCGCTGGCGCGGGCGCGACCCTCGACCTCTGCGTGGTGGCCGGACCTGACTGCGGGATGCGGATGCCGCTCGGCCGCGTCCCCATCTCCGTCGGGCGAGCGCGCGGGGCCGGTCTGCGCATCAACGACCCGGCTCTAAGCCGCCACCATGCGGAGGTCCGCCTCGACGGCGGCACCGTGCGACTCGTGGATCTGGATTCGACGAATGCGAGTCTGATCGATGGCCTGCGCGTGCCCGTCGAAGGCGGCACCTTCTCGGCCGCCTCGACCCTCCAGTTGGGCGCCACCTACCTTGACCTCAGACCGCGCGCCACCGCAAGGTCCTCTCCCGAGCCCGATCACGAGGGCCGACTGGTCCTCCGTCCAGTTGCCAGACAACGACCGACCATGCAACCGGTCGACGTACAACGTCCCCCACGACCGGCCCGTGAACCCGCCGCCCGGGTGCCGTGGCTCGCCGGAGTCTTGCCGCTGCCCGTGGCAGGACTCTTGGCCTTGCTGTGGGGCCCCCAAGTCCTTGCCTTCGCGGTGCTCGGTCCACTCATCCTCCTTGGCACGGCTGCCCAGGATCGCTGGTCAAGTCGACGCCGGTATGCCGAGGCCCTGCGACGGCACAACGAGGCCGAGTCGAAGGCTTTGCACCACGCCCACGAACTCGCAGAGCACGAGCTCAGGGTTCGTCATCAGCGCACGCCCGATCCGGTCACGGTGCTTGATCGTGCCCGCGGACCGGCCCTGGACCTGTGGTCAGCCACCGCGCGCGACCCTGACGCGGGCGTCGTCCGGCTGCGAGTTGGCCCGCTGGAGAGTCACGTCCGAATCAGCTCCGGCACGGAGTCGGCGTGCGTGGTCCATGAGAGGGCGCCCCACACCGCCAATCTCGCCGAGAGTTGCGGCCTGGCGATTTCCGGTGATGCCGCGCCGGCCCTGAGGTGGGTCGTGGGTCAACTCCTGGCCTCGCTGCCACCGTCAGAGCTCGCCGTGGCCCTCGTGGGATCACCCTCGCCCGAGTGGGCTTGGCTCTCTCGGGTCCCACATGCCCTGGACGATGTCGCAGACATGGCATGCCTGACGGATATCGCGGCCGCTTGCCCTGCCCCACGCCTCCTGCTGATCGCGCCCGCGGCCAACGCCCAGCTCAGGGCCCAATTGGACGGCATACGGGGTGAGCGGGTGTGGGTCCTGGCCGGAGTCAGCGAGCAGACCGCCGACCCAGCGATCGAGCCGGCGACCGGCCTGGACGGGGTGGGATTGTGGTGGGCGGAGCGGCTTTCCCGCGCCTTGGCGCCGCTGCGCCCTCCTGGCGGGGGACGCCAGCTCTCGACCCTTTCGGTTCGCCAACTCTCGGGCGTGCAGACATTCACCGAGCTGGCCTCGAGGTGGTCCGCGACGTCAACCGCGCTGTCGACTCCGGTGGGCGCAACCGCAGAGGCAGCGCTGACCTTGGACCTCGTACGCGATGGGCCCCATGTCCTGGTCGGTGGCACCACGGGGTCGGGCAAGTCCGAGTTCCTGCGCTCGCTCGTCTGCGGGTTGGCGTTGCGTCACTCCCCCGACGCGGTGGACTTCGTGCTGATCGATTACAAAGGCGGCGCGACCTTTGAGCCGCTGATGGGCCTGCCCCATGTGGTCGGCATGGTGACCGACCTCGACGAGCACGGGGCCTCTCGTGCGCTGATCTCGTTGCGCGCAGAACTCTCGCACCGAGAGCGAGTTCTGGCCGGTGCGGGGGCGCAGGACCTGGCCACCTACCAACGATTGCACCTCGAAGGCCACCCAGCAGCGGTGAGTCCGCTTCCGCGCCTCGTGATCGTCGTCGACGAGTTCCGGGTGCTGAGTGAGGAGTTGCCCGAGTTTGTCGCCGGGGTCGTGCGGTTGGCTGCGGTCGGCCGGTCTCTGGGCATCCACCTCGTCCTGGCAACACAGCGTCCAAGCGGAGTGATCACCCCCGACATTCAGGCCAATGTGAGTGCTCGGATCGCATTTCGGGTGCGCGACGCCGCTGACTCGCGCGACATCTTGGATAGCCCGCAGGCCGCCACCATCCCGCCCACGAGCCCTGGCTCCGCCCTGATCCGGCTGGCGGGCGGCGAGCTGACAGCATTCCGCGGTGCTCGCGTGATTGCCCCACGGGACGAACCGAAGCACCTCACCGTGTCTGTGGCCAGCAATTCGGCCGCAGCAGAGCCAGCCACCGGCGATGGCGAGATCGATGCCATCACGCAATTGGCGGCGGCCGCCATGGACCACCTCGACCTCGCGAGTCCCCGACGCCCCTGGCTGCCACCCTTGCCCACGTCGGTGTCCTGTCCTGCTCCCGAGAAAGGAGTGGATCCCACCTGGGCGATCGCCGACGATCCCGCGCGTCAGCAGCAAAGTGCGCTGACCTGGGGTCCCATGACAAGCGTGCTGATCATCGGACCAGCACGTTCCGGGCGAAGCAGCGCGGCCTTGGCCATCGCGTCGGGGGCAATGGCTGCCAGATCACCGAATGACCTGGTCGTGTATGCCGTGGGATCCGGACCGTCCGTGGACGCCATCGCCGGCCTACCCCACTGCGGCGGCGCTATCGGGCCCGATGACGAGCGGGGCATGCGAGCGGTCACCGAGAGACTAGGACGCCTGGTAGATCGCGCAACGTCCGGCCTCGGCCCTAAGGCTCTCCTGGTCATCGACGGCTGGGATGGACTCCTGGGCGGACGCACCTCGGCGGCCTGGAGCCGGGCCGTTGAGCCGCTCCTGCATGTGCTCCGACGCGGTCGCAGCCACGGTCTGGAGATGATCATCACCGGCGACGCCTCGCTCTCTCACGGGCCGCTGCGATCCCTCACCGACGCGACTTTGGCCCTCAGACTGGCCAATCGAGTGGAGGCTGTCTCGCTCGGTGTCCCCGGCGCGCTGACGACCGCCGACACCCCGGGCCGGGGGGTGCTTCTGCCGCTCGGCCTCGAGGTTCAGGTGGTCCGTGCCGAGCCCTATGCCGCGTGCGCCCGGACTCGCTGGTCCGGGCAGGGTACGGAGATCGCACGCATTCGGGCCTTACCGGACTACGTGCCGGCCTCCGATCTGCCGACCTCTGTGCCCGGAGTCATCCACCTAGGCCGCGGCGGTGAGGACGGCCGCTGCGTTGATTGGGACCTATCCACCCTGGGGCATGTGGTGTTGATTGCTGGTCCTCCCCACTCGGGGCGGTCGACCATCGCAGCCACCATCGCAGCCACCTTGGCCGCACCGGGTGGTGGCGCGGGTGTCGCTGCAGCGGCACCGTGTGTGATCCTTGCCGACCGGCTCAGTCCGGCATTCGGGGTCGTGCCGAGGGCGATCCACCTCCGCCCCGATGACCCCGAGTCGGTCACCGCCTTGATCGAGTACAAACGGGAGCACCCCAACCTGACCGTCGTCATCGACGGGGCGGACCGGATCGACGGCCAGGCCTGCGAACCCGTGGTCCGGGAACTCATCGCCGTGGCCGACCGGGACCACTCGCTCGTCCTGGTCACGAC
>WBZP01001008.1_pt1 | contig 36369 bp, 30 predicted proteins | sample 5204301 | NCBI WGS metagenome assembly WBZP01 (sample SAMN12412401, study PRJNA552823) | activated sludge metagenome | isolation source: activated sludge from nitrification reactor of wastewater treatment plant... | place: USA: Pennsylvania | collected 2017 | reverse complement strand
CTCCGTATAAATTAAAAGATAAATTTTTATAATTGTTATATTATCATAAAGATACTAAAGTATCAATATTACAAGTTATTGAAAATTAATAAATAACTCACGTTAGTATACGACGGTGACTTGGGTCGCCAAGTCATCGGGTAGATCAAACAATTGCTTGCGGGCCGAGACCGGGATGAGGATTTTCCGCGCGCCTTTATCGGCGGCCAGTTCAATGATGCTGACCGCGTTGTACAGCGGTTCAATGGAGCCGCCAAGGTTCAGCCCGCCGACCACCACCAGTCCGCCTTCCAGACTGCGTTCGACCAGCGCGGAACTCAGCGCCAGCAAAATGGGAATGCCCGTCGCTGCCGCACTCTTGCAGGCATCAAAGGCGCGGAATTGCAGGGTAAACTCATGGGCGCGGGGATCGCGGTCGCCGACCAGTTCCCTGGCGCGGGCGTAGAGATTCTGTTCGGCGCAACGCACGCTTTCTTTGAGCGGTCCCGGTGGGCTTTGATTGAGAATCCGTAAACCACTGCCGGGGCCTTCGGTGACTTCAATGCGGAACAGGCCGGGATTTTCCCCGGTGCTGCCGGGCGATAAGGCCCACACCTGACCGGCAGGGAGCGGGTCGCTGCCGATGCTGTTCTCTTGGCGCAGTTCAGGCGTGGACACAAACTGCTCGATGCCGTCCGGGAGCAGGGTGAAGCTGAAATGGGTGTTGCGAAACTCCGCCGCGCCAATGCGCTTTTGCTGCTCCTTGACCCTGCGACGACATTCCAGCGCCAGTTGAGCCGCCCACTCCAGCGCGTCGTCCGGGATGGGGGCTTCGGGATCAGGGAACATCAGTTTGAGCAGGCCGCTCATGTTTTTTTGGACGGCGGTCGTATCGCGGCCACTCAATGCGCCGCCCAACAGGAGGCGACCCTGGAGGTGGTTGACCCGGCTTTGCGCCCGCAGGTGATTCCAGCAGGAGGAGAGGAAATCGCTGACCAGGCCAAAATGATCAGTCAATTGCTCGCGGTTGACTTTCGGCACGTCCCAGCCGGGAAAGTAGGCATGGAGGCGATCCATAAAGGCCGTGTCATCGCGCATTTCCGGCGGGAGTGGCCCGAGCAGGTGGCCCATGCGTTGCTGATGTTCGACATCGACTTCAAAGTTGCCGACCATGACCAGGCCCCCGAAACCGCGAATACTCTCCTTGCCCCGGCTAAATTCGCCGGATTCCATGTAGCCCTTCATAATGTTGACGCCGTCCTTCTGATCGAAGGCGATACCGGCGACTTCATCAAAGCAGACCACGTCGTATTGGCAGACCAGGCCGCGCTGGCCGTTCTGGTTGTTGACGAACATCTTTGCCACGGTGGCCTTGCCGCCCGAGACCAGGTGGGCGTAAGGCGAGACCTGTTGGTAAAGATGGCTCTTGCCGGTGCCGCGTGGCCCCAGTTCCACCGCGTTGTAGTTGTTTTCCACGAACGGAACCATGCGCAGCAGCATGACATCGCAGGTGCGCTGGCCGAGGATCGTGGGTTCCAGGCCGATGCTGCGTAATAGTAAATCCCGCCATTCCTGGAAGGTGAACAAGATTCGCCCCGCGCTGAGCGTTTCCAGCACATTGCGTTTGGAGAGCTGGATTTCGCGCAGGGACTCGACGCCGAAGGGCCGTCCGTTTTTTTCCTCGGCGATGTAGGGGTCGTAGGTCAGATCGACTTCTGCATAAAATCCGCCGGTGAGCATCCGGTCGTGCGTGTTCACCAGTTCGTCGGGGATGCGGACATCGTTGAGTCGCAGGCTGGGCAGTTCCGCCAGAAAACAATTATTCTTGGTGTCCAACCGGGCTTTAATCAGATCAATGATTTTGACCCGGCCCTGTTCTTTGGCGCGGGCTTTGAACAGTTCTTCCTCACCGGCCCGAACCGTCCGGCTGGACAATTGCCGTTGCACAATGGCGAGACCTTCCTGAATTTCCGCCTCGTCCACGCTGGCGCAATAGCGCCCGAGCAGAAACTCCGCCACATAGGTGGGTACCGGGTATTGGCCTTTGAATTGGCGCACCAGGTCTTTGCGCACCAGGTAGCCCTCGAAGGCGCAGGCGGCGATGTGGTCCAGGGCGTCCAGTTCCATCGCTTAGTTCTCCCCAATCGTGGTGGCGGCTTTCTGAATGATGTGACCCTGTGCGTCGAGGATCACCACCACCGCCGCACTGCCTTCCAGCGCATCATTGGGCACGAGCAGCGAGGCTTTGCCCTCCTCCAGAGTCTTGGGGCTGGCGGCGACGCTGGATTCGGCCAGTGCGGCTTTGGTGCGCAGGTCCACCTGTAATCCAGTCAAAGGCGGTTCAATGTCGATCTGGCAGCGCAAGCCGCGCCAGGTGATCTGGCGAATCTCGATTTTGACGGGCGCAGCAGCAACCTGCTGTTCCAGAGTAATGATCGGAATTCGACACTCTTGCAGGCTCAGGCCCCCGTGGGCGTACTCGCGACCGGCGATGAAACTGGCAATCCCGGGGGCCATCGCGATCTGGACCGCTGGGCACCAGTCCCATCCCAGGGTAAGCGGGGTTCCGGTGGTGGTGGCTTTGAGGACGGCGCAGCGCCCCCAGCGGGTTTCGGTGGCAAACGGGGCGAGTTCGGCTTTGGGCAAACCGCCGGGTACCAACAACCAGCCGTGGTCGGTGACGATCCGCAACCGCGCCCAGCCGGCTTCCAGCAGGGTTCGGACGCCTTCGACCAGGTTCGTCAGCGAGTAGTCGATGTCGCGGGCCAGACGGAGACCGTGTTGGTGACCGTCATGATCCAAGTCGCCGCATTCGACCCAAGCCCGCCCTTTTGGGTCGCCGGTGTCGGGCAGAGTCAGCACCTGCCAGCCGGAAGCGGCCAGCAGTTTCCGGAAGTTCTGGCTGTTGAGCGGCTTGCCACTTTTCGCAACGACGGGTTCAAACTCCAGATTATCGGGCTGACCGGCCATTTGATCGGCAATCGGCGAGACCCAGGGTTTGCCAGAGGCGGTGACCGATGGAATCGCGGCCCAGGCTGCGGACAGGGCAACCGTGCCGAGGTCGGCCAGCCGCGCGATCAGCCGTTGCGCCACGTCATAGCGCAACCCGTCCACAAACATCCAGCAGCTTCCTACCGGTGTTTGTTCAGGGGGAGGTGGCCGATGCGAGGTTAATCCCCCGCAAGTTCTGACGATCTGCTGGAAGTGCGTGGCGGATTCTTCGAGCCAGGGTACATAAATCGCCTGGAGGGCCGTGTTCACAGCGTCAAGGTCGGCCTGGGTTCGGACGGTCGCCCAAGCATTCAAAGCCTCGCCGTCAACGCGCCACAGACCGTCCTGATAGCGGGTGGCGATTTCGGCGAGAGTTGCGCCGCTGGGAATCTGTCGGGACAAGTCCGCGATCACCGCCAGATGCCCGAGCGCCAGCGCCAGGGGTGCCCGGTTCATCCGCGCCCAGAGTGTGGATCGGCGGGGGCGGTGCTGCCGGTCAGCATCCAGAATGGCGTTGCGAGCGGCAGCGGGGGCCAGCTCGCCGATGGACCGGAGGCGCGCCCGCAATTGATTTTCCTGATCAACATTGACTTTCGGATAGCCAGACCCGTCGTCAAACAGACTGGTGGGCGGCGGCGGCGTAACCCGTTCCAGTTGCTCGGCCACGCCAGGAAACCGGTTCCAGGCATCTTCGTACAGCTCCCAAACCGCGGCCCATGCACCGGCTTTGGTCGCCAGTTTTTCCGCCGCCGCCAGTTCACCATCCTGTTGCGGGTGAAAGCCGAACTCCTTGCTGCACCGGTTGATGAACACGTCCCAGCGCGCCCCCGCCCATGCGGTTTGCATGACGGTTGGCTGGTTGATCCAGGCCAGGACATCCCGGATCGGGTTCGGGGCGAGCAGGCGGTCCAGCCAAGCCGCATCGATCATTCGATCGTGGAAGTCGGCCAGTGGCCGAGACAGCAATTCACCGGCGGACCAAGCGCGGCGCAACGCCTGCTGAGTCGCTTGATCCTGGGCGACGCTCAGCGCCAGTCCGCCCTGCTTAGCGGTCATAAAAGCGTTAACCGTCCAGTCCTTGCCATTGGTTTGGCTCCAGAACACGCCCCGGTATTGCAATTCAGCGAGGGGTTGCAGGTCGCGTGGGCAGCTTTCGATGGCGCGGAGATCTGTGCGGCTGACGCCAGGCAGGTAGAGAATCGGGACGACGGTCGGTGCGAAGGCAATCTCGGGTAATTTCCGGGCCAGCGCGCATTTGAGCCAGATGGCCGGTCCGGTGCGGTGTTCGAGCGCGTAGCTGCCCAGAGCCAGCAGTTCGGGGATCGCGGCCCGCAGCGCTGGCATCACCGGTTCCCACTGGCGGTCCTTGTCGGTCCAGAGGATCGCCGCCGGCATCGCCTGGACGGTGCGGTTGATGATGGAGGCGCGCCGGATGGCCGAGATGAGCGAGTTCAACAGGGTCATATCGATTCCCTGGCGATGGCATCCAGTTCGTCGATGAGATCAGCACGCCGGAAGGTGGCGGACAGCCTTTGCAATGAAGTTCTTTGCGGACCATACAGGCGTAGTAAGGCTTGGCTGACTTCTGTGATCGCCCGTTCCAAGTACGCTTCGCCCTGATCTTCGATCAGTTGCCTGGCGTCCGGCAGTTTGCGGTGGTCCAGTTGTTCGACGTTTTTCAACCCCATATCGGTCAGCAGGCGACGACCCATTTGCATGGCTAGAAAACACGAGGCGTAAGGGATGAAGTCGGGGGCGTCAGTGCCGGGGCGCTTACGCTTGTTTTCGGCGATCCGGTAGAGCAGCGTTGCTATGATGACCTGCGCACCATTCAAGGTCGGCGTGAAAATTTCTTCGTACAACTTGCCGAAGTGTTCACGAGCGAGAAATTTTGCCTGGTGGGGCCGTCGCCGCCAGACCGACAGCACCGCTTCAGCGGCAGTGCCACTGGTGATCTCTTCCGGTTTGCTGGCGGTCTCGGCGCGTTTGGGACGATAGCTGAAGCCCAGTTCTTTGATTGCCAGGGTCAAGCGCTTCTGGCGCTCGTCGTTAGCGCGCAGGTCGCGCAAATCAACCGGGTTCTGGTTGTTGGTGGCGTAGGTGATATTCCTGATGAAATCTTCCTGATCGGCAGGCAACTGGTATAACCGAACCATGATAAAAGCCTGATCCAGATGATCCCCCAAGATAGGCAGTTCATCCCGCAAGGTGCGGAAAATAGTCATACAGGTTTGCCCGCCATTGATGATCTGCAAGTTTTCGACGCGAACTTGGTAATCACCACTTTGTAGCGCGTTATAATCAAATTTGGCGCAGGTCAGCGTGACGCCGTTGTTGTAGAAGTAGAAATTCGGTTGTTCCTGGGGTTGGCTGAGTGTGGCGCGGATGGCTTCATTGACCCGATTACCCTGTAAGCCGAGATAGCGGCGGATATTTCGCTCCAGTAACCGTTCCCCATGTCGCTCCATTAGAGCGGCAATTTCCTCCACGGATATTTTGCCAATTAATACCCGGCTGTAATTGAAGTCTTCCACGACTGCTTTTCCAGATAACCGCAGGGTATCCGTGACGATTTTTGGAGCCTGCATAATCCCGACCAGGCCATCGTGGTTAAGGTATTCCCACGTCACCTGGCTACCGAAATCTGCCCGATTAATGTGCGCCTGACCCTCGCTGTTCCATTTCAGACCGTTATTGCACAGTACCGCCCGGATGCGGGGGAGTAAGCCTTCCCGGATGCGTGAGCGCACGTCTTCTACTTTGGGACGCAATGCCGGATTCAGAGCCACATCGGCGTTGGGGTCGAACAGGTAGCGAATGGCGTTGACCAGTGACTTGATTCCAGTTTCCGGGAAATTGCTATTGCCGGACAGGTCACGGTTATATTTGGCTTGGAACAGGGTCACAGTGAATTCGCCGTCCTGTTCATCGGCAATATGCAGTGCGTCGACCCCAAAATCCTGGCCGCCTTCGGTGAGCGTATCCAAAACCTCTTCAGTTTCGAGATCGAGCAGTTTTTTCACGCACCAGAAGACAAAAGCCAGCGATTTGAGACGACCCGCGTCGGTGATATTGAAACGGGCTGCGGCTTCGGCGCGGATTTCTTCGACAATCTGGTTCGAGCGCTGGTCAATAATCGCTGCATTAATGTTCATTCTGGTTTCTCCACAAGAAGCTCCATTTCATAGAGAAAGCGGGAAGGCTCCTTTTGCCATCCTCCATAATGATTGGCATAAGTTAGAGTCAGGCTGTCAATAGAACGAGTAATGGCGACAAAGCAGTTTCGTCGCTCTTCTTGTATTTCACGACTATTATCACCAGCCTTTTTGCTCTGAAAAGACGGTAACTGATCCTCTACCATTCCAATCAGATAAACATGATTAAATTCCATACCTTTTGAGGCATGGATAGTCAAGCATCGAACAGCATTGAGAGGAGCTTCAGGCGTTTTATTTGCTAAGGCTAATTCCTGCAAGAATTGGCTAAGAGGCATACTATATGCTTCCCTTTTACCTCCTAATTCATCGATAATTGAATTCCAAACCTGCCGCTCAGAAGGGTAATCTACGAAACGCTCGACGCCATTTTGACTTTGATTTTCTACAAAATCGAAATAGGAAAAAGTATTTTCTATAAAGTTAGCATATGCCCCACAAACCAACTCCGCTATTGAATCACGCAAGTTCTTCGGGAGTTTATCGCTCGTACTTGCTGTCCACTCGCCAAAAGCCTCTAAATGATCCCCATTAGATTTACCAGAAAAGCGAATTATTTCCTCTGGATCAAACTCTTCACCAATACAATCTGATAGAGCTTTGGAGATCATCGGAACAAAATCATCATCTGCTCTAACTGTTGCCAACTTAAGACTATTAATAACAAATTGCATTGGTGCGCTTTCAAATTGAGATTTTCTTTTTTGTAAATAGACAAAAATATTTTTACTTTCCAGAACCCGCTTAATATTTTCTAAAAGCTTGGTATTTCTGGATAAAATTACGATATCATGAGGTAATCTATTTGATTCTAGCCGCTCTTTAATATCTTCTGAAATCCAATTAGCTTCGGCATTCTGATCATCAAAAAATTTCAAACGTACTGCATTTTTATTTATTTCTAACTTCATTGGAATGAGCGGATGCTTGCCAGCAACCCTATCCGGATTATTTGCAATCAAGCGATTAGCAAGATCAACAACCATTGGGGGACAACGGTAGTTCTCGGGAAGCTGAATAGTTTGTAAATCATAGTGCTCTGCCAGTTCCTTAATACGAGTTGGGCTGGCTCCATTCCACTGATAAATAATTTGATCATCATCTGCAACAATAAATAAGTTAGCCTGTCGATCTGGTGCTAATGCTCGTAAAATTCGGTATTGGATTATGTTGGTATCTTGAAATTCATCAACACAAATATATCGATAAACCGTCTGAAGCTGCTTTGCCAGACGGGGTCTAACTCTCAGGAGATTCTCGCAGAAATAGAGGATAGATCCGTAATCCAAGCAGTTTTCTTTCTGGAGCAACTCTTTGTACATGAAGAATAAAATTTTTATTTGCTCAACGATGGGTGTATTTTTTAAAAAATTAGAAACTTGATTATCCTCAATCGCATTTTGAAACAATAAGTCTAGTGTACTAACCGATTTTTCTGCTGAAATAAGACCAGAAAATAGATTGCTATTCTTTGAAAAAATCGACTTAACTAAGCCAATTCTTTCCTTCTCTTCAATAATTTCAAAGTCCGGCTTTAATCCAAAATAGCTGCCATGTTGTCTTAAAATATCTGTAGAAAATGAATGAAAAGTAGTGAGAAGTACCCGTGTACGCGCCGCGCCCACCAACTTTTGCACCCTTCCTCGCATTTCAGTTGCAGCCTTGCGGGTAAATGTTAAACAGAGGATTCGGAAGGATTCACTGGGACTGCCCTCCACAAGCCTGGCGACACGAGCAGTTAGTGTAGCGGTCTTTCCTGATCCTGGGCCGGCTAGCACCAGAAAAGGACCGCCGTCCCAATGAGCCGCTAATGATTGATTTGCATTAAGAGTCTGTAAATAGTTCATGATGCCTCCTTTGCAAGAATTATTGCCATCTCTAGTACGTTTCTTAAGATAAACGGTACTGATTCAAGTCCACGTTCCTTCATCGCCTGAACAATTGCATGAGCGGCAGCGGGCTTGCCCTTATCTGGAATACACTCTGCCACTTGGCTCGGATAGGTTGGATTGCTTTTTTCAACAATAACCTTATTCTTAAGCTTTTGGGGACTCGCAATACCTTCGTAAATATCGAGGAAGCCTTGAGTAGCAAGATACGGTTCGATGGAAGATACTCCTTTGATTTCGGTGATATGTTTTTCTTTAGGGCGTCCACTTAGCCGATTTTCGGCCTTATTCGCATCAGATATACCTTGTGAGTCGCCATCAGTGAGGCAATGCCAGGAGATACCTAGAGCGTTCGCGACACCTAGGAAGTAGTCAATATCACCTTGCCGGTACTCAACACAACGCACCCCGGCTTGTTCGAGGTCGATTCCAAGCACCTCTGCGGCGCCTGCAAACAGAATTGCTTCTGTCTCTCCTTCCCCAAGAAGCCAGCAACGTGCGAAAAACAATTCACCGCGAGTTCTTCTTACAAGAAAATCAAATTTCTGGCGCTCCCTATCTCTAAGTAGGTTTGGTGGAATCCGCCCTACCTTTACATTATCATCAACACGATAAAGACGACGGATAGAGGTTATTTCAACTTCGGAAAGCAAGTCACCCGAATGGGTTGCTACCAATTTTTGTCCTTCAATATCCCGGATGACTTTCCAAAGCGCTCGAATTGCATTGGGATGGAGATGAGCTTCAGGTTCTTCAAGCGCTACAATCGGTCGAGTACCTTTCACGCCTTGACGCCGCTCCAACTCTGACTTGAGGAAAGCGTCGAAAAGCATTAAGACAGATAAGCTTTGTGTTCCTTCACCATGCCGGACAATGGGTAATCGAGCACCAGTAGCTGAAGCAATACTGACTTGAGTGCGATTCAACATGTCGAATACCCGAGCCGGGATCGCATCGACACTCACCACATCGGTTTCACCCAAAGCTACTAATTGTTGGACTTTGGACAAATGCGCTCGAACATCTTTAAAAGTTCCATGAGCTTCGATGATTTCAGCATTGATATCTTCAAGCTTCTTTTCAATCATCTCTTTTGTTGTTGAGTCGATTTGTGAGTTTTTAACGAATGGTGACCAAAACTGTGCTGTCCGAGAGAATTCCTTGCCTGCATCACGCAGTGCGGATAGATAAAATAAAGGTCTCAGTTGTTGTAACTGGGAGAGACGCCCCTTATTTTTTGATGGAAGTGGATTTCCCATTTTATCTAGAAAGTCAAATGAATATTCAATTTCCTGGGTGACAGTCGAAAAGCTTGCTGTAGTTCTTAGCTGAATTCGATAACGATCGTCTGGCAATAATGCCAAGATGCCTGAATCACCACCAAGTTGTTGTTCGATGACTTCTGACCACTGTTCGGGTTTATCTTCTTCAAATGTCAAAGTTATCTCAATGGAAGGTGCAGAAGAAGGATCTGCGGAGGCGTTTTCAAAATGCAGATCGAACTCATCAAATGGTGCAGTACGCCCACCCGATCGGAGCATTTGTAAGCAGGCTTTCAAAGCATGTAGCACCGTTGTTTTCCCGGAGTTGTTTTCTCCGACTAAAACAGTCGTTTCATCGAGGTCAAGCTCCAAAAATTTGATGCCTCGGTAGTTCCTGATATTGAGTTTAGTAAGTAGCACTATCTGATTCCTTTGTTAAATGGATATGAGTTTCCTGATGTTCATGGTTTGATCTGCCGCGCCGCGATTTTATCCGCCAGCGTCAAATGATGATCGTTGATCCGCTCACCTTTGAATCGGTGAAACCAGGGTGTAGATTCCACATCCTTGCCCCGGTCCTTGTCCCATTTGACGTTGAGTTTGGGCGACTTGTTGTGGCGCAGAACTTCGGCGGCCATAAACGGGCGGATGTTGAGACGAACCCCGTCGTTGAGGTCGGGATTCCAGCCGATGGGCTGCTGATCGAGGGGTTTCCAGCGCACGAAGATGTCGTAGGGGGCTTCACCTTCAAGGATCAGTTCGAGCCGTCTCTTGAGGTCGCGGGCAGCGGCAAGGCGGCTTTGCGCGCCCTCCACGCCGTCTTGAATCCCCTGTTCCTGCGTGCGAATCCAGTCGCCGAGGTAGGTGTGGATCAGTCGCTCCAGATTCTTGGCGTCAAGCCGGTGGACATTGACCAGCGCCGAGAAACCGTCCTTGAGACCGTCCCAGACTTGCCAGATAAACGGGCGATGGTGAAAGCGTTTGCAGTGCTGCTCGAAGAATTGGTCGCGTAGCCAGATTTCCAGAGATTTACCGGCGCAGTTGGCATCGGCCAGCAGTCGGTCGAGGACGGACGGTTTCCAACTGCCGGGCTGGACCGTTTCCCAAGCGTCGATCAGCAGCGCCAGCAGGCGTTCGTGGGCTGATTTTTCACCACGCACCGGCGGCAGGCAGGCAATCCCGTCATCATCAACATGGCTGGCAAGCGTTGCACAACGGGCGATCCAGGTGCGGGCTTCGTCGGCGAGTTCCATCGCCGGGTCGGTTTCAGCGGGCCAGCGATAGCCCAGCAGGCGGGCGACAGCGACTTGGAGCGGGTCAGTCGCCGGGTGCGGGTGACCGTGGAAAATCCACTGAGTCGGATCGTCGGAGTAGGGTTGAGGCAGGCCGTTGGGATAACGTTCGTCGGCGATTTGTTGCCAATAAGCAAGGTCAAAAGGAACTTTGACGAGTGTGGCGTTGGTGACGTTTAGCTTTTGATCAATTCGACGAACAGCTTCATTGTATTCTGGTGAGGAACAGAAACACCAAATTGCTGGTAGGTAGGTCAGATTTTTAATAACGATTGCGGCGGTATTGTTATCAAAAGACTCTCCTGTATAGCGAGTAACGGGAAGTTGGCGCATTTGACCAACGGCAATTCCTTGACGCCCCCATCCTACTAAACCCTGAATTCTTGCTTGGGGACTATTAGCAAGTTCTCCTTTACCTTTTTGCCAATAAAGAATTGCTTGTCTACCGCTAAATTCTTCCGTTTGCTCTACTGTGCTTTGTTGGAAAATCCAATTTTCATTGCTAAGTAACTCCCAGAAACATCGACCAAATCTTGGATAGTCAGCAGATGCAATTCCTTGCAAGCCTTCTGCATATTTTTCAAGAAGTACCGAAGTATCTACATCATCCAACGTCACCCTAGCATCCGGATTCCCCAATTGCCCTGCCTGTTCGACCGCTACCAATTCAGCATTCCGCAATAACACCGCTTTTTCATCAACCGTTCGAGGCACACTGGCATCCAAGCCACTTAATATCTGGCCGGCAGCGGGGGTAGCATGACTCAAAGTGAGAAGAATGACATTTACGACTTCACCACTGATGGTGTCGAATGCGCCCGGCCCCAATCGCGCCAGCAGATTCCATGCTTCCGCTTTTAGCAAATGTTCCCGCTGTTTTTTATAGCTGCCCAAGAACAGCCAATTCTGCGGCATGACGATTTGCACGACGCACTTGTCAGCGGCCAATTCCAAGCACCGCTCCAGAAACACGTTAGCGAGATCGTTTTTCGCCCGTCCGTAATGCGTCTCACAGAACAGCTTGAGTTGCTCTGACTGTTTGCCTCGCGTCAAATAGGGAACGTTGGTAATGACCAAATGATAACGCTGCGCCAGCAACCGGGCCGTAGTCAGCAAGCCTTGGGCGCTGACTGCGGCATCCCACTGTTCTTCAGCCTCGTTCCACAATTGCGGGCGTTCGGTGGTCAGCGCCTCGGTCAGCAGTTTCTGTAAGCCGCCGAAATCGCTCATCGCCAGATCATTTTTCAGATGACGCCACGGATCGAGCAGGCTCCCCAGCAACGGCGCGTCCTGCATCGCGGTGTGCAGCAGCTTGAATTCCTGCCGGAGCAGCGCCGCATGGGGGGCATCGTTCGGCACCAGCACCGCCCAGTCCTCGACCTTGGCGCTGATCTTCAAACCGCAGCAGGCAACATTAAGCGGCGGCAACGGGCGATAACCGCCCCCATCAGGATAAGTCCAGGCCGCCAGCGCCAGCGCAAACGCGGCAATTTCCACGCAGCGCGGGTCCAGTTCCAGCCCGTACAGGTTATCTCGCAACACGGCATCGACCGCCTCCTGCGCCGACAGCCCTTCCGCCGCCATCCGCATCGGTGTCAGCATCAGGAAGGCCGCCACCAGAAAATGCCCGGAGCCGCAGCACGGATCGAGCAACCGGAAGGAGCGCAGCGTGTCCGTCCAGTCGGGGAAAGAACCCGCCGCTGGCGTACCGTCTTCCAATCGCCGCAGGTAGGGCAATGGCACGGGACACGATTGCTCAGGATGCCGGGTCACCCACCACGCCCCCAGTGAGTTGTGCAGCAGGAACTCGACCATATACGGCTCGGTGAACAACTGGGTCACCGCTGGCAGTTCATCCGCGCCGATCTTGACCTCCGAAGCGTTAACCTCGTCCTTGCGCTGAGCCTGCCAGAACTGATAGACCCAGCCGAGACTGTCACTGACCGTGAAGACCTCGGTCGGCAATCCTGCCAGCAGCTTTTCCAGCGCCCGCTGATGTTCCGGCGCAAAAGTCACCGCCAGCGCCGGGGACAACGGTTTGAAAATATGCGGCAGCATCCGGGAAGCGAGAACGCCGGCCAGTTCCCAGCCGCTCTTAGTGCCCAACGCAGTCGCCGGATCGGTTACCAGTTCCGCGCATTCCGCCAGCGTTACCGGTGCGCCCGGCTCCCACATCAGCAGGTGGTTTTCCGCCAGAAAGCGGGCGAACAACATCCGGTGCCAGTGTTCGTAAGCCACTTCCCAGATCAGATGCTGAATCTCCTGGCGGTCGTCCTGGCGCTTGGCATCCCCCAACTGCCGGCCATGCGTGCGCAAGCGGCGGCGCAGTACCTTCTGTTCATCATTCAGGTGCGCCGGTGCGTCACGGTCGCCCACCCCCAGATGCTGGAGCGCAGCGCGGGCGGCGGTTTCGGCTCCGGTGCGGGCCGCTTTGATCGTCGCTTCGAGGGTATTGCGGAGGGGCTTGGCCAGAGTAGTCATTTAACGTGTGCGCTTCAGGTCGCGATAGAAATTTTCGTGGACGCCCACCGCACAGAGAATGCGCGTCGTGGGATTCCACTCGTAGGCCAGCAGGAATTGCTGACCGTTACCGTCAAACTTGTAGACGTACACCCCGGCCAAATCGCCGCGCTTGGCTTCGCCCAGTTCCGGGTTAGCGACAATCGCCGCGATGGCGTTGTCCACCTGATCTTTCTGGGTGTTGTGCAGCTTCTTGTAGGCTTTGCGGAAACGACTGGTTTTGAGGACGGCAACCGATTCAGTCACGATCCTGCCCCGGCACGAACGGCGTCAGTTCCGCCGGGTCTTCCAGCTTGGCCATCAGGATGTCGCGGATGAATGCCACCGGCAACTCGGGATTATCGTCGGCGGCCCGCCCGAGCCTGGCCCAGAACTCGATTTGCTGCGGAATGGAACGAAACTCAACTTTGGATGCTCGCTTAGCACCCTCATACAGATCATCGCTGACCCGGACGGAAACGCTCATCATCTTTCTCCTGGCGGGATACGAAAAGCCACAATCGTGGCGGATTGCATCGTATCACTACGCCTTTCTCAGTCAATCGGGAATCACCGGGCCGACTTGAAGACGGTTCAAGAGCATCGCTTCAACGTCCAGCACCCAGGCTTTCACCTCTTCCACCGTGTTCAATGTGCGCTTGGGCAAATGAACGCGCACCACATCCGGTCTAAGCAGCCGTGCCGCCTCCAACCGGACAGCATCAAAGCGATTCCGTAAGGCGTGGGTACGCTCGATCCAGCGGCGCAGATCGCTGTCGTTCAAGGCAGCGCCCAACTTCTCCGCCGTGGACAAATCGAGGCTGGGCGGGGGGTCGATGTGCTGATCGCCGATTAACCGATCCTGTTGTTCCGCATCCAGCGCCTGCCAGTGGGCATCCGTCGCCAAACCGGCCATCTGTGCCGCATATTCCTGGGCATAAGCCACCAGATTGGCATTGAGCGCTTGTCGCAGGAGACTCACCGTCCGGTCCAGCAGGGGTCGCACCGGGTCGGGGTCCGCCAGCAGGCTGCGCTGATCGAGGATGGCCTGCATTTCCGCCTGGAGCGTAGGGTAAGGCTCCAGTTCCTGGGCGTGTTTGACCAGCGCCGTGAGTTGCAACCACGCTGGCTGCCGCTGCTGAATGGCCTCCGCAATGGCTTTCCAGTCCCCGGCCAGTGTGGTCAATTCGCCGCAGCGGGTGAACAACTCCAACAACAAGCCATTGCCGGACTGATTTTCCAAGGCGTTAATGGCATCGACGTTCGGCGTTGCCGGCTGCGGAGCCGGTCCTCCGGCGGACTGCGCCAGATTTTTCAGCGTGGCGATCAGCGCCGGGGCTTTGGCGAGTTCCTCGTTGGGCGGACAAGCGATGCCCAACGTGGTGAACAACCCCCGAATCTTGATTTTCTGCACCGGTGAAATCGCCACCGATTCCAGACGGAAACTGGCTTGGGTCAGTTTGTTACGGTCGAGACTCCTGGCATCGACCGCCTGCGCAGCGGCATCGGTCGCCCGAAGGTGTCCGGTGGCTAACAGCGTGAACAAGGCCCCGTCAATGGCATCGCGGGGCCAGCCGTAGGGAGGATGACTGAACCGATCCCGAATTTCCGCGCCTTTCTTGCCGGGACCGATGTAGGCCATGACTTTCTGACAGACCGGATGCTGCTGGGCGTCCTGAACGTGACCCACCGCCTTGAGCGCCTCGACATTCCCTTTACGGGCTTCTTCGACCGCCTTGCCCCAACCGGTCTGGTCAGCCGTATCAAATTCCCGATAAAGGCGGATCACTGACGCTTGGGCAGCCCGGCTCAGCTTATCGATGAGGGTATTGCCCTCAGTGATTTCCTGGCCGCCGGCCTGGAACAGCCGTGCGCCGGCAAAGAGTTGATCGAGAAAATCGGTAATATCTTTATCCGCGGTGCGCTGCCGGCTTTCCATCGAGCGCTGCGCGTCACGGCCTTCCTCGGTATTGGGTGCGCCTTTGCGGGTCAGCGTGTGATGGGCGGCAGCCCGCGTGATGATCGCATTGGCTAAAGCGTCGCTGTGTTCCTTCGGTAAAAACAGGAACAGGGTAGGATTGTCAGCCCCCTTGGCCCTGGCGTCGGCGATCAGGGCCTTTTCCTCAGTTTGCCAGCCATTTTGCACCCACAGGTACAGCGCCTGATCGTGGTCTTTCGGCAAGGCTTCATCAAAACAGGGAACCAGTTTGCGCGGTTCGTGGGTTTTGCCCTGGCTGCATTGAACCTGCTTGAGCAGAGCCTGAGCGCGTGTCTTGAGGAGTTCGGCGCGTTGTACTTCGACCCGTTGCGGCGCGGCCTTGAGTTCGGCCTCCTGAGCGCGAAACTCGTCATACCATGCGCTGCTCTCGCGGGTTTGCAGCCGGTATTCAGTCCCGTTCCCGCCATCGAGCGCCATGATGATCCGGTCCTGATGCTGTAATTCATCCAGACAGGACGGCAAGGCTTTGCGCAGGTCGCTGGAACCGGTTTTGAGATCAGTCACCAGCAAATCAGCCAGCGTTCCCTCGGTAGCCTTGAGACCGAGGCCCAAGGCGGTTTCCGCCGGGAGTTTGTTGATGAGGTAGATCAGCTTGAGCAACCGACCCTTGAGCTGGGCCTGGTCATCCCCCGCCGCGAACTTTTGCGCTTGTTCATAAACTTCACGGGGCAATTGGGCAGTAGCGACCAAATTGGCGGCGATTTGATCGTAGAGGAAATCGCCAGGGACTACTTGGCCGAGAGGCTGGTCAGCCGTCGCCAGCACCGCTTCATGCACGACCCGCAACTGGCTGCGGAGTTGCGACACGGTACCGGTCGTGTCGATGGTGCGCAGAACCCGCTCCCAGAAGCGCCGCCGCACCGGTAACAAGGGGTAGTCGGTGGTCAGCACCGCTTCGTCTTCGGTGACGTGTTCCAGCTTGGTGCCGCGCAGGTGGCGAGAAATTTCACCCAGGTTGGCGCGCCAAATCTGCTCAATGTCCGGCTGGGCGCTGGGTTTCTTGGCCAGAATAATCTGCCGGGTCACGTTCTCCACATCCCAATCACCGAGCATGACCGGCACGGGAAACCGGGCCATCAGCCGTTGCAGATTGGGTGTGCCCGAGAGCGCCGATTGCCCGGTGCCGACGAACAGCAACCGGCCAGTAAAGTGCTTGCACAGCGTCTCGGTGACTTCTTGGACCAAATGTGCTTTCTGGCTGTCGTTACCGATGTATTGCTGGACTTCGTCGAGAACAACCAGCGTGGGCGGGAATCGCCCCCCTTCGGACACGGCGTCGGTGAGAGCGGTAATCAACTGGCCACTGCTGATGTCCATGACCTGCGGATATTGCGCCTTGAGCAAGGCGCGCGCCGCCGGCTCCGATTCAGCGAAGGCCGGGTAAGCCTGAAGCAGGGCCTTGGCTAAGTGGGGCGAGACATACAGATGGGGGAGTTCCTGAGCCAAGCAGCGACCCGCCGCCTGGAGTTGGGCTTCCACCGTCTCCAGCAATCCCTCCCGGCGCAGCCACATCACAAATTGCGCTTGGGCGTACTGTTCGGGCAGTCCTCGCGACTTGAGAACAATCCCGAGGAGCGCAAGCCGCACGTTGTCCCCCGCCCCCGCGCCCAGCTTGCCCGCCGCCGCATGAAGATCACCGAGGCGTTTGCCCGCCGTCGTGAGTTCCTTCAAGGCATCGGTCACGTTGGTCGGCAACCGCGCTAATCCCCGAGCGGTAGCCCCATCGGCAAACCTCAAGTCGGTCCAGAGCACACGGAGCATTTTGGCGAGGTGCGATTTCCCGCTGCCATAGAAGCCGCAAATCCAGATACCGGGCTGTTCGGTGCGGCTGTCCAGGTTGCGCAGGAACGTGTCGAGGATCGTTTCCAACCCTTTCGCATACTGGCCGTCGCAGACAAAAGTCTCCAGTTCATAGCGCAAGACCCGCAGCGCAGCCTCCGAGTGGTCTTCCGATACTTCAACCACGCCGTTGTTCAGCAGCCGATTGTGTTCAGGCGCTTTGAGATAAATCTCCCGATTTAGCATGTAAATTCCTTGACGGCGGTCTCAAAACTCCCCTCTCCCACTGGGAGAGAGAGGTTGGGGGGTGAGGGTCATTTCTGAGCCAGCAGGGGTACCGCCAGATAATTCCAGCCATCCCGGGCGTCGAGCAGGCGATAGACGTGGTTTTCCGGATGGTATTCGCCGGGAAAGAAGACCAGCAATCGGCCCTGGATGGCCTCCTTGATCCCTTCCACTAAGCTCGAAACTCGGGCCACCCCGAAGAGCGCACCCATCCCCAGTAACGCGATCACGGTGTGGTCATCAGCCTCCTGCTCGATCTGCTGCTTCAACTGAGCGATCAGCGCCTTGACGAACTCTGTCACCTGACCCGCCCCGTAACCCTCTAAATCTTCCGGGCAGTCGAAATAGGCCTCCCGATATTCCTGGGTGGCCATCCAGTTCGGGAAGGCATCCGTGAGATCGATCAGCAGCCAACGGCGACCGGCCTGCTGGGTACCCTGCTCAAACTCGCCGAGGTGGGCGCGCAGCCGCAGCTCGTCTGCCTTGTCGTACACCGCAAAGATGACCCGCTGAATGGCAGCTAGCCCGGTCGGCCAAGGTACAGTGAGATGGTGGCGATAGGCGGCAACCAGTTGGGTGATCTTACTCATGGAGCCATGCTTCCTCTTCGGCGGTCAGGTATCCGGGAAAGCGGACTTCCTGAATGCCTCCAGCACTCAGAAACACGAGCAGCTCTCGCTGGGCCGCCACGATGGCCAACCGTTCCAGTTCAATCGGCGAATCAGACAGGAGCCGCAGCCATGACGAAGTGAACAACCGCTGCCCGGAAAGCCCTTCGAGATAGCCCAGAAACAGACAGAAGGCGAGGTTGGCCGGAGTGATATGGGGCACCGCGCGAATTTTTCGGACATGGCCTTTTAGATAACCGGCCCGGGTCCAGGAGCCGCTGAGGTTCTGGGTGATGGATTTCACCGAGGCGGGACTGAAGCGGTCTGGATGGTTGATGACCAGAAGCTGTTCTAGCTCCGCCCGCACCACTGGCGATCCTAGAGATTTGCCGAGGATGAACTCCTGACTGGAGCGCAACAACGGATCGCGAGCCAACGCCAGGGTCAGCGCCAGCACTGGGCGCGCGGTTTCATCCTGCCTCCAGAGTCTCCGGAACACGCGGAACAGCGGTAATTCCGGCGTTAATCCATACAACGCAATCAGGTGACGCAGGGTTAGTTCCCGGGATTTTTGCGTCGACTTGCCCAGCGCGTTGTGTTCGATGACTTCCCGGGCGTAATCTGCCCGACTCGCCGTTTCGGGGAGATGATTCAGCAACGCGCTGATTTCGTCGAACATCATGGTTCGGGCGGAATGCGCTCCACTGCGACTGAAGCGATAGCCGCATCGCACCAATGAGGATTGCTCACTCATAATCGGGGGAAGCAGACGCCCAGTGGCGCACATGATAGATGTAATGAATTCATGGCGTCATAGCGTCATGAATTCATGGCGGGCAAGCCTTTATCCGCAAAGACCCGTGACAGACCCCGCACCGCGAGCTGTTGGATGCTGGTACCCTCCGCCACTGCCAGTTGATGCAATCGTTCCCAATCGGCCCGAGGGAGACGTACCGTCAAGGCGACCACCTCGCCCTTTCCCCGCTGACGCACCATCGGCGTGGACTCCATCCGGTCAGGGGATAAATCCGCCGACGAGGCTGTTTTGCGGGTGAACGCCGCTAAGCCGGTACCATTGGTTTTGCTCATTTGATCTGCTCCATCAACCATTGCCACAAGATGCGAATTTCTTCAGCCGCCTTGCCCGCGGAATCAAACTCGGTCACCGCTCGTCCACTCGCAATAGCTCGGGCAAAGGCGCGGCGATCGGTAATCTCCACCGGGGCCAGCGGTAAGCCATGTTCGGCCAGCAGCATCCGCGTCTCGGCGATCTCTGGAGCACGAAACGGACAGGCCGACAACACCAGCACTGCCCGCACCGAAGCGGCCCGAACGATGTCCACTGCGCTACCGACGGCGGCCACATCGAATGCCGTCGGGCGGCAAGGAATTACGACCAGATCAACCGCCTGAGCGATCCGGGCGGCATCCGGGGTCGCATGGGGCGCAGTATCGATGATGCATAACGTCATGGCGTCATGACGTGCTGCCATCAGAACTCGATCCAAATCCGCCGCGGAAGCGGTAGCAACAATTGGCTGCGCGGCGGAACGGGCATTGCCCCAACCGGTGGCGCTTTGTTGGATATCGGTATCCACCAACACGACCCGTTCGCCAGCTTCAACCGCGGCGACCGAAGTGTGGACCGCGAGGGTGGTCTTGCCACTCCCGCCCTTCTGACTGAGAAATGCGACTGATTTCATGACGCCATGAAATCATAACGCCATGGTGCAATCAAGCCCTCGTGGGGTCAGATCGTGGGATTTGCCGCATCACTTCTGCTGCGAAGCAGGTCTTTTCCTGATTTTCGACAAGCGGTACTGGGGTCGGCAAACGCGCCAGTAGGCGGCTAACTTCATATCGACTGTTTCCTGAGCTTCAATAGCGGCCTGCCCAGATCAGCAGCGGTAAACGCCGGAACCGGGATAGCGGCGGGCGGCGGTGACGGGGGTGGCGCTGACACGGTTTTCTTCACCGCGGGCGGCAGTGACCGGGGTGGCGCAGACGCAGTTTTCTTCACCGCAGGTGGCTTCGCTGTTGCCGGCTTTTTCTCAACGACCGGCGGTTCAACCGGTGGGCGTACCTTCGGCTGCTGATGCTGGCATTGGCTCAGAGTGGCCGTGGTCAGTATCCAGGGCAGGGGCCGCCGTTCGAGTTCAGTGACTTCGCCAGCGTCGCTCCCGTCCAGATGGACGCGGTGGCTGTCGCTGCGCTCCAACGTTTCTCGGTACTGACAGCTCCGAACATAGCGCCGCAGGGTCGCTTTCAGAACGGTCGGATCGACCTCCGGCCAAGCGGCGATGATTTCGTGGTGGATGCCGATGGCTAAGGGCTGGACCGTTACGAATGCAGGATAACGATCCGCCAGCAGTTGCAGCAATTCCAGCATAGTCATTGAGTGACTCCGGTCGGTGGGGCGTACAGATGCTGGCCCTCCAGCATCCAGACAGATGGTAGATTCCTTGGTTCGTTCCAGGCGGGTCGTCGTCAGCTCCGACCCTTTCCCGGCGGTCGGCTTCGCGGATGGCCGCACGGCGATTTGCCGATTTTTTTAAAGTGCCTCTGTGGCAATTTCGTCAAGCGGCTCTGGGGGCGATTCCGCCAAGGCGGTAGTATTTCGGATTTTCGCCGACTACCTCTGACTGGGCGTCTGGCAAATATCCACAGCGTTGTGCCTGTAGCTAACAGTCAGGATGGTCTGGTATCCGGTCAACTATAGTGGACCCCAAAAATCGGACACAGGTTTAAGCTAAGGCCAACCGATGAACACGAGGGTGCAGATGATGAACGATACCAAGACGCGGAAGGTCCATACGGCAAGCTTCAAGGCGAAAGTGGCCTTGGAAGCGGTTCGTGAGATGAAGACGTTGAATGAAATTGGTCAGGAGTATGGGATTCATCCGATCCAGGTCAGCCACTGGAAGAAAGCGTTGCTGGACAAGGCCTGCGAGGTGTTTGAGGGCAAACGCGGCCCCCGGGCAGTGAGCGAGCACAGTGACCCTGATCGTCTCTATAGTGAAATTGGCCGACTCAAGGTGGAGTTGGACTGGCTGAAAAAAAAGTCCGGTCTGAGTCTGTCGCGATGAGGCACGCGTGGATTTCCCCTGAAGAGTCGGTGTCGGTGCTCCGGCAATGCACCTTGGCCGGCGTCAGTCGCGCCACGTATTACGCCCACCAACACCCCCAACCCGCGGATGAGGACGAGGCGCTGATGCTCCGATTGATTGATGAAGAATACACCCGCCATCCCTTTTTTGGGAGTCGGCGAATGGTCGGATTTCTGCGGGATCGTGGCTGGGTGGTCAATCGGAAACGGGTCCAACGGCTGATGCATCAACTGGGTGTGGCGGGGATGGCACCGGGTCCCCACACGAGCCAGCCGCATCCGGCGCATCCGGTGTATCCCTATTTGCTGCGGGGACTGGCCATTGACCGGCCGAATCAGGCGTGGAGTACCGACATCACCTACATCCGCCTGGCTCATGGTTGGGGCTATTTGGTGGCGATTATCGACTGGTATAGTCGCAAAGTCTTGACTTGGCGGCTCAGCAATACGCTGGAAGCCGGATTCTGTGTGGACGGTCTCCAGGAAGCCTTGCGACGCTTTGGGGTCCCGGAGATTTTCAACACCGATCAAGGGGCGCAGTTCACCGGCCATGACTTCATCAACGTCTTAAAGGTCCATCCGATTCGGATCAGCAGGGATGGTCGCGGGCGGGCAGCGGACAACATTTTCGTTGAGCGACTCTGGCGCACGGTGAAGTATGAAGACATTTATCTCAAGGATTATGAGACGTTAGCTCAGGTCCACGAGGGGCTGAAAACGTACTTTGCGTTTTATAATGGTGAGCGGCGACATCAGTCGTTGGGTCATCAAACACCCGATGTGGTGTACGCGACCGGTCAAGGCGGGGGGGCAAAAATCATTGATAAATTTGCCCGTCCTGCGGAACCCCCCTCGGCACCACAATCGGAAGATAAAGAGGCCTGCCAAGGCAACGCGCAGCAGGTCTTCTGCTGTACATGAACCCTTAACTTAAACTTTGATGATTTCTGTCTTGACGATGGGGTCCACTTTAAAACCCAGTAACAGGTTTTTTCTGCACGATTTTAGCCTACGAAATCCTGACCTTTTCTTAGTCAATTATCGTTAAGAAAAACGATCGTTTTCTTAGGCAGTGTTCCAACCGTTGTTACGAAGGAATCCTTACGCCTACCCATCCAGCGAAATGGCGTCCGAGTTGCGGGGAATAATCAGCCGGTCGTACCCCTCCGCCAGTGTCGGTGTTGGAGAATCTGTTCGAGCACCACACCCTCCAATAGCAGGTGATACGGCAAGCCGTGTTTCTCAGAGAAGCGCCCACCGCAGGCAGCGTCAACCCCCTACCTTTTCGGGCGGTTTCGACAATTCCAGGATTAAGGGACGGGGAATGGGCAATTGGTAGTCATGTACCATGGGATCAGCGCTGACTTCACCGCCGAACCGGGAACCGAACCCGCCCCGCTGGGGAGATTGTTACGAGGGGCCCGGCTTGTAACGGAAATCCCCGTATTCTGACTACAAAAAATGCTTGCAATCAGATTACAAATTTTGCAATCTGATTGCAGATAAACAGGGGATGAAAAACATGACAACGGCCATCGGTTACATCCGGGTCTCCACTGACGGGCAGGCCCAAGACGGCGTTTCACTGGACGCACAACGCGCCAAGATCGAAGCCTGGGCGATGCTGAACGACTACGAACTGACCGCCGTTCATGTGGATGCCGGTATCAGTGGTAAGTCGGCGCTGAATCGCCCTGGTTTACAAGACGCCCTGAATGATTGCCGGAAGGATAGCGCCCTGGTGGTCTACTCGCTTTCCCGGCTGGCCCGATCCACCAAAGACACCATTGAAATCAGCGACCGGCTGGCGAAGTCCGGCGCTGACCTGGTGAGCTTGTCGGAAAAGATTGATACCACCACAGCAGCGGGCAAGATGGTGTTCAGGATGCTGGCCGTACTCGCTGAGTTTGAACGCGATCAGATTGTCGAGCGCACCGTCACGGCGATGCAGTTCAAGAAATCGAAAGGCGAAAGAGTCGGCGCGGTTCCCTACGGATTCACGCTGGACGCCAATGGCGTTGACCTGCATCCTGATCCCGCGGAACAAGATGTCATTGCCCAGGCAAAAGAACTACACACGGGCGGGATGAGCCTGAGAAAGATTGCTGCCGAACTCAAGCGCCGGGGTATGAGCGCCCGTAATGGTTCTGAATTTCAAGCGACGCAGATTCAGCGGATGGTGGCCTGATGAGCAAGATCGTCGATCTACCCCGTATCCAGGCGGCGCTGAAAAAACTGGATCAGATTGCCGTCGATCACCCCGAACTTTGCGGCGGCGGCGGAAAGTGGACAGAGGAGGCCGTAGCGCAAATGATCAGACAAACAGGCGGAACGCCAGCCAAGCAGCGGGTCGCCGCCTACCGGCAACGCCTCGCGGAACGTGGCTACAAGCGGGAGATCTTTTTTGTGTCTCCTCAAGGTCAAGCCGCACTGATGAAGCTTCGTGAACAGTTCCCAGACAAAACCCGGGATCAGATTTTTGAAGACGCCCTTTTCACCAAGCTGGCAAAGGTCTCCAGTAATGACCCCGACCCGGCGATCACCACCCCGACGCCGGAACCAGTGACCCCGCCGACTGTGGACTATTCCAGAGAGGCTAGAGCGGCGCGTCGTCGTCGCGTCGTCGAGCTATGCGGCGATGCTGTTAGGCGCAACGCCTCCAGCAAAGAGGTAGCGGCGATCCTAGAGGCGCATGGCGTCAAGTCAGAGGATGGAACGGCGATGTTGCCGCAAACCGCACGTCTATGGGTCCGGCAAGCCGACGCCAAGGGAGCCTGACCTTGCCCGTGCTGGATAATCTGTACCACCTGCACAACCTGCAACTGATGAACTGAATTCGCCGGATAACCGGCAAACGCCCTGCGCGGCTGGTTGAGACAGCAACGCCGGACACACCACGGCAACCATCAAAGGAGACTTGCCATGATGACCATATTTGCGCTGTCAGTGACTGGTTCAACCAGCTATAAACGCCCACAAAAAAAACCACTGGTGAAATCACAGTGGGTTTTTTGTTGTTCGGCTGATTTTCAACGGAAACAGGTAACTAGATTTCCCGTTCAATCCGTTGCAAGCACATCATATTGTGGCTTGGCGTTATCCGGGACACGATGTATAGTATCGATATTGGAACGCGCTGTAAGCGGCGTTCCGAATAGTGCGGCAGGCTCTCTCTCGACAAAGTGAAAAGCCTGACCGCTCCCACACAATGACCAAACAGGTTCATAGAACATGACCGCTTGGCTGTGCATTTAGGATATTACTACAAATTGTGTAGAGCGGATACGCTAACTTAACTTTTTGTAATACCCTCCTGCCTGCCTGCGGCCCTTGGTCTATGACCTTGGAGACGCACCCATGAAAGCTTTACCTGCGATTGATCAACCGGTTATCCGCCCTGCGCACATGTGTCTGGCGTTGCATTGCTCTGAAGCATTGGTGAGCCGACATATTTCCGCTGGCAACATCCCGCGCCCTGATGGGCGGGGTACGGACAACGTGAAGCTATGGAAACGGTCAACCATCCGCGCCTGGCGTCCCGATATTGCCGACGCCATTGATGATCTGTTGAAGCATCCCGCGTTCGGGCCGCTCCCGACCTACCTGCCCAAAGCCGCCTAATCCAGAGGCGGAACCCATGAACTCCATCCAACAAAAAGCCCCGGTCATTGCTGGCCGAGGCTGTTTGCTATACTTATCTCGCGCTACCGGTAAGCCCACCACGGCCCCGGTAGCACTTCGCAACACCACAAAACGAGACTTTGAGGTATCACGCTATGAAATCAGACTCTGATTTTAGCAGTTTTGCATCTGAAATTCTCCCCTCTCCGACTAAAAACCTTTTTAGCGATGTAGCGGGCGCTGACCTTTTCGGCAACGCGCCTCCGCGCAACTATGCGGACATCAAGAAACTGGCGAAAGAGGTCAGGCGAACCATCCCCGACATGCTGGCCATGGCCAACAAGAATGACCCCTTCTACATCATGCCCGCACAAGAGAAGCAGGCTAAATGGTTTGCTGACTTGTGGGAGCGCTTCAGCTTTTCTACTGGCGTCCACCCGCGGCGCATCCATTACAAGCTAGTCAGTCAACCCAAAGACGAACCGGTATTGATAGTTGACGGCAGGCCGTACCAAAACACCGAGCTTTGCGATAACTACCTGAATGAGGCCAGTAAGGCCGCACGTTGCCTGATGCTGGTTGCCCCTGATGCCTTTGACGATAAGCGCAACCCCGACGCCGTGCTGCATCGTGAATATCCTGGCATTTACCAGCCATGGCTGTCGGTTAACGCTACCGCTACCGAATGGGATTTGCCGCGCATTGATGCCCGGTTAGCTGATGATATGTACTGGTGTTTACCGACGTTTCAAGCCCGAGGATATGGCGGCAACGCCCATAACGACCCGTTTCACCTGGAATTAATCAGCGAAAAATCCACCATGGATGACGTGATTGTTCCGATATGCCGGGAACTGGCCATTAACTACGCACCGGCAACCGGCTTTCAATCAATCATTGGCGTGATCGAACTCCTCAAACGCTTACGCCATGCCAACAAACCCGGCGTGATTTTCTATATCAGCGATTTTGACCCCGCTGGTTCGTTCATGCCCGCCAGTGTTGCCCGGCAAATTGAGTACTGGCTACCGACATTTGCGCCCGGACTGGACATCGTGCTGTTACCGATTGTGCTGACCAAAGAACAAGTCATTGAGTACGCATTGCCGCCGATCCCGATCAAGGATACCGACAAGCGACAAGATAATTTCCTGGCCCGCTATGGCGTTCAAGGCGCTACTGAACTGGACGCGCTGGAGGCGTTGCGCCCTGGCGAGCTATCAAAAATCATTCGGCAAGCCGTCAAGCCGTATCGGGATGCGATGGCGCGGTATCGGCAATATGAGCAAGGCCAAAAAGCGGATGAAGAAATCAGCCGACAGTGGAGCACGATTTGCCGTCCGCACCAATGGCGCTTAGAGCGATTGCAGGAACAAGCCAGTGCAGTCATTGAATCGTACCAGGGCGAACTTGAACGACTCCGGGATGCAATGGATAACGAACTGGAATCGGTAGAGCGCGAATTGAAATCTTTATGCCAAGCCGTCAAAGCCGACGCCGATGAATTTGACCCGGTGTTACCTGACCGCTATGAGTCGCCCGTGACCTTGCCCGATCAATTTCCTGGACTGTTTGATAGTCGCCGCGGATACCTAGAGCAACTGACGTTTTACAAAAAGAAGCACAACAGCGCGGCTAACGATGAGGAGGCCGCGTCATGAGCTACCTCGGCCCCAATATCAGTTTTACGCCTGCGGCGGGCAGTCCTTGGCGTCAATTGCCAGATGAGCCGGCGCTAACCGTCACCCGCTACACCTCAACACGACCGGCGCGGTTATCCAAGCGATTCGAGCGCGGCGCTGATGGTTCACTGACTAAACGGGCGGGCGGCAACATGAGCGCCGGGACCGCGGAACGGTTGACGTTCAACACGCTGGCGGAGTTTGCGGCGCTGTTGCCGACGCTGACGCCACAACAGGCATTGGGTTATGGCGTATCGACTCACGCCATGACCAATGTTGTGACCGCGGGGGCTGCGGTACTGGCGCAATCGGGGCCGATTCCGTTCATTGCCCGGACGCCGGACTATCTGGACTGGCCCGCGGGGCCGGGTCTGATGATGATTGATCATGACCCCGCGGAGGGGACACGCCTGGATTGCGCTCAGTTGCGGGCGGCGCTGGCAGCGATCTGTCCGGCGCTGGGGCGCGCGCCTATGGTCTGGCGTCCATCAGCTTCATCCTGCATTTACGACGCTAACGGTACCGAGCTGCGGGGCATCGGCGGGCAACGGCTGTATATCGCCGTTCAGGATGCGACCGACATCCCACGGGCCGGCAAAGTGCTGTTTGACCGACTGTGGTTAAACGAGGCCGGATACTACGAACTCTCCAAGAGCGGCGCGTTTCTGGTGCGTAGCCTCGTTGACCCGTCAGTCTGGCAAAGCAACCGCCTGGACTTTGCCGGCGGCGCGGATTGCGGGCCGGGACTGGTGCAACGGCTGCCAGACCCGCAGATGTTCAATGCGAACGCGGTTTATCTGGACACCCGGCAACACTTGCCAGATTTAACCCCAGATGAGCGTGTCCAGTTGGATGCACTGCGGGCGCAAATGAAGGAGCCGCTACGGAAGAAAGCGGCGGCAATCCAAGAGGCCTGGATTCAGGAGCGCGTTGCTGCCGGCTTGGCGAAACTGCCGGAAATTGAGCGGGCCGGCGCGCGCGCGCATTTCGAGCGGGTTTATCGGCAAGCCGCTGAGGGCGGCGATCTGAACGGCGATTTCGTGCTGACGGTCAAAGTCGAGCGGAAAGCCGTCACCGTCACCATCGCTGATGTACTGGCCAATCCAGAGCAATACCACGGGGCCGAAACCTTGGACCCGCTGGAGCCGGATTACAACGGCGGGGCTTGGGTAGGCTGGCTGAATCTAAGGGCTGATCAGCCGTACCTGAATAGCCAAGCGCACGGTGGGCAACGGTTCCGGCTGGTGGCTGAATCTCCGAGTTTCACGAATTCGGAAATTGACCGGGAACCGGGCTGTGATGATGAGGTGGTGGAACTGTCAGAACCGCGGAATTTGCCGGCTGATTTGGAAACCCTGAATAAACACCCGGAACCGGCGCTAGCGATGCGGATTCTGCGACGCTATATCTGCGATGTACCGCGAAAATTCAGCGGTCACAATCTGGCCATGCGCATCGGCGCATCGTGCCCAGACGCGGCACCGACGCTGATCAAAGAGGCCGACCGCCTAGTGAGTCAGTTACGGGCACGGGCCGGGACGACCACGGCGCTAACCAAGTTCGGCAACAAGCTACACACATTAACCGGGCTGTCTGCGCAACTGCGCATCGGCGTGCATATCGTTCGCGCGCCTATGGATTCGGGGAAGACGCAGCAAATATTGAAACCACTGGCAGGGCTATCTGGGACAGTGCTGGCTGTTTGCCATCGACAATCCCTGGCGCGCGATCTGGCGAAGCGGTTGGATTTGGACTGCTATCTGGACGCCGGGACGGAAAGCAGTAACCGGCTGTCGATCTGCGTCAATTCACTCATTTCCGGGTTTACCGCGGCGCAATCGCCAGACGTGCTGCTGATTGATGAAGCAGCACAAGTGCTGCGGGCCGTGCTGGTGGCCGGCGCAATGGATAAGCCGGGGCTGGTTTATCAAAAGCTACAAGACATCATCCGCGGTGCCCGGCTGGTGGTGCTGGTGGACGCCGACACCAATGATCAATTAGTCGATTTCGTTGCACGCATCCGCGGCGACGTGACTATTTGGCGGATGGACAAACCCGCGGGGAAGACTATCCGGTTCGGGGATGAAAAAGACGCCTGGGCGGCGATTGCCGACGCAGCGGCCACGGGCCGGAAGCTGGTTATTCCTACCGATTCACTAAAGGAGGCGGAAGCATTAGGTCTGTCGAGACTGATGGAGGGCCGGCGCGTCTTAACGATTCATGGTGACAATATGGGCGAGGCGTATATTCAAGCGGCGCTGGCTGATCTGGACGGCGCGGCTCAGAACGGCGGCTATGATACCGTCATCTATACGCCGACGCTGGCCAGCGGGATTAGTTTCAACCTGCTGGGCTGGGAAACGGCGGCACTGTATTTTGGCTCAGTGGTGCCCGCGGATTTCCTGCAAATGGTTGGCCGCAATCGCAAGGCGGAACAGATCACCGTGGGGTTCCGTGGTCACGGGTTCCTGACCAAGTCAGTTGACCCACGCAAACTGTGGGACGGCTGTTTGAAGGTCAAGACCGAGCAGGAACGGCTGGCACAGATACAAATCCGGGATGATGAGCAGGGCCTGCCGGATTTTAAATGGACAGAATACGACCGGGAACGAGTGAAGTGCATCGCCGCGCAAGATGAAGCACGTGCCAATTGTTTCGGGCATTTCCTGATGTTGGCTGAGGCCAAGGGCTACCATCTGGACCAGGCTGATACTGATGAAGAAAGCCGGGCCAGCGCCAAGGTGGAACGGAAAGCAGCAAGGGACGCCATGAAGCCGGCGCATATCGAGCGGGTTCAGAGCGCACCCGACATTGGCGATGATGACGCCAAGGCCATCCGGGAAGGGCACAGGGCGCGAACGCAGAAAAATGCCGACGCGCTTTATCGCCATGACACCAAACATTGGCTGGGCGTTGGTGATGAGGCGGAACCATCGGCGGAACAGATCGAACTGTTTGACCGCGGCCGGTTCGTTCCCAAAGCGCTTGCATTTGATGTGCTTACGGGCGATCAAAACGAACTGCTGACAAAAGACTGGAATGAGCGAGGCACCGAGGGTCGAGAGGGCAGTCGGCAAGCTAACCGCTTGGTGCAGCGTAAACTCTACCGTGAACTGCTCTCCGCAGCGGGGATTGACCCCGATAGCGGGACCGGAACCATCACCCTGCAATCAGCACAAGCCGCCTATCGCGCCTGGCATGATCAGGCTGATCTGGTTCGGGGAAGCCGAGCTGGTACTGTCCCAGATAAAAACCCCGGCAAGCTGGCAACCCGCTGGCTGGGCGACCAATTGGATCGACTGGGTTTAACGCTGGTAGAGCAGACCCGGCATCGCGCGGATGGACGGGTACGCAACTATGCCATCGACGGCTGGGCCACCATGGCGCTGTCCCAGATAAACCGTAAGACTCTTTACAACATCGCATCTGGGCCACATTCATCTGGGCCACCCACAATGTGGACCTGACGCCATGACGACCTTCATTGAAGCCGAACGCACCAATCGTGAAGCGCTGGCGCGATTCCGGTCTGCAATAGAGCAGCGGCGCATTGATAGCGAGTATCGAGCGGCCGGACAAGCGCTGAACCAAAGAGGAATAGTAGAAAGACTTTAATGGATGGAGGTATCACGATGAGCGCCCGGGCAAAGCCAAAGAACACCCCCCTGTGGTTCGGAAGGAATTCATCATCAGTGCACCTGATGCGGAATCTGGGCGTTGCGAGTACGCAAAGCTGATGTCTTCACCCGAACTGGCGTCCGCACGGGTCATTATCGCCACCGAAGGTTCGCAAGGTCTTGGCACTGATTTGGATACGCCCGCCCTGGTGGAACGCCTCCGAGGTCAAGCCGCGGCGATCCAGTCCGGCGACATGGCGCTGATCGAAGCGATGCTGGTGAATCAGGCCGTCAGTCTGCAAAGCCTGTTTGCCAAGCTGATCGAGCGGGGAATGCGGTCTGAATTGATGGCGCACTATGAGGCGCATCTGCGTCTGGCGTTGCGTGCCCAAGCGCAATGCGCCCGAACCCTGGTGACGTTGGCGACGATCAAGAATCCGCCCGTGGTGTTCGCCAAGCAGGCCAATATTGCCCAGCAACAGCAAGTCAACAATGGTGTAGCCCACGATCCCACGCGGGCGCGCAACCGCGATTTTTTGCAGAACAAACTTTTGGAGGACGGACCGAATGAACGGCTGGACAGTAGAACGACGGCAACGCCAAGCGGCGCTGATTCAGAACTGGCAGCCGTGGAATCAGTCCACCGGCCCGAAGTCGGAAGCCGGTAAAGACCGGGTCGCCCGCAACGCCTTCAAAGGCGGCTGGCGTCCGCAACTACGGGAACTAGCACAAGTACTGCGCGAGCAGCGGGCGCTGCTGGAGCGCCTCCCCTAGCCTGTGGGATATGACAGAACTTTTCCGGTGCGATAAGGTGCTGCGCCCGGTTGGGCTGGCACTGGAGGAGGTCGGCAGATGTGGCGGAAGGAAAAAGATTATAGAGCGCCATGTGCCGATATACCCGGTATGGTCAAGCCGATGACTCAATTTGAGTGAGAAATTCTTCAATTGCGGTATGCAGTTCGATGCTGGATAAAAATTCTTTAACGTGCGCCTGTTTGAAGTCCTGAATCTGCTGCTTTTGCTGGTCAGACAAGCGCTCCCACAGCCGCGCCAGCCGTTGTTCCAGCGTCTCAGGCGGTGCAGGCGGTACAGGTTGGCTGCGGTGTTGGAATTTCAGCCAACCGAAAAAGCCAAAGCCGAGTGCTGCGCTGGCCAGCAACAGGTTCCGCCCGGTGTTATTGACTGGACTGGCGACCGGCGCGGCTTCAGCCGACAAGGTGCTGCTACTCGGTACTGTCGGCGTGTATCCGGTAAAGACCGATGGCGGTGCAGGCGATGGCGATGACCGGGTGTAGGAATCGACGTAAGTGCCATCTTTTCGGTAGTAGCCGTCTACGCGAACGCTACCACTACTGCCGGATGATCGTCCACTGCTACGGCCTCTGGCATCTACGTCTGCGGCAAAAAGCGACAGCATAACCATCCAGAAAATCGCTCGTTTCATCGGCGATCCTCCTTTCCTTCAAGGTCAAAACCGGTATTCGGTACGCAGATGTCAGCCTTTTTGCACCGCCTCCACTTCGTCTAGGATTTTCACGATCTCTGCCTCCAGGGTATCGGCGGTCAAATAATTTCCTGCATACGCGGCCTTTAGCCCATCAATCCGGTTTCGGTCTTCTTCCGAGAGGCTTCCCCACATCCGAATCAGTCGCTGCGGCCAGGATTCGTCCGGGGGTGCCGCGGGTGGGCGGGCCGTGGCTTCTACGGGTTGCGCTTTGCCTTGATGCCAAGCAATCAGCACGTCCATATCCACCAGCACCAGCTTGTCCGTAGTCGCTGCGCATTCAATCGCCGGGCTGGTAAACCGGCTGGTAGTCACCAGATAGCCCCGCCAGGCGTGATTCTCGTCCACGACACCGCGCAACTGCTGGATCGTCGGTCGGTCAATCGGGTTGTCCGGTACATATCGCTTGCATTGGACGACGATCAGCCCGTGCTGGTGCTTGGCGAACCCGTCAACGCCGCCGTCATTCGATTGCTGCGTGACCCAGGCCATCATCCCCTGTTCCTGAAAAAAACTCATGACGTGGCATTCAAAGTCCGTCGGGGCCAGCGCCATGAGTTGTTCACGCAATGCTTGTTCTTCTTCCGGCAGTGGCTGGCGTTTTGGTTCGACCATTTGCGCCGTCATGGCGGCTTGGAACCAGGCGCGGGTTTTCAACAGGGCAGCGTCACGGGCGATCAACGCTAGCACTACGCTTAAATAGCTGCTGGCTTCGGAACGGCTCAACACCGATTCCAGAATGACGGTAATCCCCGCCGTACCGATAAACAGCAATAGCAGCACCGGAACGCCAATCGCGCCACCCAGGGCGGCAATCCCCGCTCCTTGTCCGCCGACCACCGTTGCTGCCGCCAACGTCACTGGAATAGCGACCTTGAGTGCCAGCGGCAAATCGGCGTCGGCATAGCTGCGCACCGCCTCTTGGACGCCATGAAATACCCCGGCGGCCACGCTGCCAAAATCCGTCATGCGGTACAACATACTGGCTTTGTCAAACGTGGATCGTTGTTCATCCCTGGCGATTTCGCGGGCCAGCGCCATCCAGGCAATCAGATCAGCGCGATCCTGTTCCGCCGTGCAGGACTGAATTCCCTGCGCAAACAATCCCGCCACCCACTGCTGGACGCTGTTGAGTGTCGATGCAGCGGGTTCGTCCGGCTCATCCACAGGCCAATACATGGCCGTGGCCGGAATCTGATACTCAGCCACTGGCTGATCCTCGGAATTCATTTACCCACATCCAATAAATTTCTTTTTTAAATAACTTTTTTAAATAACTTTTTTCTGTTACTGCTGAAGGAATTCGCGGAAGAGATGCGGATGGCGACGCTCGTAATTACTCACTTCAACAAAAACGTCAATGGCCGCGTCATGTCCAGAATCATTGATTCCATGGCGTTCGTCGGTTTGCCGCGTGTGGTCATTGTAGCATTTAAGAAGCATGGAAATGGATCGTTGATCATGTGCGCCAAGATTTTCATCAAAATTCTCCTTATGGATATGAACGAGTCACCCGCCGTGTGACTGTCGGCTGGTCATCATCGTCGTCAAACAGCTTGGCAGTCGGGATCGGCGGGTGCGCCTTGCGCTGCTGGTAGCGGTTCATAGCGTACCAAACCGCCATATAGGCGTCGTGGCGGTCATCCTCTTGGACGCTGCTCTTGAAGTTGCCATAGTCGATCTGCTGCGCCTGCTGGTACAAGACCTTGGCGACCGCCTCCCGGTCAATCCAGGCGCGGTAGAGGTAGTCCGTTCCCGCGCCTTCGATGACCTCGGCGGTCGGGAACACCCGGTCAATGTCGCCCTTGACGCGGGCGCGTACCAGCAGCTTATCGCCCCGGTTTTTGTCGGCGACGATACTCAAAAAAGCGTTGTTCAAAAAAATCCACATGTTTTTGTTCCTTTTTGGTTAGCCGCTGGTGAACCGGAGCCAGCTTGAAAACAAGTGCAGCGCCAGCCAGTCCAGATTGGTATCGGTGTCGTCTATCGTAATTTCCGCACTCTCGTCGGGGCCACGCAGTTCAAACGTGCAGGGCGTCCTGGCCCGGTCGCTGCCGTACTCGGTGACCTTGACCCGCTGCTTATTGATCAGGTCGGTCAGGTCAAAGGGCAGGATTTTGGCCAGCCCGGCGTGAGTGATTTTGTAACGCGGGTCGTGGCGGTCGCGTTCCAGCCAGTCCAGCCAGTGTTGATCTTTGGTTTTCATTTTTTTTCTCCGGTTGTACACACCGAACCATAAAATTAACGGTACACAAAGGCTAGACTCCAGCTATTGACAACGTTCGTTGTCATGCCAATACTATCTATTAAAACATCCAACGGCAAACTTTCAATCTATGTTGTCAGAAACATCTTCCTGGGAAGGGTCCATGGACGAGTTGGTGGCGGAAGTCGACCGCCAACTCGCACCGCTGGACCCAGACGGACGGCTGGCCGGGGTCAATGCCCGCCTGATCCGCCACTACGCCAGTATCGGCGCGATCACCAAGCCCCACCGGCTGGGGCGTGAGATTCGCTTCCAGTGGCGGCAGGTGCTGGAGTGCCTGGCCGTGCGCGTGTTATTGGGCGACGGTTGGCCGCTGGCCAAGATCGCCGAGCTGATCCGGCGTACCGATGAGGCGGGACTCATTGCCCTGTTACCGGGGCTACGCCCGGAACGGGTTGCCAACGCCGTACCGGGGGATCAGCGGCAGCAGGCGCAGGCCCTGGTCGCGCGCTTCCAGCAACCGGCGGTAAAACCCCGCGAGGCGACGTCCGCTCTGACCACCGCCGCCGTAGCCACTCAGGGGCGCGTGCAACTGCAAAATGATTTGCAGGCGCTGGGCAATACCGCCGGCCAGGTTGAGCGCGTGGCGATGTTGAAATTGCGGCTCGCCGCCGGTTGCGAAGTGCTCATTGACCCGCACTGGTTGCAGCAACTGGATGAGGAGCGCCTTGACCGGGCCGCGGATGCGTTCCGTCAGGCGTTACATGAGGAATTTTTCAAAGGAGGTAAAAAGCGATGAACGAGAAGACGGTGAACGAGACCGATCCGGTACTGTTGCTCAATCCGCGCCGCTCGGCGCTGGTGGCCGGTCATGCGAATACGGTGGAAGTGCTGATTCGCGTCCAAGCCCCGCCCCCCCCCCCCCAGACGGGTGAACCCCGCCCCCCGTTCAATCTGGCGTTGGTGCTGGATCGCTCCGGCTCCATGAGCGGTCAGCCGCTGGCGGAAGCCTGTCGATGCGCCCACGCCATGATCCAGCAACTCGATGCTCGCGACCGAGCGGCGCTGGTGGTGTTTGATAACGAGATCAAGGTACTGGTCGCCAGCCAGCCGGTGGTGGATCACCGACCCTTTCAGAGGGCGCTGGCCACCGTGCAGTCTGGTGGAAATACCCACCTGCACGGCGGCTGGGTGCAAGGCGCGGCGGAAGTCGCGGGGCACTTGCGCACCGACGGCCTCAACCGGATCGTGCTGTTGTCTGACGGCAATGCCAACGAGGGACTCTGTGACCCGCAGGTCATCGCCCAGCAATGCGCCGAACTGGCGGGCACTGGTGTGACCACCTCCACCTATGGACTGGGCAACAGCTTCAACGAAGAACTGATGATCGGCATGGCCAAGGCCGGGATGGGCAACGCCTACTACAGCGATACCGCCGACGATCTACTCGACAAATTCGATGAAGAATTCGCCCTGATGCAGGCCCTGTGCGCCCGGCAACTACAGTTATTGGTGCGGACCACGCCCGGCGTCAAACGAGAACTGCTCAATGACTACGTCGCCTGCGGCGAAGGCATCTGGCGGTTACCCGACCTGGCCTACGACGGTGAAGCCTGGGCTTTGCTGCGCCTCCAGATCAGTCGACAGGACATCGAGGCGGCGGGCGATCAATCCATGCCACTGCTGGAAGTCGAACTGGCCTGGACCGATTTGCAGGGGCAAAAACAGAGCGGCGTCTCCGCGACGCTGGCGTTGCCGGTCTTGCCGGCGGCAGCGTTCGGCGCGGTGTCGGAAGATGAGCGCGTCACGGCGCGGTTGGCGGAAATTGAAAGCGCTGGCTTACAACTTCAAGCCCGTGCTGCCGCTCGCCAGGGAGATTGGAAGCGGGTCGAGCAGTTACTGGCCAAGGCCAAACGACTGGCGCGGGATAATCCGTGGCTGGACGCCGTCGTCAGTGAGATGGAGAAACTGAGCGCCGCCCGTGACCAGGAACGGTTCAGCAAGGAAAGCTATTACTCCTCTCATCGCATGTCGAACCGATTGGCGTCTAAGGATGAATTGTTGCAGGAACCCGATAGTGGCGATGCTGTGCCCGCATTTCTTCGGCGTCAGTCCCGGCAGGGGAAGAAGGGCCAGTGACCGGGAAGTCAGCTACCGACTCCGCATCAGCAAGAACACCGTGCTCGATATCGTGAAGCGCCATCGCACGGTGAACGCCACCACCTCTTAACAATACCCTTCGGCTTCAGTCCATTGAGAATCCGGACGCGCTCCTTCGTCTCGGAGCGTCGCTCCCCGATCACTGGCTAAGCAACTTTTTGGTTCCGGGCACAGCACGCTGATCCCTTAGAGTGCGTAAATTTCCGTTTCGTGTCTTCCCCTCTATAGCGACTGTGCCGCTGATGTCCGGAGCCAGTATCCGGGCAGTGGCAAATAATGTGGTCCTGACGGCGATGATTGCAGGCCCGTTCCGCTGATTGCGGTCTCAGTTGCAGTTAATTCGGTCCTGCCCCCGGCTACAGTTGCAAATAATGTAGTCCCAAAACGGCGATAATTTCAGTCCTGACCGTTTTCGATTTCAGTCCTCTACAGATAGTCAATGGCGCGGCTCACTCGCTCAGGGCTTTAAGCAGCGCATCTTTAGCATCTGCGTAGTATAACGTAAGTTATTTTTATAAAATCAATAAGTTAATTTTCACACGACAGAAGGCAACATTAGGTTTACGTTTAAATTAAGAGACGGTTTTTTGTCTTGATAGGTGTAAGCGATCAAACCGCCCAGCAAATTCAACATAAATCCAGCCATACTACGATGCCGAGTATGGTCAATTTGTG
>WBZP01001006.1_pt1 | contig 36423 bp, 30 predicted proteins | sample 5204301 | NCBI WGS metagenome assembly WBZP01 (sample SAMN12412401, study PRJNA552823) | activated sludge metagenome | isolation source: activated sludge from nitrification reactor of wastewater treatment plant... | place: USA: Pennsylvania | collected 2017 | reverse complement strand
TTAAGAATAGCGACGGGATACCTATTTCCCAGGCACTTGTTAAAATATCCGTTGTTGGAACCCCATATAATGCTGGTTACGGATATACTGATTCTTCAGGATATGCAGGTGGTGCTATCCCCGCTAATTCACAGCTTTTACTGGAAATTTTCCCGGGCTACAATTGCAATACACCAGTTTACAGCCAGAATTTCAGCAGCGGAACCAGCAATGTTTCATTGGGCATCATTACTGTAAATCTTTCAACGGGAATAGCAACCGTAAGCGGAACGGTAACAAATTGTACCGGCAACCCGGTAACCAATGGCTTTATCATTTCGCAAATAGATAATTATTATTACAGGTATGCACTGAGCAATACTGGTTCATTCAGTTTCACCAGCGTATTGTGCAACAATACCGCTAATGCCGTATTCATAGCAGAAGACCTTACCGCTTTACAGCAAAGCACACCTGTAAGCCAAACCCTGGTACCGGGAGCCAATGCCATCGGAAACCTGCAGGCATGCGGTACGTCCATTCAGCAGTTCATTTCATATACGATAAATGGCGGCGCTCCTATTGAATTTACTTACCCTGTTGATAGCCTAGGCCATTATGGTAACGGATCAACAGCAGTTAGTACCATATATGGTTCCAGGAATGCACCAACCCCTCAATCGTTTGTAAACTTTTCTTTCAGCAATGCCGGTATCGGTATTGGCACTGTGCAATCATTGGAAATGTTTGGTTCATCTGATTTAGGCACCCAAACAACACTGGCGGCACCCATCAATGTAAATATTACAGAATATGGCGCTGTAGGTGAATTTATATCCGGTAATTTCTCCGGTACTGTTATCGGCGGTGCTCCTCCGGTTAACAGTACCATTAGCTGTACCTTCCGGGTAAGGCGAAGTTTTTAACGGTTTTACTGGTTTTTGATTTTTAGTTATAAAGAGAAAGGTTCCCATATACCGGGAGCCTTTTTCTTTTATATGGATTATGTAAACATTAACTTATTTTAATAAATTATGTTTCATCATTAAAAAAAAGAATAGCCATCATGACTTACTTTTGCAGCACAAAAATTCTCCGCAGAGAATAAGGGCAGGATTGTTTATAAAAACCTCCGCGAAATCTACATTTCCTCTTTTCTCCGCGGTTAATAAGGCTGAATAACGTTTCCAATGTACAAGGGTGCGACGCCACTGAAGTTCAACAGGATTACAATGGCCGGGCTCATAAAAAAATTAAGTATGTCAGAAAAAATAACCATGGGCAGCAACGGCTTGCTGCAGGTTCCTAACCATCCAACCATCCCGTTCATAGAAGGTGACGGCATTGGGCCCGATATCTGGAAAGCCAGTGTACGCGTATTTGATGCAGCCATTCAAAAAGCATATGGTGGCGACAAAAAAATTACCTGGCTTAAAGTGCTGGCGGGTGAAGAAGCGTTTAAAAAAACCGGCGAATGGATGCCCGAAGCAACCATGGACGCTTTTAAGGAATACCTGTTATCAATAAAAGGCCCGCTTACTACGCCAGTTGGCGGCGGCATCAGGAGCCTGAATGTGGCATTACGCCAGGAACTGGATTTGTATGTATGCCTGCGGCCGGTAAAATATTTTGAAGGAACGCCTTCTCCCATGTGGCAACCGGAAAAAGTGAACATGGTAATTTTCAGGGAGAATACGGAAGATATATATGCCGGCATTGAGTTTATGACCGGTACGCCGGAAGCTTCAAAACTGATGCACTTCCTGGTAGATGAACTCAAGGTGAAAGCATTCCGTTTTCCTGAAACCACCTCACTGGGCGTAAAGCCGGTGAGTAAGGAAGGAAGTGAAAGGCTTATCAGGGCTTCCATTACATATGCCATCGAACATAAGCTTCCTTCGGTAACGATAGTGCATAAGGGCAATATCATGAAGTTTACCGAAGGTGCTTTTAAAAACTGGGGATACGAACTGGCGGAAAGGGAATTTGCCGGACAGGTTTATACCTGGCAGCAATGGGAAAAAACCAAAAAAGAAAGCGGAGAAGCGGTTGCCAATGAAGAGATGAAGATCAGCGCTATTGGTGGAAAAGTGATCATTAAGGATGCCATAGCCGACAATTTTTTGCAACAAGCCCTGCTGGCGCCGCAGGATTACAGCGTGATAGCAACCCTTAATTTAAACGGTGATTATATCAGTGATGCACTGGCTGCACAGGTTGGCGGAATAGGCATTGCACCCGGAGCCAATATCAATTACAAGACCGGACATGCTGTTTTTGAAGCCACACACGGCACGGCCCCGCGGTTTGCAAACACCAATACCATGAACCCGTCTTCTGTTATTCTAAGTGGTGTGATGATGCTGGAATATATGGGATGGCGCGATGCCGCAGAACTGATCACAAATTCGGTTGGAAAAACCATACGTAATAAAACAGTAACGATTGATTTTTATAACCTGATGAAAGATGCCACCCTGTTGAAGACGAGTGAATTTGGGGATGAGATTATTAAGAATTTGTGATTGTGATGGGGGAAGCGGGATGCACGATGCGGGGATTCAGGATACAGGATGCAAGATATTGGATACAAGATGCGGGATAACGTTCATTGCTATTTACCTGACAGGTATTCATTATGATGATTTTCTACCGCTTTAAGAAACGAGATTAATTTTTTATTTAGCAGAATCATTTTTTTATGCATGTTTTCAAATAAAAGTTGATCTTTCAAAGAACCTGTTTTTGCCAGTGTTTCCAAATGATCAATGGTTTCATCAAGTGAAGAAATTGAAAAAATGAGGAATCTAATAAATTCCGTTTTATATTTTCTCCGTCCATACCCTTCAACAATTTTGCTTTTAACAGATTTCATTGAACGCCTTATCTGTTGCGCTTCTTCAAATTGTTCAAATGTTGGGAGCAGGAATGTCATTTTATGTACTTCAATGACCAGCTCTCTTGACAAAACCCAAACATCCAGTTTTTTATAACTCATATTGATATATTTAATCTTCAAGTTTAGTTTAGCATCATTGAAATAAATCGGGAAAAACAACCAGTAAATACGTTTTATCATCAAGATTTTAAGATGTTTTTCATAGCTGCATTATCTTACCTCCTCCATCTTGCCACTGCCACTGCCACTGCCACTGCCACTGCCACTGCATCTTGCATCCTGCATCCTGCACCCTGTATCCTGAATCCCGCATCCTGTATCCAGCATCTTGTATCTTGCATCCTGTATCCCACATTTCCCTTAATTTCGCCATTCTTAAATACCACTTATGAACAAAATAAAAGTAACCAATCCCGTTGTTGAACTTGATGGTGATGAGATGACCCGCATCATCTGGAAATTCATCAAAGACAAACTGATCATACCTTATATAGATGTACCCATCCGTTATTACGACCTGGGCATGGAATACCGTGATGAAACCAATGACCAGGTTACCATTGATGCGGCCAATGCCATTAAGGAATGCGGTGTGGGTATAAAATGTGCCACCATTACACCGGATGAGGCCAGGGTGAAGGAATTTAACCTGAAACAAATGTGGAAAAGCCCTAACGGCACCATCAGGAATATACTGGACGGCACTGTATTCCGTGAGCCCATTGTAATGAACAATGTACCCAGGCTGGTTACCAACTGGACAGCCCCGATCATTGTAGGCCGACATGCTTTTGGCGACCAGTACCGGGCAACCGATACCGTTATTAAGGGTAAAGGAAAACTTACCATGACTTTTACACCAGAATCGGGTGGCGAACCACAAGTGTTCGAAGTATTTAATTTTAAGGGAGACGGCGTTGCCATGAGTATGTATAATACAGATGAAAGCATCATGGGATTTGCCAGGAGTTGTTTCAATATGGCGCTTAGCAAAAAATGGCCATTATACCTGTCAACCAAGAACACCATCTTAAAAAAGTATGACGGCCGTTTCAAGGATATTTTTGAAAGCATTTACCAGGCAGAATTCAAGCAGCAATTTGATGCAGCCGGAATCGTTTACGAGCATCGGCTGATAGATGACATGGTTGCCAGTGCCCTTAAATGGAACGGTAATTTTGTTTGGGCCTGTAAAAATTATGACGGAGATGTACAAAGCGATACGGTTGCCCAGGGATTTGGAAGCCTGGGCCTTATGACTTCCGTTTTGGTTACGCCCGATGGAAAAACCATGGAAGCAGAAGCTGCTCATGGTACGGTTACCCGCCATTACCGCGACCACCAGGCAGGAAAACCAACGAGTACTAACCCGATAGCCTCCATTTTTGCCTGGACAAGGGGCCTGGCTTTCCGTGGAAAATTAGACAATAACCAACCGTTAATTGATTTTTGCAATAGCCTGGAAGCTGTTTGTATTGAAACGGTGGAAAGCGGCAAAATGACAAAGGACCTGGCCGTATGTATACATGGAAATAAGGTTAATCATGGAGAGCATTACCTGTATACGGAAGAATTCCTGGATGCCATTGATGAAAACCTGAAAAAGAAAATGGCTTCATAAATCAGATATTTTTTGATAGAAACGGGATGGCTTTCAATAAGCTGTCCCTTTTTTATTCCCCCCCAAATTGTTCGATTTTGAACGATATTAATGCATTTTTGAAGCGTTTTTAGCATATTTTGGCTATTTTTCTGATAATTTGAGATTTTATTATTGTTTAAATGAATAATCATTTCCTATCTTAGCTTCCCGTTTATTTATCCAACTTAACCATTTAAAATCACTACATGGACATCAAACAAATTCAGGAACTTGTTAAACTGATTAACAAGACTTCCATTGGAGAAATAACTATAGAAGAGGACGGAAGAAAAATAACCATAAAACAAAAGAAAGACCCGGTACAGAACATTGTGGCTACAACTTCTACCCAGTCGTTCTCCCCACAGGCTGCTGCAACACCTGCTGCAGCCCCGGCAGCAGCTGCACCTGCTGCCCCGAAAGCAGAACCGGCACCAAAACAGGAAAACCTGTTAACCATCAAAAGCCCGATGATCGGTACTTTCTACCGGCAACCCGGCCCTGATAAGCCAATTTTTGTAAATGTGGGTGATGATGTTAGTCCGGGTAAAGTGGTATGTATCATTGAGGCAATGAAACTGTTCAATGAAATTGAGAGTGAAGTGAAAGGAAAAATTGTTAAGGTTTTGGTGGAAGATGCCAGCCCGGTTGAATATGATCAACCATTATTCCTGGTAGACCCCAGCTAGTCAATCAGCATTGAGTTAATCTGAAATAATGAAGATGAAAATCCCTTTACAAAAATTTTCGTCTTCAAATAGTAACATTTTAGGGATTCTATTTTCAAAAAACGATTGTTTCCAAATCTTCAAATCTAATAGATGTTCAAGAAAATACTAATTGCCAACAGAGGAGAGATTGCACTTCGCATTTTGCGTACCTGCAAGGAGATGGGAATTAAAACAGTTGCCGTTTATTCTACTGCAGATAAAGACAGTTTACATGTAAAATTTGCTGATGAGGCTGTTTGCATAGGTAAACCTGCCAGTGTGGATAGTTATCTGAACATGGCCCATATCATGGCGGCTGCAGAAATAACCAATGCAGATGCCATACATCCCGGTTACGGTTTTTTGGCAGAGAACAGTAAGTTTGCCAAAATTTGCGGCGATCATGGTATCAAGTTTATTGGCCCAACCCCTGAGATGATCAATTCCATGGGAGATAAAATTACTGCCAAAGAAACGATGATTAAAGCCGGTGTACCTGTGGTTCCGGGTGTGGAGGGATTACTCGAAGGTGTTGATCATGCTAAAAAATCGGCCAAAGAAATTGGATACCCGGTGATATTAAAAGCAACAGCCGGTGGTGGTGGTAAAGGCATGCGGGTGGTTTGGGAAGAGAGTGAAATTGAAAAAGCTTTTGAAAATGCAAAAACAGAAGCTGCCGCCTCTTTCAAGAATGATGGCATCTATATGGAAAAATTTGTGGAAGAACCCCGCCACATTGAAATACAGGTAGCAGGCGACCAATATGGCAATGTATGCCATTTGAGTGAAAGGGATTGTTCCATCCAGCGCCGCCATCAGAAACTGGTGGAAGAATCGCCATCACCGTTTATGACGGATGAATTGAGGGAAAGAATGGGCGCAGCCGCTATCAAGGCAGCCCAGGCAATCAATTATGAAAGTGTGGGTACCATAGAATTCCTGGTAGACAAGCACCGGAACTTTTATTTCATGGAAATGAACACTAGGATCCAGGTAGAGCATTGTGTTACCGAGGAGGTAATCAATTACGACCTCATTAAAGAACAGATAAAGATTGCAGCAGGAGAAAAAATAGTAGGCAAGGCCTATTTTCCGCAGATGCATGCTATAGAATGCAGGATCAATGCCGAAGACCCTTTCAATGACTTCAGGCCATCACCCGGAAAAATAACGGTATTACACCAACCGGGCGGGCATGGTGTTAGGGTTGACAGCCATGTTTATGCCGGTTATGTGATACCCCCTTATTATGACAGTATGATTGGTAAACTCATTGCCGTGGCTCAAACCCGGGAAGAAGCCATTGATACCATGAGCAGGGCGCTGAGCGAATATGTTATTGAAGGAGTTAAGACAACGATACCATTCCATCTTCAACTGATGAAGGATGAGAATTTCAAAGCAGGTAATTTCACCACAAAATTCCTGGAAACATTTAAAATGCAGTGATATTTGCCCGTAAGGTTACAATAAGTTCTTGTTTTTTCATAAAAAAATTACCAGGTCTTTCCTTGATGATGAACAAAGGAAAGACTTTTTTATGCCGGCCTAATTCAAACAGGTGCATGCATTACAAATCAAACCTGATGAAAAACTTATAATTTAAAAAATTAAAAAAACCTAACACATACAGGCAAATCATGGAAGTCATCTTTTATTTATATCTCAACATACAACAAACTAAATTTACCTTAACATCTCAGATCTGAGATCTGAGATGTAAGATTTTTTAACTTCTTCCTACATATCATGGCAGTAGAAACAGAAATATTATTAAAAGCATACCGGTTAATGTGCACTGCTAAAGCGATGGCGGAAACATACGAATCTAACCGGGCCATCTGTAAATATGTTCACAGTACATCCCGGGGCCATGAAGCCATTCAACTGGCTACTGCATTCCATTTATTACCCTGTGATTATATAAGCCCCTATTACCGTGATGAAAGCATTATGATAGGCCTTGGTTTTACACCCTATCAACTGATGTTGCAACTGCTCGCCAAAGCAGATGACATATTTACCGGCGGCCGTGAATACTACAACCATCCCAATTACAGGGGAAAAGACAAACCAACCATCATTCATCAAAGCAGTGCTACGGGTATGCAGGCGATACCTACGACCGGTGTTGCACAGGCCATAAAATATGTAACTGAAACAAATTCTCCTTTACTGGTAAAGGGCGAAGGTGGCGAAATGCCGGTAGTGATCTGTTGTTTAGGCGACGCTTCCGTTACTGAGGGTGAAGTAAGTGAGGCTTTCCAGTTTGCAGCATTGAAGCAATTGCCTGTCATTTACCTGGTAGAGGATAATGATTGGGGAATCAGTGTTACATCTGCCGAAGCACGCACAACAAATGCTTATGAATTTATTACCGGCTTTAGTGGCATTGACAGGATAAGTATTGACGGAAGTGATTTTGTGGAAAGTTACCTGGCCATGCAACAAGTAATAAAAGATGCCAGGATTAACCGGAAGCCGGTGCTGGTTCATGCACGTGTGCCGCTACTCGGGCATCATACCAGTGGTGTACGCAAGGAATTTTACAGAACAGAAGCCGATCTGATCAAACATACGGCGGATGACCCTGGCCCAAAACTAAAAATTGTTTTACAGCAATTAGGATTCCTGCCAGATGAATTGGAACAAATTGAAAAGGAAACCGCTTTATTTGTTAAGCATGAATTTGAAAAAGCTTCAAGTGCCGCTGAACCAGATCCAAACACAGTGGAAACACATGTTTTTGCACCTACTCCCGTAATGGAAGAAAAAGGTGAAAGGAACCCGGCCGGAAAAGAAAAAGTGCTGATGGTTGATGCGGCTTTATTTGCCATCAGGGAAATCATGGAAGCATATCCTGAATCTGTTTTATACGGCCAGGATGTAGGCAGGCGGCTCGGAGGTGTATTCAGGGAAGCAGCCACATTGGCTGAGCAATTTGGCGACCACCGGGTATTTAACACGGCCATACAGGAAGCATATATCATTGGTTCTACAGTAGGCATGAGTGCTGTTGGATTGAAACCAATAGTAGAGGTTCAATTTGCCGATTACATTTATCCCGGTTTGAACCAGTTAGTAACTGAAATTTCAAAAAGTTGTTACCTCAGTTGCGGAAAATTTCCTGTTCAAACACTCATACGGGTACCAATAGGTGCATATGGCGGCGGTGGCCCGTATCATAGCGGAAGTGTGGAAAGTACTTTACTTAGCATCAAAGGGATAAAAGTTGTTTATCCTTCCAATGCTGCAGACATGAAAGGGTTGCTGAAGGCAGCATTTCTTGATCCGAACCCGGTAGTGATGCTGGAACATAAAGGCCTTTACTGGAGCAAGGTTCCGGGAACTGAAGATGCAAAGATGACGGAACCTTCCAGGGATTATATCATTCCGCTGGGAAAAGGCATGGTAGCATTACCGTCATCGGCCGAATGTGTTGCTGCCGGTGATAGTTGCTGCATCATTACATATGGCATGGGTGTTTATTGGTCAAAAGCAGCAGCAGCTAATTTTCCGGGGCAGGTTGAAATAATTGACCTACGAACCTTGTTTCCGTTAGATGAAAGCCTGGTTTTTTCAACTGTAAAAAAGCATGGGAAATGCCTGATAGTAACGGAAGAACAACAAAACAATTCTTTTGCAGAAGCGTTGGCCGGAAGAATATCAAATACATGTTTTAAAAGCCTGGATGCGGCGGTTGAGGTACTGGGAGCACTTAACCTGCCAGCAGTTCCAATGAATATCATACTGGAGCAGGCCATGTTGCCTAATGCTGAAAAAGTTTCAGCCAGGTTAGAGAAATTAATAAAAAGCTAATTCAACATAACTTAAGCTGCCAAAGCATTAATAATTTATTATGTTTGAAACATGTTTCCGTCTTTCATATGTAAAACCCGGTCGCTCATGGCAGCCAGTTCTTCATTATGGGTCACTATCAGAAAAGTCTGTTTAAACTGATCCCGCAGGTTTATAAAAAGTTTGTGTAACTCTTTGGCATTGGCTGAGTCGAGATTACCGGTTGGCTCATCAGCCATTATGATAGATGGCTTATTTATCAATGCCCTTGCTACTGCTACCCGTTGTTGTTCTCCTCCGGATAACTGGCCGGGTTTATGCTGAACCCGGTCATTCAAACCCAGTATTTGTAAAAGTTCAGTCCCCCTTTTTTCAATGTCATTTTTCTTAGAACCTGCTATCCAGCCAGGTATACAAACATTTTCAAGAGCAGTAAATTCCGGTAATAAGTGGTGAAACTGGAAAATGAATCCTATATGCTTATTTCTGAATTTTGACAATGAATTACCGGTAAGTTTATCAATACGTTGGCCATGCATCAGGATTTCACCTTTATCAGGCTTATCCAATGTACCCAGAATGTGTAACAACGTACTTTTCCCGGCGCCCGAAGACCCTACGATACTTACAATTTCAGCCTGGCTTATATCCATATTGACTGATTTAAGTACGTGGAGGGAGCCATAATGTTTATCAATATTCCTGGCGCTTAACATCTGCCGAAAATAACCAAATATTACAACAATCCTGAGTTAAGCGCGATTTTTGTCATTTGACTACCAGAGCTTTCCGTAGGAGTTTTATCATTAAAAGTTGTTATAAACATTTTTAACCAAGCTTTTTGAAAACACATTTGGTTATTTCGTACGAACGTATACATTTGCAAAAAAATAAACCTTTTTCATACAATGTTTTGGACACTGGAATTAGCCTCGCATCTGGAAGATGCTCCCTGGCCGGCAACTAAAGACGAACTGATTGATTACAGCATCAGAAGTGGCGCGCCCATAGAAGTAATTGAAAACCTTCAGGAATTGGATGATGAAGGAGATTTGTATGAAGGGCTGGATGATATCTGGCCGGATTATCCCAGCCAGGAAGACTTCTTTTTTAATGAAGATGAATATTAAAGACGTTACCCTGAATTAATTATTTTCAACTTATAAGGGGTAAGGTTCATAATAGAGTTAAGACCGGTCTATATAACGACCGGTTTTTTATTGGTAAACTGCCTGCAAAAAAGAGATGTCATCTTCCAAAAACCGTTGTAACGATTTGATTATGTTGCTTTTACAAGGATGTAAAATGAGATGTCATCTTATTTTTTAAAACTAAACTTAAAATAAACCAACAGCAATGAAAGAAAGCAGATAATTCCATTACAGATTATCACAGGTAACAGATGCAATCGAATACCATAAACCAACCATATTATCGTACTGGAAAAAACAATCAGCAACATGGCCAGGTTAAGGTCGGCTACACGCTTAGTCTTCCAGGCCTGGTATACCTGCGGCATAAACGTTATACTGCTTAACGCGGAACCAATATGGCCAATTATTTCTGTCCAGTTCATTTATTAATTTCTCCGTTTACTTCTCCATTTGTTCTATAACCGGCCCTGTAACTCCCGTAAATGAAAACCCGCCATCATGAAACAGGTTCTGCATGGTAACCATCCTGGTAAGGTCGCTGAACATGCTAACAATATAGTTGGCACAATCAGCTGCACTGGCATTGCCCAGCGGGCTCATTTTTTCGGCATAATGTATAAAACCGTCAAAACCTTTTACACCACTGCCGGCTGTTGTCCTGGTAGGTGACTGTGATATTGTATTTACCCTGACATGTTTCTTTACGCCATAATGATATCCAAAGCTCCTGGCAATACTTTCAAGCAATGCTTTTGCGTCTGCCATCTCGCTGTAATCTGGGAAAACACGCTGGGCAGCAATATAAGTAAGGGCAATTACACTACCCCATTCATTGAGTGCATCCTTTTTCATACATGCTGCTAACACACGGTGAAGGCTAACTGCAGATATGTCATTCGTCTTTACATTAAAACCATAGTCAATCTCCGTATAATGCTTCCCTTTCCTAACATTTACACCCATACCTATCGAATGAAGAATAAAATCAAATGAACCGCCGAAATGTTCCATTGCTTTTGTAATCAGGTTTTCCACATCCTCATTGCTGCTTACATCGCAGGGAATAACCGGTGCATTTACCTGGCCCGCCAGCTTATTGATTTCACCCATACGCATGGCTACAGGTGCATTGCTTAAAATGATTTCAGCACCTTCTTCAAAACACCGGATAGCTGAAACCCATGCTATGGACTTTTCATCCAGTGCGCCAAAAATGATTCCTTTCTTTCCTTTAAGCAGGTTGTACGACATGTTACTTGTTTATTAAGTGATTAATTAATATTTGGTAAAAATAACCAGTTATTTCAAATTGGCGGTATCAGCCGTTTTGTAAATTAAAAAACTGACTGCAAAAACCATCAGGAAAATAATTACAAAATGCAGGAACATATACAGCATAAAATTCAAAAACGACAGCCTGGGATCAACATGTGATTTAATCAGGCGATGCAAACCAACTGTTCCGGAAATTGTCGCTAACAATAAAAAAACTACCAATGATTTTTGCCACATCGCTAAGAATTACCTGTCAGTAAATAATTTCAGTGCAACTCCTTTTTACCAGCTTTCAGTTTTCAACCATTTCCCTTGCATTTTCCAACGCTGCACTGCTTGGTTTCTCTCCGCCAAGCATTTTAGCAATTGCAGTTATGCGTTCATCCTCCGATAACCTGCGTATACCGGTTACCACGCGCCCACCCCTGTTTTCTTTAAACACATAATAATGTGCAGATGCTCGTGCTGCAATTTGCGGCTGATGCGTAATGGCAATCAATTGATGGCTACCTGCCAGCCCCTTCATTATGATGGCTACCTGCCTGGCCGCTTCTCCGCTTATACCCGAATCAATTTCATCAAAGATCAATGTAGGCAATTCCAGTTTTTGAGCTACCAGCGACTTGATACTTAGCATCAGCCTGCTAAGCTCACCCCCACTGGCTACTTTTTCTAACGGCTCAAACCGGTTGCTCTTATTGGCATCAAATAAAAACTGTATTTCATCAATCCCATTTATCCCAAGGTCTTTCTTACTTGCTTCAATCTTAAGGATAGCATTCGGCATACCAACCTGAACCAATAACTTGTTAACCTTCTCTGCCAGGGGCTTCCGGTGCTTATCCCTGTTTTCAGCTATCTTTTCCGCCAAAACCATACAACTGGCAAGCTGCTGTCCGGCAACCTGTTCCATTTTTTCAATAGCAGATGACATATTGAATATATCATCCAGTTTCTCCTGTAATCGCTGCTGTATTGCCAGTAGACTTGCAGTATCGTTAACAGCATGCTTTTTCAGCAATTTATAACCGGCCGATAGCCTGTCATTGACAACCCCGATCCTTTCCGGGTTGTAACTGATTGCATTTTCAATTCCTTCAAGTTCATCAGCTATATCCTTAAGGTCGATAACGATACCGGATAAACGCTGTACTTGCGGGGCGATTCCTTTATGATATGCCTGTTGCAATTCCAGCTTATTGCGTATCAGCTTCAACTGTTGAATCAATGGCAGTTCAGAATCATTCAGATCATAACAGATTGCAGAAAGCTGCTGCTTGATAGTTTCTGCATTAGCAAGCAATTTCAACTCGGCGTCAAGTTCTTCCAGTTCATTTTCCTTTAATGCCAGTTCATTAAGCTCATCAAACAGGAATTTGTTATAATCATATTCCTTATCGGCTTCTTTTTGCTGCACCTGTAATGCTTCAAGCGTTTTCCTCGTTTTCGTATACTCCAGGAATTTTTCCTTCAACTGTATCAGCCAGGCTGCGTTACCGGCAAAAGCATCCAGGATATTCCGTTGAAAATCTTCCGTTCCCAGGTCCTGTGTATCAAACTGCTGGTTAAGATCCACCATCATCATGCTCAATAACCTCAACTGCGCCAGGTTAACCGGCGTATCGTTTATAAAACAACGCGATTTACCCGCAGGAGAAACCTCCCGCCTTATCATAACCTCCTTTTCAAAATCAAGGTCATTCATGTCAAAGAATTCTTTCAGCCTCCCGCTTTCCTTTACTGTAAAAATACCTTCTACAATGCATTTCTTGTCTGCATGAAGAAAAACAGCACTACCGGCCCGCTCACCCAGTATCAGGTTCAGCGCACCCATCAAAATACTTTTCCCCGCACCTGTTTCCCCGGTTATTATATTCAAACCCGGTTGAAAATCTATCTGGAGTTCATCAATGATAGCATAATTATGTATGTTCAGTCTTTGTAACATGGGAATGGCAAATTAGTGAAAATGCAGCAATAACCGGAAAGAGAAACCTATAAGTTCCAACCGTTTCCTGCCGGCAAAACAAAACCTGTTTATTGCAGTAAATATTATTCAGCTACCACTTCATCCAACAATAAAAAACCCATTCAATACAGAATGGGCAATAATGTAAACAAACTTACCGGCGATCAATAAATCTTAAACAGCTACTTAACAACAACTGAATCATTTAAATCAGCATCCACCAGTATACGTCCGCAATTTTCACAAACCATCACTTTCTTGCGCAACTTTATCTCACTTTGTTTTTGTGGAGGAATGGCGTGAAAACAACCACCGCAACTGTCCCTTTCTACCGGTACCACGGCTAGCCCGTTGCGAAAATTCTTACGGATCCTGTCGTAACTGTGCAAAAGCCGCTCATCCACATGGCCCCTTGCTTCTTCCGCAATCTTATTGTAATGCTTTTCTTCTTTCTCAGTTTCTTTAATAATCTTCTCCAGTTCACCCTTTTTCCCACTCAGGTTCGCTTCCTTGGTACTTACGGCTTTTTTGGCAAACTCAAGCTGTTTGGCCTTTTCTGCAATCTCTTCTGTGGCGTCTTTGATATGTTTCTCACAAAGTTTTTCTTCAAGCTGCTGCATTTCTATCTCTTTGTTAATTGCCTCAAACTCCCGGTTGTTCTTTACATTTTCACTTTGCTTCTCATATTTCTTTATCAGCGCCTGCGCTTCTTTAATGCCTTCCTTTTTCTGTTCGATGAATTCCTGGATACCATTGATTTCCTCCTCTACTCTTGTCTGGCGGGCATGCAACCCTTCAATTTCATCTTCCAGGTCCTTCACTTCCATTGGCAACTCACCTTTCAAAATCTGGATCTCATCCAGTTTGCTGTCAATCTTCTGCAACATTACCATGGCAGATAATTTTTCCTCTACCGAAAATTCTTTTACTGAAGCCATATTTGCGTTTTTTTGTTTATCAGGCAGCCGGTACCTAAAAATAGTTAACCGGGTTGGTATTCCTGCCTGTTTTAAGGACCGCAAATTTAGGGAAATTTTTCTGTATTAGATCAAAAAGCAGGTCAATGGTAAACTGCTCGCTTTCGTAATGCCCGATATCGGCCAGCAGCATCCGGCCATCCGCATCAAAAAACTCATGATACTTTACATCTGAAGTAATATACACATCGGCTCCCGATGCTATGGCTGCACCGGTAAGAAAACTTCCTGCCCCGCCACATAATGCCACTTTTTTAACCTTACGTCCGGTAAAAGCAGTATGTCGTATTAAAGAAATATTAAATGTTTTCTTAAGCAATTCTAGGAAAGGCCGCTCATCCATTTCCTCCGCCAGTTCAGCTACCAACCCGCTCCCCGTTTGCTCATACCCGTTTTCAAGGGTGTACAGGTCAAAAGCCACTTCTTCATATGGATGCGCTGTTTTCATGGCAGCTAACACCTGCTTCTTTAACCAGGCGGGAAAAATCACTTCAACCCTTTCTTCTTTTTCATAATGCCGCTCACCGGCCTTCCCCACATACGGATTACTGCCAGTGCCTCCCTTAAAACTTCCGGTACCTGAACCCGAAAAACTGCATTCACTGTAGTTGCCAATATTCCCGGCACCGGCTGTAAATAAAGCTTCCATTAAATGTGCTTTCCCGGCTTCAGGCACATATACAACCAACTTTTGCAATAACTGTTCTTTGGGAATTAATACCGACCGGTTTATCAAACCGATCTTATCCGCCATCCTTCCATTTACGCCATTAATCACATTATCCAGGTTGGTATGGATGGCATAAATAGCAATATCATTTTTAATAGCAGCAATGATTGCCCGTTCTACATAGGTTTTACCGGTAATTTTTTTAAGGCCTTTAAAAACGATCGGGTGATGGGCTATAACCAGGTTGCAGCCTTTACTGATGGCTTCCGTAATAATTTCTTCAGTAGCATCCAGGCAAATTAACGCTCCGCTGCATTCCCAGGAATTGTTTCCCGTAATCAGTCCTGCGTTGTCATAATTTTCCTGCAGGCTTATAGGTGCTGTTTTTTCCAGAAAACTTGTAATATCTTGAATGTTCATATAAGCTGCTTTATTTAATGAATGCACACAAACTGTACGAAGACTATAAAACAAAGATGCAAAAAATTGCCGATGTAAAATATGCATCGGCGGTTTTGCAATGGGACCAGGAAACTTATCTTCCACCCAAAGGCGCTTACTGCAGGGGACGGCAGCTGGCCACCCTTTCAGAATTGGCCCATGAACTTTTTACAGATGAAAAATTAGGGGCGTTACTGCATGAACTCATGTCAAAAAATGATCTCTCCTCAACAGAAAAAAGAAATGTTGAACTAACCCTGGATGATTACAACAGGAATAAAAAACTCAGCCCGGCTTTTGTACGAAGCATGAGTGAAGCGGTTAACAGGAGTTTCCATGCCTGGATGAAAGCCCGAAAGGAAAATTCTTTTTCGGCCTTTGAACAACCCCTGCATGAAGTAATTGAACTGAAAAAACAGGAAGCAGCCTTACTGGGTTATTCATCACACCCGTATGATGCACTGATGAATGACTATGACAAAGGCCTTACTGTTGCTACCGTTGATGAACTATTCAATACCCTTCGGCCGCAATTAAGCAGCCTGCTTGAAATGATTAACCGGAATCCAACAGTTGAAGATGAATTTCTCAGGCAACATTTTGACAAAGACATCCAATGGAAATTCGGAATAGAAATGCTCAAAAGAATACATTTTAATTTTGAAGCAGGCAGGCAGGATATCAGCGAACATCCTTTCACCATCAATTTCAACAGCAACGATGTTAGGATAACTACCCGGATTGATGAAAATGATTTTGGCAACATGACCTGGAGCTGCCTGCACGAAGGAGGGCATGCCCTTTACGAACAGGGACTCCCCGAAACTGAATATGGTTTGCCATTGGGAGAATATGGAAGTGTAAGCATACATGAAAGCCAAAGCAGGCTCTGGGAAAACGGCATCGGCAGGTCAAATGAATTCTGGATGTTCAATTACCCTTTATTACAGGAGTATTTCTCCAACCCGTTTAAACATATTTCATTAGATGATTTTTACAAAGCAATCAATAAAATACAGCCATCCCTTATTCGTACAGAAGCTGATGAACTCACCTATCATTTTCATGTGATGATTCGGTACGAACTGGAAAAACGGCTGATTGATGGCAGCATTTGTGCAAAAGACATTCCTGCTTACTGGAATGAACTTTACCAAAAATACCTGGGTATACAGGTACCGGATGACAAACAAGGCTGCCTGCAGGATGTACACTGGAGCCATGGCAGTTTTGGCTATTTTCCAACTTACAGCCTCGGAAGCCTGTATGCAGCACAATTATATAAGGCCATAGAAAAATCGAACCCTGCCGTAAAAGAACATATAAAACAGGGGAATAATATCCCTGTTTTAAACTGGCTAAAACAACATATTTACCAATACGGACGTTATTATACGTCAGAAGAATTATGCCTGAAAGCTACAGGTGAAATATTAAGAAGCCAGTATTTTATTGATTATGCTACAAAAAAATATTCCGATATTTATACAAAATAAACTCGGTGATATGCCAAACCATGCATTCAGGTCAAGGTATTTTATAGCTGTTTTGATTGCACTTATCCTGTTAGCAACCAGTTGCAAGAAAGTAAAAGATGAAATTACAAGAGACATCCTTCAGGAGTATTTCGATAACAATATCCTTAACCGCGATTTTATAGTAAAACTGGCTAAAGATACTGCCAACGACATTACATCTCAATATACAGGCCAGGTTTTCCGCCTCTTAAAAAACACTAATTACGATGGTGAAATGACGGGGATTAAAAACGGCATAACCTACCGTGGCACCTGGAATTGCAATGAAGATTTCAGCAAACTCACCATCAATATCACAACGCCGGCTCCACCTGCTGAATTTACGTTCCTTAACAGGTCATGGAAATTCACCAAAAAGGCGGTTCCGGTGATGGAACTGGCTCCATGGGGTACATTGGACCCCAAAGTGTTACATATGGAACGCCTCTGATTTCCCCTTTTTGCACAATAATCACCCTGTTTTTCTGTTATATAACCTGAATATCCAATTCCCTAGGTTTTTTAAAACAGAAAAACAATCCTATGTCTACCTTAAAACATCTGGTTAAAACCGGATTTATCATGCTACTGCTGGCCTTTATGGCTAAACCTGGACAGGCCCAGTTACATGCCAATTTTTCAGCCACTCCCACATCTGGTTGTTCGCCCCTGGTTGTAAACTTTACAGACTCGTCAACAGGCAATCCTACTCAATGGAGGTGGGACCTGGGTAACGGAACTATTTCATTCCTTCAAAATCCTTCGGCAACCTATTTTACACCGGGACAGTATACGGTTAAACTGGTTATTCAAAAAGCAGGCGGAATAGATTCTATCGTTAAAACCAATTATATTACCATATACCCACAGCCGGCAATTGAATTCACCGCATCACCAAGATCAGGATGCTTTCCTTTGCCCGTGCAGTTTACCGATCAAAGTACAACACCCAGCGGTACCATTTCACAATGGCAATGGGATTTCGGCGATGGTACATTTGGCAATACGCAAAATCCGGTGCACACATATACAGCCGGAGGAAACTATAACGTGTCTTTGGTTGTAACCAATAGTCACGGTTGCTTTAAAAGCATGTCTAAAAACCAGTTTGTACAGGTTGCACAAGGTGTAACAGCCGATTTCAGCAATAACCTGCCAAACAGTTGTGTACCCCCGGTTAATATCAATTTCCAGAACTTATCAACCGGCCTTGGCACGTTAAACTATCAATGGAATTTTGGTGATGGTAATACGTCTTCACAACCGGCACCTTCGCATGTATATACTACCCCGGGCAGTTATACGGTACAGTTGATTGTTACAAACAGTACCGGTTGCAGCGATACCATCATTAAACCCAATGCAGTTACCATCGGTAATACCGTTACCTCTTTTACTTCACCTGATACGGTATGTGCGGGTGTAAATATTACATTCAACAACACATCAACACCACCACCGGCAAGTGCATCCTGGACTTTTGGAGACGGATCAACATCCACATCCATCAGCCCTGTAAAATCATATATCCTCCCGGGATCTTACCAGGTGAAACTGATAAATAACTTTGGCGCCTGTGTTGATTCAACAACCAGGAACATCGTTGTTTCTCCGTTGCCATCGGTTAATTTCTTTACTACTGATACATTATCGTGTAATGCCCCATATACCGTCAGGTTTACCAGTAATTGCCCGGGAGCAGTTACTTACCAGTGGTTATTTGGTGATGGCACAACATCCAGTGACCCTAACCCGGTTCACACATATACCACGGCGGGCAATTTTACCGTAAGGCTTATATGTACCAATATTTATGGATGTTCCAACAATACCATCAAACAGAATTATATTAAAATTCAATTGCCGGTTGCCAGCATCAGTAACCTGCCACAACAGGGTTGTGCTCCTTTTGAATGGACTTTCTCATCCACTGTAAATTCCATTGAACCCATTACCGGTTATTTCTGGGATTTTGGTGACGGCGGCACTTCAACATTGGCCAACCCGACGCATATTTTCGGGCCGGGCACATTTACAATAAAACTGATTGTTACAACAGCCAGCGGATGTACCGATACGGTTACCGTTGGGAATGGAATAAGGACAGGCACAAAACCGGTTACCGGTTTCAGCGCTACTCCCCGTGATGTTTGTGCCAATGTTACCGTTAATTTCTCTGACCTTTCAACCGGTAACGTTGACCAATGGCATTGGGATTTTGGTGATGGCAGCACATCAAACGTACAAAACCCGAATCACGTTTATAACGATACCGGTTACTTTAATGTACAGCTTATAGTATGGAATAATGGATGCCCCGACACTTTAGAAGTGCAGAACTACATCCATGTTAAACCTCCGATTGCGAACTATACCGTAGCATCTGATTGCAGTGAAAGGTTAAAACGTACTTTCACCGATACGTCCATTGGCGCAGATGAATGGAACTGGGATTTTGGCGATGGCAATACATCAACCGTACAACATCCGGTGCATGTATATGCCGCTTCCGGTACATATACAGTATCACTCACCGTAGGTAATTTTTCTACAGGCTGCACATATACGCATACCAGTACCGTAAGGGTGATAAGTGAAGCACCCGGCTTTACAGTAACGGATACGGTTATATGCAGAAATAATACGGTCACATTTACTTCAGCTGGCTCAAACCCGGCCAATATAGGCGCATACCAATGGAATTTTGGCGATGGCGCTACAGCCACCGGCCAGTCTGTTACCCATACCTATACGGTATCCGGACTTTATGATATTACCATGATCATGGTAGACTGGAATGGTTGCAGGGATACCATTGTTAAGCAACACTTCATACTGGTTAACGGCCCTACTGCCAATTTCAGCGCATCACCCAGGGAATCCTGCCTGCTTAATACAGTAACTTTTGCCGACAGCTCTTTGTCAGACGGCGTACATCCGATCACGCAATGGATTTGGAATTACGGAGATGGTGTTATTGACACCCTTAGTTCCGGCCCGTTTCAGCATACTTATACAACGCCCGGTATGTACACAGTTACACTTACCGTAATGGATGACAATGGTTGCAGGGATTCGTTGTCACTGTCAAATTACCTCACCATCTCAAGGCCTGTAGCCGATTTCAATGCAGATACATTGTCTTGCCCCGGAACGGTTATCCAGTTCCTCAACAGCTCAACAGGCACAGGATTATTATACAACTGGGATTTTGGCGATGGCGCCATCAGCATCAATGCGAACCCTGTACATGCTTATGCGGCTAACGGCTATTATACGGTGCGGTTAGTGATACACGACCAGTTCGGTTGCAGTGATACGATCACTAAAACAAACTATATACATATAGTGACCCCTTTTGCAGATTTCACAGTAAGCGATTCGGTAGGCACATGCCCGCCATTGATCGTATCTTTCACCAATACATCGCAATATTACAATTCAATCAGCTGGGATTTTGGTGACGGCACATCAACAACCAATCCAAACCCTTCACATTTTTATAATACTGCCGGAACATTTATTGCCAAACTTACCATAACAGGTGCCGGCGGATGTACTTCAACTAAAGAACAAACCATTACCGTACGGGGACCTTCAGGAACCTTTACGTACGATCCGTTATCCGGTTGCAGCCCCACTACGGTTAGCTTCAGGGCTACTACTCAGGGCAGGATCTCTTTCATCTGGGATTTTGCAGACGGTAATACGATGGCTACCAATGATTCAATTGTTACCCATACCTACTCTATCGTAGGTTCATATGTTCCAAAAATGATTCTCCAGGATATCAGCGGCTGTACAGTTGCAGTAACCGGCCTGGATACCATCAGGATACACGGAGTGAATGCAGATTTCAACTTCACGCCACCGATAGTATGCAACTCAGGTTCCGTGCAATTCAACAATACATCAACCAGTGCAGATGCCATATCCGCATATGAATGGAACTTCGGCGACGGCAATACATCTGCTTCTGCTAATCCGGTTCATTTCTACAGCGCGCCGGGTTTATACTTCCCTTCACTGAAAGTTACAACAGCATTCGGTTGCAGCGATTCCATCACCAGCTCTGTTCCGGTAAGGATAGTTGCTTCACCACAGGGCCAGTTAACACAAACCGCCAACGGATGTACACCAGTTACGGTCACTTTCAGTGGTTCACTGGCTGTACCGGATACATCATCCGTTACATGGCAATGGAATTTTGGAAACGGCAACAATTCTGTTTTACAAAATCCTCCGGCTCAAACATATGCTGTTGCAGGAACATACCCCGTTACCCTTTTTGTAACAAACAGTTCGGGATGTGTTGATACCGTTACAACCAGCGTACAGGCATATGCGTTACCTAATGTTCAGGCCGGTTCCGACATGCTGGTATGTAAAGGTACCGGAAGAAACCTGCAGGCTACAGGTGCAGCCAGTTATACCTGGTCGCCCGCCACCGGCTTAAGTTGCACAAACTGTGCAAACCCGGTAGCTAACCCCGATTCAGCCATCACCTATACAGTTACCGGTACAAGCACCGAAGGATGTATACAGTCTGATGAAATAAGGGTTACTGTACAATATCCTTTTGATATGAGCAGCAGTATCGGCGACACCATTTGTAAAGGCAGTTCTTTGCGGTTATTCGCATCAGGCGCCCATACTTATACCTGGAGCCCGTCAACAGGATTAAATAGCGCTACCAGCGCAACGCCTACGGCCACGCCGCTGGTAACTACCCTGTACACCGTTATTGGAAAAGACGATAAGAATTGCTTCTCAGATACGGCATATATACCTGTAACCGTGTATAATATCCCAACCGTGGAAGCCGGGGAAGATAAGACCATCAATGTTGGTTCTGTATTAGACCTTGTTCCGGCTATTTCCGCTGATGTTCGCGAAGTGAACTGGAGCCCAACTGGAAGCATTTTCAGGAACAGTTTCCCGGCTATCAGCATCAAACCGAAAGAAACAACCACCTTTACCGTGGAAGTGAAGAATGAAGGCGGTTGTACGGCCAGGGACAATGTTACCGTATATGTGTTATGCAACGATGCCAATGTATTCATACCAAATACGTTCTCACCTAATGGAGATGGAGCCAACGATGTGTTCTATCCACGTGGCAAGGGCCTGTTCAGGATCAAATCTGCCCGTGTTTTCAACCGCTGGGGTGAAGTGGTTTATGAAAGAGGCGAATTCGCCCCCAATGATGTTTCATCAGGATGGGACGGTACCTACAAAGGCAGGAAACTGAACGCAGATGTATTCATCTATATGATTGAAATATTGTGTGATAATAACACCGTACTGGTTTACAAAGGCAATGTTGCCCTTATAAACTGATAAGTGCATCAGGTAAAAATTGATCAGGAAACAGGAACGAAGGCCAGTGGATGAAAGAGATTCATACCTGTTTAAGGAAAAAACAACAGTACATAACAAGATACATAACAGTTGGCGGTAACGGCAGTAAAACCATCTGTTATGTATCCTAAATAAATTTAACTATGAATAGAAAATAAAGAATAAATAAATACTAAAAACACCCCGGATTCGTTTATATACCAGTACAATTGCACAGAATCTAAAACACCTCTACCCAAACCTATGAAAACAAAATTACACCAGTTCCTGGTTGTAACACTGCTTATGTGTGCAATACAGGGCCAATCCCAAGACATCCATTTTTCCCAGATTTTTGAAACGCCTTTATTGCGCAATCCAGCATTGGCCGGCCTTTTTACCGGAGATGTAAGGATTCAGTCTGTTTACAGGTCGCAATGGAACAGCGTAACCGATGCATACAAAACCGGTTCCCTCAATGGTGAATTCAAATTAAAAGTTGGCCAGGCCGACGATTTCATTACCATTGGCGGACAAATTCTGTATGATAAAGCCGGTACAGTTGCGCTTTCATCAACACATATATTACCTGCTTTAAATTATCATAAGTCGTTAAGTGCCGACAGGAACAGTTACCTCTCCCTGGGTGTTATGGGCGGATGGGTTCAACGCAGCATCGACCGGAGCAAGATGACAACCAATAGCCAATTTGACGGATCTGGCTACAATGGAACCTTATCAACCGGCGAAAACTTCAACAAATCATCTTATTCATATTTTGATGGCAGTGTGGGAATGAGTTTCAATAACCAGTTGGGGGAGAATGAAGACAATAACATATTTGTAGGCTTGGCTTATCATCATTTCAACAGGCCTTCCAAATTATCATTTTACAGCACCAACAAATATGAGATGATGGCCAAATGGGTGGGTTCTGCGGGCATTCGCATGAACATGACAGATAATTCGTTTTTCACCATCCAGGCCGACTATAGTAAACAGGGAGTATATTCAGAAACAGTAGCCGGCGCTTTATACAGCTTAAAGCTGGGCGATGACGAAAACCCGCGGTATCGTATTCACGGTGGCGCCTACCTGAGGTGGAAAGATGCCCTGATCCCTGTTGTAAAACTTGAATTCAACCCCATTGCTGTAGCATTCAGCTATGATGCCAATATTTCACAATTAAAAACCGCCAGTACCGGGCGCGGAGGTTATGAAGTTTCATTAACCTACCAGAAATTTGCCGACCGTTTCAACAGCAGTAAAGAATCTATCAGGTGCCCGAGGTTTTGATGACTAAATAAAATTTACCATTCCAAATGTCCAGTGCCAGCTAACAATCGAAGATTTTTGTTTTTATGGATTGTTTGGATAACGGAGGCCCGCCGCAAGGTGGGCCTTACCGTTTTATACAGAGCCTGGCAGAAAAATGGCCGGCTACTGAACTTTTTTATTTCTATTTTGTTTTGCTACAACATAAAATTTTAAAAACAGAACCATGCAACAAATTGACCAGCAGGCACCGGATTTTACACTATACGATTCCGATAAAAATAAAGTAACCCTTTCTGCATTCATAGGAAATCAAAACGTATTGCTCTTATTTTTCCCGTTGGCATTTACCGGCGTTTGCACCCGTGAACTATGCTCGGTAAGGGATGATATTGGCCGGTATGATGATGCTAATGCCAGGGTACTGGGTATATCTGTAGACTCTGTATATTCCCTGGCAAAATTTAAGGAAGAACAGGCCATCAATTTCCCGCTACTCAGCGATTTTAATAAAGAAGTATCTACAGCTTTTGGATGTATCTATGATTCCTTTACAGATATGCATTTAAAGGGAGTTAGCAAACGATCTGCATTTATTATTGATAAAGAAGGAGTTATAAAATATGCCGAGGTACTGGAAAATGCCGGTCAACTGCCGGATTTTACAGCTATCAACAATATCCTGGCCTCTTTAGCCTGAATGAACTGATATTATTTCAATAATCAGCTTTTTTTGCATTTTTTTAAATTTTTGGCAATATTTTTATCGCCATAAATACTTATAATTCAAAATATTTGTATTATTTTTACTTCATTGAAGAAAACTATATACATATTAACCCTTTTATTGGTAACCGGTTTCACTTCGTTTGCACAGGTAAAACCTGAATCAGACAGGCTGGCCCAGGTGAGGATGATTAAATTTTATCCCAATCCTGCCACATCCGTTATCAATTTCGATTTTCAGAAAGGGATTGATAAAAATTACTCATTGCAGATATTCAATTTCATGGGTAAAAAAGTATATGAATTGAAATCCCTTCCTGCTTCCAGGATCAACCTGGAATTGAATGATTTTTATCGTGGCATTTATATTTTCCAACTCAGGGATAAAAATGGCTCCATCGTTGAATCCGGTAAATTCCAGGTTAATAAGTAACTGATTCCCCCTCTACCCCGCTTTTTCCATCCTTTTTCAATGTCAATTTGGCTGTAAATAAGCCTTGGCAAAATGTTTGACTGTTGTACCTTTGCACACATTTCAAATTCAATAAAAAAGTTATGGAAGAGAATAACAACCATCCTGCAGATCAGACAACAATAGACATTAACTCAGATTCAGATATACCCGGAAATACCCATCTAAGCAATCCGGAAGCTGAATTGGCCACCGAAACAGAAAAATTATCTGCAGCCTTGAATGAACAAAAAGACAAGTACCTGCGGTTGTCTGCTGAATTTGATAATTATAAAAGACGCACAGCCCGCGAAAGGAATGAAATGTCGCAGACTGCCGGAAAAGAAATCATTTCGTCCCTGCTGGAAGTACTGGATGATAGCGAAAGAGCAGAAAAACAACTGCAGCAAAGCAATGATATAACCCAGATTAAAGAAGGTAACCTGCTTATATTCAATAAACTGAAAGCTATCCTGCAGCAAAAAGGACTAAAACCGATGACAAGTATCGGCGAAGATTTTGATGCTGAAAAACATGAAGCCATCACAGAAATGGAAGCAGGTGAAAAACTGAAAGGTAAAGTGGTAGATGAAGTTGAAAAAGGGTATTACCTCAACGACAAGATCATACGTTTTGCTAAAGTGGTGGTCGGAAAATAATTCTTGTACAGGTTTTCTAATACAGAACTGACGGTCAGGCTTATAAAAAAAGCAATCTTGTTTCAGATTTCAATTGCAGATATTAATGACAAACAAAAGAGATTATTACGAAATTCTGGGTGTTTCAAAAACTGCTTCTCAGGAAGAGATAAAAAAAGCATACCGTAAAGTGGCTATGCAGTTTCACCCCGACAGGAACCCGGGTGATAAAGCTGCCGAAGAAAAATTCAAGGAAGCTGCAGAAGCATATGAAATTCTGAATGACCCGGATAAGAAAGCACAATACGACCGTTTCGGGCATAGTGCTTTCGGTTCCGGACGCAGTGCGGGTGGCTATGGCGGAGGCATGAACATGGATGATATATTCAGCCAGTTCGGTGATATTTTTGGTGATGAAGGCTTTGGCAGTTTTTTTGGCGGAAACGGAAGAAGAAGCAGTGGAGGACAACACAGGGGCACACGTGGCAGCAACCTCCGTGTGAAACTGAAAATGAATTTTGAAGAAATTGCCAAGGGCGCCAATAAAACAATCAAGGTAAAGAAACATGTAAAATGCGGCACTTGCCAGGGTAGCGGGGCAAAAGACAAGAACAGTATGCAAACATGCGGCACCTGTAATGGAAGCGGGCAGGTAAGGCGTGTTCAAAATACGTTCCTCGGACAAATGCAGACAGTTACTACCTGCCCCACCTGTAACGGAGACGGTACAACTATTACCGCCAAATGCACGGCCTGTAAAGGGGACGGAAGGGTGTATGGGGAAGAAACAGTTACCATTGATATTCCTGCAGGTGTGCAGGAAGGCATGCAACTAAGTATCAGTGGAAAAGGTAATGCCGGTGAAAGAGGCGGGGCGGCCGGCGACCTGATCGTACTGATTGAAGAAGAACAACATCCGCAACTTCAGCGCGATGGACTGAATGTGGCTTTTGAACTCCATATTTCATTCCCTGATGCCGTTTTTGGCACACAGGTAGAAGTGCCTACCATTGACGGAAGGGCAAAAATAAAAATCCCAGCCGGTACTCAAAGCGGAAAGATCTTCAGGCTGAAAGGAAAAGGGTTCCCGCATGTAAACAGTTATGAAAAGGGCGATCAGCTGATTCATGTAAACATCTGGACGCCTCAACATGTAAGCAGTGATGAAAAACATATGCTGGAGAAAATGCAGGCATCTGAAAATTTTGAGCCCAGGCCGGAAAAAAATGAAAAATCATTTTTCGATAAAGTGAGGGAGATGTTCAGTTAGGCTTTACCGTTATTAATACCCGGTTGATTTAAATGACAGGAAGGAACATTGCCCGTTAGAAAAGCTTCTTTTTCTTCTTCTTAGTTCCGTATATCTTTTCTGCCTTATCAATCAGGGTTAAAAATTCATTCTGCAGATAATTACTCCTGTCAACCGCTTCAAGTGCTAAAGATTTTAATAAGGGCCAGTCGATATTGCCCGGAAGATATTGTGATTGCTTCAATTTTAATGCAAACATGGTTACGGCCGTTGCAAACCGCAAATCCCTGTCAATTAATGCAGCGGGAACAAAATTATTGCTGACCTTATAATCATGGCTGGTATGTGATGTATCGTTACATAAGCTGTACCGTAATGACATGGTAGCAATGTTATCAGACAGGGTACTGTTACTGGTTAACAGGTTTTGTTGTGTTGGTATCAGTTCAAAAACAGCCAGGGTACTGTTTCCGCTCCCTATTTCCCCACCCTCCAGGTAGCTTGTGCTGTCGGTAACGGCGTCTTTCCGGTTATCAAAGCCAATTAACCGGTATTGCTTCACCATGGCAGGATTAAAGCTCACGTTCATGAATACATCGTCTGCCACAGCATAAAAGGTTTGCGTAAGCTCTTTAACCAGCACTTTTTCTGCTTCCCCAATATCATCCAGGTATGCATAATTGCCGTTACCTTTTTTAGCCAGCGTTTGTAATTTTGAATCTTTGAAATTACCCATTCCCACACCCAGGCAGGTAAGGAATATACCCGTTTGCCTTTGCTTGGTTATCAGTTCATCAAGGGCCTTCTCAGTTGTTTCACCCACATTAAAATCTCCGTCTGTCGCCAGTATCACCCTATTGTTCCCCCCTTTTATGAATGTTTTCTCAGCCAGTTTATATGCAGCCCGTATGGCAGATTCACCTGGTGTGTCGCCTGCCGCTGTAAGTGACTCTATAGATTCTATTATCTTTTCTTTCTCTGCACCGGATGTAGGTTGCAACCATATCCCCACCGTTCCTCCATACATAACAATGGATACGGTGTCTATCGGCCTTAGGTTTTTAACAAACATCTGGAATGCCGCTTTAATAAGTGGCAGCCTGTTTGGCATATCCATACTGCCAGACACATCTATCAGGAAAACAAAATTACCCGGCGGCACTTTATTCAGGTCAAGCTTCTTTGCACTCACATTTAAAAACAACAATTGCTTATGCTCGTCCCATGGACAGGAGGTTAACTGTGAACCAAGTTTGAATATGTCGCCTTTATCCGGTTCGTGGTAATACAGGTTGAAATAATTGATCATTTCCTCAATCCGAACGGCATCCGGCGGTACAGTGCTTTCTGAGTTAAGGAAACGCCTTACATTACTATACGACGCCTTATTTACGTTAAGCGCAAACCCTGTGTTGGGGTAGTGCACCGAATTAACAAACCCGTTTTCAACAAGCTGGAAGTATGTTTCATCTTCCACATACCAGTTATACCTGGATGATTCCCTGAAGTCCTTTGTAATGGAAATCAGCTTGGGTTTGTTTTTGCTGGCGCTTACTTCTGATAGCTTTAAAACGATTACCTGCCATAGATCGGCTTTCACCCTAACCGTTTTGGGTTCATAACCGTCAAGGGTAACCGTAAGTGTGTCATACAGGTTGGCCATCTTAAATCCGAAGCCACCATATGTACCGGAATAGTAAAAAGTTTTGGCAGAATGTACAAAGATGCGGGCGTTTTGAAGCCCCTGGTTTTTTTCGTCCTTTATATCTCCCCGAAGGTAATATTGTGCATCAGCCTGTAGTGCGGGAATCAGGATAAGCAGGTATATAAATAGTCTTTTCAAATATATTTTATGGGTTAAAGATCGAATTGATACCAGAAATGAGTAAACATGCCATCAGGCTGTTATGATTCCCCGGTTAGCTGGTAAATCTCTTTAAGGTTCCTGCCCAGCCCGTCAAAATCTAACCCGTATCCCAACAGGAATTTATTGGGTACATTAAAACCCAGGTAATCGATGGTAAGCGGGTGTACCAGTGCATCCGGCTTATGCAACAACGCCGCAATCCTGAGCGACGCCGGTTGCTGATCGGCCAGTTGCGGAAGGAACTCACTTAATGTTTTACCGGTATCCACAATATCTTCCAGTATTACCACATGCCTGTCTTTCAGTGATTCATCAAGGCCAATGGATGTTATAACGTGCCCGGAACTCCTGGTTCCCTTATAAGATGCCAGTTTTATAAAACATATTTCAGCTTCCATGCTAAGCTCCTTGAACAGGTCTGACGCAAACATGAATGAACCATTAAGTATGGCTATGAACAACGGCCGTTTACCTGCATAATCACGGTTCAGTTCACTGCCGATTCTTTTTATCTGTTTACTGATGTCATCTGCAGTAAGATAGGGTTGAAAACTTTTTCCATTCACCTGTATCAAAGACATATATTGCTATTTACTTATTTTCAATTGCTGGCCAATACTCAGTTCATCCGATGATAAACTATTCATTTCCTTTATTTCCTGTACGGAAACATTATACATTTTTGAAATGGCATACAATCCCTCCTTCGGTTGCACCTCGTGAATGATGATCTTTCCGGTTACCGGTTTAACTGCATTTTCATTACGCGGCCTCAGTAATACCTTTGTTCCCTTTTTCAGCACTGCCTTTTCACTCAGGTTATTATACTGCACCAGGTATTGAAGTTGTATCGCATTTACCTGTGAGATGCTGTAAAGTGTTTCTCCCTGTTCCGTTACATGGAAATCGCGGTTACCCGATTTCTTTTTCTTTTCAAGGAATATCCACTGGTCATGTTCAAGTATCCCATCAACCTGCATGTCGTTATATTCCATCAGCTTAGCCAACGCCATATCAAATTCGGTTGCAATAGCCAGTAAAGAAGTACCCGCCGGAACAAAAACGGCTTTTAACCCGTTAAACAGGGCTTTTCCCGATTTGATGGATTCTGTATTTCCGGCCGGATTGGTAAATGATTTGGTAACCCGCTGCGCAACCACTTTAGATGGAGGTTTGTTGTCAACCACGGTATGTTGCAGTTTACTGTCTTCCGCAGCAGACAGGGATTTGATTTCAGCCTCAGCAGATTTGGAGTTGTTTTCAACCACGACAGGCTGGGTTTTGATATTAGCCCCTATAGATTGTTGGCTGATCTCTTTATCAGTTTTTACAGCAACCGCAATATCCTCATTTCTGCTTTCTGGTTCACCCGCATCTAACCGGTCAAATTGTTGCAGGTTATAGGTTTCAATGTTTTTTATCAGGATGGCCGGATACCTGGGATTGGTTGCATAGCCTGCTTTTTTTAAACCGTGAGCCCAACTTTTATAGTCCAGCGGGTCAAGCTCAAATAAGAATGCATACCGGCTGCTTCCTTTTAAAAAATTACTATGGTCGCGGTAACTATCTTCCGCCGATTCGTATTTCCTGAAACACTCTCCGGGTGCATCATCATCATGCGATACACTCGGCCCTTTCCAGGTATTTTTGCACTTTATTCCGAAATGGTTATTGGAACGCCTTACCAGGTCACTGTTTCCGTTTTCGGTTTCCAGTATACCCTGGGCGATGGTTATGGAAGCAGGAATACCGGTCCTTTTCATTTCGCTGATGGCGAGATCCTTATAAGTATTGATATAATCCTGCACACTGATGCTTTGAGAAATTCCGGCAGTGCAAACGATGAATGATAAAATAGTTACAACTATTTTTTTCATAAGATTTATAATTTTCTAATCAACATTAAACCATCCCTTACGGTTAAAACAACCTGTTCTACCCTTGTATCTGCGGCTACATGCTCATTGAAAGCCTGGATGGCTTTTGCATTCTTCCCTTTCAGGCTATCCTGAAGCACTTCCCCATGGAACAGTACATTATCTGCAATGATCCATCCGCCCGGGTTTATATATGGCAAAGTTAATTCGTAATAATCAATATAACTCACTTTGTCTGCATCTATGAATACCAGGTCCCATTGTTCCTGTAAACCCGGAATGATATCCATTGCATTTCCTACATGCAAAATCAGCTTTGATGCTGCCGGGTGCCTGTTAAAATAGGAACGGGCATTTTCGGCGTCTTCCTCCCTTAATTCAATCGTATGCAGCACGCCCCCTTCCTGAAGGCCTTTGGATAAACATAACGCACTAAAGCCTGTAAAAGTGCCTATTTCCAGTATTTTTTCAGGCTTTATCATCAGGCTGAGCATTTCCAGCAACTTTCCCTGCAACAGCCCGCTATGCATATGGTAATGCTTGTGAAACGCCATTGTATTTGCCTGGTTTTCAAGCAGTAAATCTTCCATGGCCGATGAATATTTCAAAGCATATGCTTCCGCCATTTGATTGATAATTTCCATGGTAACTTAAACTATTGCCGGTTTTTTTGAAATAATTAACAATCCCAGGAAAGTAATGGCACCGTTAATCAGCAGAATTTCAATGCCAATCTTATAACCTCCCAGCAGGGCCGGTGCATTCGTTTGCAAAATATAACAAAGAACCGGGCTGATCAGCGCAATGATGGCTATGATGAAACTATCAGCCAGTGTACGTTTGGTGAGTATGCCAAAAGCAAATAAACCCAATAATGGCCCATACGTATAACCGGCCAGGTCTAGTATCTTGTCTATGATAGACCTGCTGTTAATTTCCCTGAATACGAGTATGCAAAGGAAGAAGATAATGGTAAGCGTAAAATGTACAGTTAGCCGGGTGTTCCTTTTCTGGATTTCTGTCATGTTCTGCCTTTCTTTCAACCCAAGTATATCAATACAGAAAGAAGATGTGAGGGCTGTAAGCGCACCATCGGCACTGGGGAACAACGCTGAAATAAGCGCTATGATGAAGATGATGCTGATAATTACCGGCATTTGCTGAAACAAGCCCAGGGCGATGGAAGGAAACAGGTTATCTCCGGTTATGTTCAACTGCTGATGATACAATCCGAAAACGGCATTATTATCAACAGTATTGGTTGTAAATGCAGCCCCGTTATTATAGGCATAAATATACAATAGGCCGCCCAGCAACAGGAACAGCATGTTTACAAAAACCATGATCATGCTGAATGTCATCATGTTCTTCTGTGAGTCTTTCAGGTTCTTCACACTGATGTTCTTTTGCATCATCTCCTGGTCAAGGCCAGTCATGGCAATGGTAATAAACATGCCGCCAATAATCTGTTTTATGAAAAAGCCTTTGCTGTTAACATCCGTATTAAAAATCCTGGTAAGGCTTTTCGCTTCCATGGCATTTACGGCATCACTGATGGAAAAATCAAGGTTGTTTAAGATATATACTACACATACAAGCAGCCCGGAGATCATCAGGAAAGTTTGTAACGTATCTGTATAAACAATCGTTTTAACACCTCCTTCAAAAGTATACAGCAATATCATCAGCAACACCACTGCTGTAGACACCCAGAAGGGAATATGCATCTGCGACAGGATGAAAATATGCAGGATGTTTATCACCAGGTACAATCTTGCCGTTGCACCAACCGTTCTGGAAATGATAAAGAAGGAAGCGCCCGTTTTGTATGCCCATTCCCCAAACCGGTGTTTCAGGTAATTGTAAATGGATGTAAGGTTCATCCGGTAATACAGGGGAAGCAGTACGAATGCTACTACAAAATATCCGAGCAGATAACCTATCACAACCTGGAAATAACCCAGTGCATTGGGTACGGCGCCGGGCTGTGCAATATTACCCACACTGCCGGGAACACTTACAAATGTTACCCCGCTCAGTGATGTACCGATCATGCCGAATGCCACCAGCTTCCAGTTTGAATTCCTATTGCCGATATAAAATGAATCGTTGTTTGAATTGCGGCTGGTATACCAGGCAACGAGGTAAAGCAATATGAAGTATCCAAGTACAAATGACAACAGCAGGTAAGGCGACATATATCTCGTTTAATGTTAAATTAAAATTGAAAATATAAAAAATCTACGTGTCTTTGCCTATTATTAATGCTATATAAAGATGCAACTTCATTCAATCGCTGTATTCTGCGGCAGTAAACCGGGTAAAAACAGTTTATTTGAAAGCCATACGAGGGAACTGGGCCACCTGCTGGCAAACAATAACATTACCCTTATTTATGGCGGTGGCAATAAAGGCCTGATGGGAACCATTGCAAACGCCGCCCTTGAAAAAAACGGTAAAGTGATCGGTATAATTCCGGAAATACTTTCAGACAGGGAACACAGCCACCATGGGCTTACCGAATTGCTGGTGGTAGAGACCATTCATATAAGAAAACAACTTTTATATGAAAAATGCGACGCCGCTGTTATACTACCGGGTGGATATGGTACAATGGATGAAGTGTTTGAAATGCTAACCTGGAACCAGTTGAACATACACGATAAAAAGATTTTTTTCATGAATACCGGCGGTTTTTACAACCACCTGGTAGAACATATTCGGCGTATGCAGGAAGAAGATTTCCTGTACGATCATCCGGATAATAAGATAAAAGTGCTGAATGAACCGGCAGACCTGCTGAAATATATCTGATTACCTCAACGTATCCCTCTTCGCCCCTGGAACAGCGGTATCTGTAAACCAGCCCGAATGATAGGCAGCATGTTTACTTTACCGTTAGATATCTGCTCAACATATGGAGAGTTCCTGTCCTTTATTACGTCAATCATCAGCGAAAAATAATAAAACAGGTTACCTACACCTTCCCTTCCGTTACAATAACCTGCTCCCACCAACAGGCTTGGAACATTATAATTTGATTTTTCCGAGGGGTAATTGGCGGCATAAATAATTTTCTGGGATATAAAATTCATTTCACCCTGTGCCTGTAAAAACAGGAACTTAACGGGATATACCCTTGCAAAAGCGCCCGGACCAAAAAGCGTTTGCCGTAATTTGTCATCACTGGAATAATATAATCCGGTTCCCGGGCTGTAATAAGTGATGTGCCTGTCGGAATAATACGTGAAGTTAATAACCACACCGGCATCCAGCCATTTATTGATACTATAGCCCAGCACCGGGCTGGCACCACCAATGAATGTACTGCCAGAAAAAGACAACTGGATTCCGCCGCCGGTAAACAGGTTTTCTAACCGGAATCCGCGCTTCTCTTCATTTTCATCCACTGTTTCCATCTCTTTATCCTGCGCATACAGGCTGGCAGACAGGAATACAGTTAACAAAAGCGCAACATATCTTTTCATTGTTTTACATTTTAATGTTCAGGCATCAAAAATTTTTCCGCTGTTCAGGATGTTATTGGGGTCGAAGGCTTTTTTGATGGCACGCATCAGTTGTATGTCATTCTTTTCAAAAACGAGGTCCATATATTCCTTTTGAATCAGGCCGATACCATGTTCACCACTGATAGTTCCGCCCAGCGATTTTACCAGGGTAAACAATGCTTTCAGCGCCGGTATCACATCGGGGTTGTTCAGGCTGTAGATGCTTCCTTCCTTTTTGATGCGTATGTGCAGGTTACCGTCACCGGCATGTCCGTAACAAACTGCTTCAAAAGCATATTGCAGGCCCAGTTCCTTCACGCCCTTAATCAATGCAGGCAGTTGGGCCCTGGGAACAACCGTATCTTCTTCTATGGTATACCCCGCTAGTTTAACAGCTTCGGCTACGCGTCTGCGTAATTTCCATAATTCAGCTTTCTGCTGTGCATCATCAGCAAAATACACTTCGCCGCAATCATACCCGGTAAGCAGTTCAGATATGGCTTCCATTTCATTCATCAGTGTCTCCGGATGGTTTCCATCCACTTCTATGATCAGGTGTGCCGCCGTGTCATCAGTAATGGGTACGGCATTGCTTTCAACAAAACGGCTCACAATCTTCAATGCATCAATTTCAACCAGTTCAAGCGCACTCGGCGTAAAACCGGCCCTGAAAATAGCGCTGACAGCCTCTCCCGCTTTTTCCAGGTTTTTGAATGGTACCAGCATCAGCAGGTCGTGTTTGGGATGGGGTAACAGTTTCAGTACGATTTTGGTAACGAGGCCAAGGGTTCCTTCACTGCCTACCATCAATTGCGTGAGGTTATACCCGGTGGAATTTTTGAGCACATTGGCGCCGGTCCACATAATATCACCATTGGGCAGCACCACTTCCAGGTTCAGTACATAATCTTTAACCACACCATATTTTACGGCTTTTGGCCCGCCGCTGTTTTCAGCAATATTGCCACCGATAAAACAGCTTCCCCGGCTGCTTGGGTCCGGCGGGTAAAAAAGCCCTTTTTCCTTTACTGCATTTTGCAATACTTCAGTAATCACCCCCGGTTCTGTGGTTACCTGCAGGTTTCGTTCATCAATGTCCAAAATGCTGTTCATCCTTTCGAAAGAAATAAGTACACCGCCCAGTTGAGGCAAAGCGCCGCCACTTAAACCTGTTCCTGCCCCACGTGGTGTTACCGGTATGCGGTTTGCATTACAAATACGCATGATTGCGCTTATTTCAGCAGTTGTGCGTGGTTTGATAACAATGTCCGGGAGAAAATGAAGGTTTTCTGTTTCGTCGTGTGCATACGCCTGCAGGCTTTCTTCATCCGTATATACATTGGATTCACCGGCAATAGACTTAAAGGCTTCCAGGTGGCTAAGGAATTTACTTCTTTCATCAGACGTTACAGGCATGAAAAATATTTGTGCAAATTTCGTAAAGAAAATGAAATTTAGGAAGAATACAGGTTAAATAATAGCTGCTGACATATCCTAAAACTTAGGGCAGAGCGACTGCCTGTCCGTATTATCAGGATAAAACCCGTTCTTTAACAGGTTAAATTCATTGGCACCCCTGGAATAATTATAATTATTAAGGGAAGACGTGGTAATATCATAGCTGAAAGTAAACCTGATATTACTGATCTCCAGCCCTACCATCGGTATCACCGCATCTTTATAACGGTAATAAACACCCGCAATTAACTGGGCCTCTCCCAAATTAGACAGGTTATAATATGCAATAAGACCACCTACCAGATTATACGCTTTTGCCTGGGTAGTGAAGAATACGTTTGGATTGATGATTACATTGGGATGCACTTTTAAAATACCGTTTACAAAAGCGATATGCCGCATTGGTATGATAGTACTTTCGCTCTTATCAGCGAAAAAGCTCTCCCGCGGCCTGTTCACATGGTGAATGGAATAACCGGCATTCACATAAACATCCTCTGTTGGGAAATAAGCATAGTTCATGCCAGCCTGCATATCAAAATAATTCACGTTATTATTTACCAGCACTACTGAAGTAGGCAAACTGTTATCAAAGAATTTTCCGTCAAACTGGTCGGGAAATTTCAGGTTGGTTGGATCTATACGCTTATTGGCCCAGCCCAGGTTGAAACCCGCACTTAGCAAACTGCTGTTTCCCAGCATCTGGTGATATGCGAGCGAACCATACACTTTTGTTGAACGAAGGCTTCCGCTGCCGGCCACATCACTCAAAATAATTGCACCGGCACCCAGCCAGCCATTTTCAAGCCTGTTCCTCATGAGCTGGGCATCCCCGAAAACACTGATGGTTTTATATGGCGCCAGCATGATATTGCCCCATTGGTTGCGGTAATGGACGCCAAGCCGGTAATCTGCATCCGGGATAAATCCCGTATTGGCCGGGTTGGTTGATAATGGTGAATTAAAGAACTGGGAGAAATGGAGGTCCTGTGCATACAGCCG
>WBZP01001005.1_pt1 | contig 36429 bp, 34 predicted proteins | sample 5204301 | NCBI WGS metagenome assembly WBZP01 (sample SAMN12412401, study PRJNA552823) | activated sludge metagenome | isolation source: activated sludge from nitrification reactor of wastewater treatment plant... | place: USA: Pennsylvania | collected 2017 | reverse complement strand
ATCGGAGTCTTCGATGATCACTATCTGCATGCCCCCACCAGCGGGAGCAAGCGCACCCAGCCGCACGAGCTCTCGCACTTCATCAACACCGATGCTCAGGAGCTCGGTGCTGACCAAACGCACGTCTGGGTGGGCGTTGATCGCTACTTGATGGCATTCGACACAATCACCGCACCCCCCTTGGGCGCATTGCAGCGCAGCAGCAAAAGCACTCGCCGCGTTTGAACGACCAGACCCGGGCGGGCCAGTGATCAGCCACGCGTGGGTCATCTCTCCTGCGACAGCCCGCTGAAGTTGCTCAATCACCGGCCCCTGTCCGACCAACCGATCCCAAACCGTCACAACAGCCCCTCCACCCGCCCGCGGATCTGTCCATGGATAGTTGCGATCGGCTCGCGGGCATCAAGCACCAGGTAATGGTCAGGGTCGACCTGCGCCAGGGACACGAAGTGCTGGCGGACCCGTTGATGAAATTCGACCGGCTCGCCTTCGATGCGATCGCGGCCGGTGAAGCGATCAAGACCGTGATCAGGCTCTTGGTCGAGCAGCACGGTCAGATGAGGCCTCAGGTCACATGTGGCCCAACGAGCAATCGCCGCCAACTCCTCCTCAGGGATGGCTCTCCCTGCACCTTGATAGGCCAAAGTGGAGTCGACATAGCGATCGGTGACCACGACTTCACCTCGCTCGAGGGCGGGCATGATCACGTGATCGACGTGCTGGGCCTTGTCGGCTGCATAAAGCAGCGCCTCGGCTCGAGGAGACAGCTCTCCGGTGGCCGGATCGAGCAGGATCTCACGCATCTGCTGGCCGGCCCTCGTGCCGCCTGGCTCCCGAGTCAGGAGCACTGAATGGCCAAGGCTCTCGAGCCATTCGCAAAGCAACTTCGACTGGGTTGACTTGCCCGCCCCGTCGCCACCCTCAAGGCAGATGAAGACGCCCTTGCGGGAGTACACGCCCTGGAACTGCCCCATCTGCATGCGCCAACCCTAGACCTCATTACCGACAGGGTGATCAAGCCCTATGCCTTGGCAGCGGCCTTCTTCGCTGGGGCCTTCTTGGTGACCTTCTTCGCGGTCTTCTTGACCGCCTTCTTCGTGGACTTCTTGGCCGCCTTCTTGCCCTTCTTGGCTGGCCCCTTGGCCCGACGCTCCGCCAGCAATTCCGCAGCCCGTTCGAGAGTGATCGCCTCGACGGAGTCGTCCTTGCGCAGAGTCGCGTTGTACTCCCCGTCGGTCACATATTCACCGAATCGCCCAGCCTTCACCACAACCGGCTGCCCGGACACCAGATCATTGCCGAGCTCCTTCAACGGTGCAGCAGCCGCCGCACGTCCGCGCGTCTTGGGTTGGGCATAGATCGCCAGCGCCTCATCGAGGGTGATGTCAAAGAGTTGGGCTTCGGTCTGCAAAGAGCGCGAGTCTGTGCCCTTCTTCAGATAGGGGCCGTAGCGACCGTTCTGTGCGGTGATCTCGACACCTTCACCATCGACCCCGACAACGCGAGGCAGCGAAAGCAGCTTCACAGCAGTGGCTAGGTCAATCGTCTCCAAGGACATCTCCTTGAACAAAGATCCAGTACGGGGCTTGGCGCTCTTGGGCGCGTCCTCAGGCAGGAGTTCAGTGACATAGGGCCCGTAGCGCCCACTCTTGGCCACAATCTGAAGGCCGGTCTCGGGATGGGCACCCAGCGCTACTTCTTCACCCGCGGGGTTGGCGAGCAGTTCCTTGGCCTTTTCGACCGTCAGCTCATCCGGCGGCAGATCGTCGGGCACATTGGCCCGCTTGCCGGCCGGCGTACCGTCATCGCCTGGCCCCTCGACATAGGGGCCATAGCGTCCGACGCGTACGGCGATCCCGCTGTCTGCGCCGCCGATCGGGAAGGTGGCATTCTCCTTGGCGTCGATCTCGCCGAGCTCGGTGACCAAGGTCTTCAAACCCTCGACGCGGTCGCTGCCGAAGTAGAACTCCGTCAACTCGGTCTTGGTGTCCTTGTGCCCCGAAGCAATCTCATCAAGCACCGCCTCGAGAGCCGCAGTGAACTCGTATGAGACCAGCCGCCCGAAGTGCTGCTCCAGGAGCCGATTGGCCGAAAAGGCCAGCCACGAAGGCACCAGAGCGGTGCCCTTCTTGTAGACATAGCCGCGATTCTGGATCGTGCTCAGGATCGATGCATAGGTGGAAGGTCGGCCAATCTCACGCTCTTCGAGCTCCCTGATCAAGGTGGCTTCGGTGTAGCGGGCTGGCGGCTTGGTCTGATGTCCAGTGGCCTTCAGGGCAGCAGCAGCCACCGTGTCGCCCTCGAGGAGATTGGGCAGGCGATCCTCTTGATCGTCCGTGGCGCCTCCGTCATCGGAGCCTTCAACATATGCCTTCAAGAAGCCGTGGAAGGTGATCACCCGACCACTGGCGGAGAAGACGACGTCTTCACCAGTGGCGGCGGCTCCACCCATCCGGATACTGACCGACTGGCCGGTCGCATCCTTCATCTGCGAGGCGATGGTGCGCATCCAGATCAGCTCGTAGAGTCTGAACTCCTCACCGGTCAAGCCGGTCTGGGCTGGCGTACGGAAGGACTCGCCCGCAGGTCGAATCGCTTCGTGGGCCTCTTGCGCGTTCTTCACCTTGGAGGCATAGACCCTGGGCTGATCGGGGAGGTATTCCGCGCCGTACAACTCCCGGGCCTGCGCCCGAGCTGCTTCCACCGCAGTCTGCGAAAGCGTGGTGGAGTCGGTGCGCATATAGGTGATGTAGCCGTTCTCGTAGAGACGTTGGGCCACCGACATGGTGCGGGAGGCCCCGAACCCCAGCTTGCGACTGGCCTCCTGCTGCAAAGTCGTCGTACGGAAGGGCGCGTATGGCGAGCGCCGATAGGGCTTCGCCTCGACACTGCGTACGGCGTACTCCGTGTCACGCAAGGCTTCGACCAGGGTCTCCGCACGTGACTTGGACAGATGCACGACCTTGGCGCCCGGTTTGAGCTCACCATCGGCTCCAAAGTTGTTGCCTGAGGCGACCCGGACCTCATCGATCGAATGGATCTTGGCCGGGAAGAGACGGGCATCATGCTTTTCGCCAGCATCGAAGGTGCCCTCGAGATCCCAATATGAGGCCACCCTGAATGCGATGCGTTCCTTCTCCCGATCGACCACCAGCCGCGTGGCCACCGACTGCACCCGTCCGGCGGAGATCCCGGTCTGCACCTTCTTCCACAACACCGGGGAGATCTCGAAGCCGAAGAGACGATCCAGGATCCGACGGGCCTCTTGGGCCTCCACGAGATCCATGTCTAGCTCGCGGGGGTTCTCGACCGCCTCGGTGATCGCCTTGGGCGTGATCTCGTGGAAGACCATCCGGCGTACGGGCACCTTGGGCTTGAGTTCGTCGAGAAGGTGCCAGGCGATGGCCTCACCTTCACGGTCCTCATCAGTGGCCAAGAAGAGTTCGTCAGCATCCTTGAGCAGCTTCTTGAGCTTGCTCATGTGCGACTTCTTGCCGCTGTCAACGACATAGAGCGGCTCGAAGCCGTTGTCGACATCGACCCCTAGCCGAGCCCACTTCTCACCCTTGTACTTGGCAGGCACATCGGCGGCGCCCTTTGGCAGGTCGCGGATGTGTCCGATCGAGGACTCCACCACATAGCCCTGGCCGAGATAGCCCTCAATGGTGCGCGCCTTTGCTGGCGATTCCACGATCACGAGCTTGGTTGCCACTGGCGTTTGTTCCTATCAGTTGCGGGCCGAGGTGTTGGCCCTTGCTTGTGCGTCAAGGTAACCCCTTGACCCCACAAAGCGAAAAGGTGGGCGGCTGCTCGGGGGTGTCACGACGTCTCCTCGTTGACAAGGAAACCATCGGCTACCAAGGCATCAACCACCTCGTCAGCAACCCGTCCGACGCCCAGATCTTCAAGCGCAGACTGGATCTGATCGATGCTCAAGTCACCATCACACGCTCCCACCAAGGCAGCTTCGGCCGTGCTCACCTGACGGGCGCGGCGCATCCCGCGCTGCTGCCTGATCACGATCTGACTGGGGTCCTCTGCCCCCACAGGGCCAATGGTCTCCTGCAACACATCTGATCTGGTGGTCAAGCGCTGGCCTGTCAGATCGACGGGTCGGAGCCGGCGCAACTGCGCTGCCAACTCGGCCCCAATGGGCTGTTCGACCTCGTAGGGCCAGTCATCAAAACGCAGTGTTGGCTCAGTGTCGGTACGGCGCAGGTTGATCCAGCCAAAACCAACTGCTTCAACGCCTTGGTCGTCAAACCATGACAGCCAAGTGTCATAACGATCGTGATAGTCAGGCGCACCGTGTAGACCAGCGTCTTTGAGCCACAATTCGACGTACGTCGGCAGGTCGACCACTTCTCGCTGTACGACGAACGCGTCGCACCCGCTGACCCATTCGCCAACCCGCTCAACCCAAGGCCGATCCTTGAGGATCATCCAATTGGCCAGCACTTGCGCGATGCCGCCGGGGTTGAGGTGGCCCGGGCAGGCACTCACGATGTGCTCGACCACTCGGTCACCGGGAAGTCCGGAGTCGCGATAGACCAGGCGCTCGCCGGTGGCCGGGGAGATCACGAATGGCGGATTGGTGACGATCAGGTCGAAGGCTTCATCCACCACCGGCTCGAAATAGCTGCCATCGCGCACATCGATATCGACCTCATTGAGTTGAGCGTTGAAACGTGCCAACCGCAAGGCACGGGGATTGACGTCGGTCGCGACGACATGTTGGGCATGGGCGGCCAGATGCAGTGACTGCACCCCACAGCCGGTGCCCAGATCGAGTGCGGTGCCCACTTGGTCGCGGATGGTCATCTGGGCCAAGGATGTCGAGGCTGAGCTCACCCCAAGCACGAAGTCGGGGCTCACCAGATTAGGCGCGCCATCAAGGCCAGGAGTCAGATCGCTGGCCACCCACAGATCCAGGTCATCTGCTGCGTAGGGGCGGATGTCGATGCGGGCGGCCACCTCCCCCACAGACTGGATCAAGAAGCCCGCATTGACCAAACGATCGACCAGCCCGGGCAAGGCCAAATCGGCCGCTTCGCGGGTGATTACTGTTTGGAGCAACCAGAGCCTGATCAGAGACTCGAGCCGACTACCACCCCGGGTAGCACGCAGGCCGGGCGTGGTCTCATTACGAGCCAGCCCGGCCTGTGCGGTGGTACCGAGGACTTCAACCACACGATCGTGGGTGAAGTCTGCTGCCTGCAGGGCGGCACGCAAGTCATCAGCTAGTGCTTCTCGCATGCCGCCACCGTAGCGAGCAGTTGAATCAGCCAGACACCTGAGCCTTCTCCGGGGCCTCATCACTGATCACGCTGGAGCGGCGCTTGGAGATCACCACAGCGATCACGATGCCTGCCGTAGCGACTACAGCGATGGTCAGACGCAGGGCGTCATTGGCGTTGTCGCCCACCGACATGTTGACCACTGCGGCCACGATCAGCAGCGACACGAGGTTCATCACCTTGATCAGCGGGTTGATCGACGGACCAGCGGTGTCCTTGAACGGGTCACCGACGGTGTCACCGATGATGGTAGCTTCGTGGGCAGCAGAGCCCTTGCCGCCGTGGTGGCCGTCTTCGACGAGCTTCTTGGCGTTGTCCCAAGCACCACCGGAGTTGGCCAAGAAGACAGCCATCAAAGTTCCAGCAGCGATGGCTCCGGCCAAGAAGCCGGCCAGCGGGCCGATGCCGAGACCGAAGCCGACGGCGATCGGAGACAAGATGGCCAAAATGCCAGGGGTTGCCAGCTCACGCAGCGAGTCGCGGGTGACCAGGTCGACCACGCGGCCGTACTCGGGACGACCAGTGCCCTCCATGATGCCGGGGATCTCGCGGAACTGACGTCGTACCTCGAAGACCACGGCTCCTGCAGCCCGGCCCACAGCGTTGATCGCCAGACCGGAGAAGAGGAAGACCACAGCGGCACCGAGGATGACCCCGACGAGGAGCTTGGCGTCGAAGACCAGGAACTGGTCCATGAAGTTCTCTCCAGCATGGTCGCCGACTGCTTCGACAGCAGAGGTGACATAGGAAGCGAACAGCGCGGAAGCCGCGAGTACGGCGGTCGCAATCGCGATGCCCTTGGTGATCGCCTTGGTGGTGTTGCCCACTGCATCGAGCTCGGTGAGGATCTGAGCGCCTTCGCCCTCGACATCACCAGACATCTCAGCGATGCCCTGGGCGTTGTCGGAGATCGGGCCGAAGGTGTCCATGGCCACGATCACGCCGACGGTGGTCAACAGACCACAACCAGCCAAGGCCACTGCAAACAGGCCCAGCGAGCCACCGAGCACAGCAGCACCGAAGACCGCTGCGCCGATCACGATCGCGGTGTAGACGGCCGACTCCAGACCGACAGAGATGCCGGAGAGGATCACTGTGGCAGCACCGGTCAGCGAGGTGGCACCGACGTCCTTGACGGGGCGGAACTCCGTGCCGGTGAAGTAGCCGGTCAACGCGAGGATCGCCGCAGCCAACACGATGCCGATGACCACGGCGATGGCGGCGAATACGGCCGGGCTGACGCTCGGGTCGGCTCCACCCAAGATGCCGTGACGCTCGGGCATTTCGGCCCAGCTGCTGGGCAGCATCACCAGTGAGGCAGCAACCGATGCGATAGCTGCGACGATTGCGGAGATGTAGAAGGACCGGTTGATCGTGGTGAGGCCACCCTCGCCCTTGCGGGGCTTGGTGATGAAGACACCGAGGATCGCGGTGAGAGCGCCAATCGCTGGGATAACGAGCGGGAAGACCAGACCGAGGTCACCGAAGGCAGCCGAGCCGAGGATCAGCGCAGCGACCAGGGTCACGGCGTAGGACTCGAAGAGGTCAGCAGCCATGCCGGCGCAGTCACCGACATTGTCACCGACGTTGTCGGCGATGGTGGCGGCGTTGCGGGGGTCATCCTCGGGGATGTTCTGCTCGACCTTGCCGACCAGGTCGGCGCCGACGTCAGCGGCCTTGGTGAAGATGCCGCCACCGACACGCATGAACATCGCGAGCAGCGCAGCGCCGAAACCAAAGCCTTCGAGCACGTGCGGAGCCTTGGAGCCGAAGATGAGGACGACGACTGCCGCGCCGAGCAGACCCAGGCCGACGGTCGCCATACCGACGAATGCTCCAGAGCGAAAGGCGATATTCATCGCCGGATCGCGACCCTCAGTATTGGCTGCTGCGGCCACGCGCAGGTTGGCGCGCACGGCCAGCCACATACCCAAGTAGCCCACCGCGCCAGAGAAACCGGCGCCCAGTAGGAAGAAAAGCGAACGACCGATGCGGACACCCATGTCGTCTGCTGGCAGAGCCAGGAGGCCGACGAAGGCAACAGCAGCGAAGATCGCCAGGGTGCGGAACTGCCGGGTCAGATAGGCATTTGCGCCTTCCTGAACCGCCTGCGCGATCCGCTTCATGTTGTCGGTGCCCTCGTCGTGTGCGAGCACCTGTGCCCGGAACACGAATGCCAGCGCCAGGGCCACCAGAGCCACGACGCCGACCAATATGACGAGGATTAGGTTTGAGCCTGAGAGATGCTCGCTCATTTCACTCCTTCGGAGAGTCCGCTAGTCGAACGATTTGCGAGTCTACGCACGCGTGACCTCCATCACCCTTGTGGGGTCTGGGGGTTTCTGCCGGTACGGCTGCGAGACTGGAGCAGTGTTGCCCGTCAGCCCTCAAGGACTCCTCGATCAACTGTCCTTGCAGCGGCCTGGCTGTCTGACCCACCAACAGACCCTGCCACCGCGGGCTTCGGCATCTGCCGCCTGGCCCGACTGGCTGGCTCCGAGTCTGCGTCAAGCCTGGGAGGGCTCAGGCATCAGCCAGCCTTGGCGACACCAACGAGAAGTCGCTGAGTTGGCGCATGCAGGCAAGTCAGTGATCGTGGCCACCAGCACCGCTTCAGGCAAGTCACTGGGCTATCTGATGCCCACTCTTCAGGCGATCGAGGAGTCGCGCGGCCCAAAAGGGCAACGCGGAGCCACCGTGCTCTATCTCGCCCCAACCAAGGCCTTGGCACACGATCAATTCAACAAGATCTCGCAACTGGGTCTGAGCCAATTGCGCGTCGCCACCCACGATGGCGACTCCGACACCGAAGCTCGCGCCTGGGCCCGTGACTACGCCGAGTATGTGCTCACCAACCCCGACATGTTGCATCACTCCCTGCTACCAAGACACCAGCAGTGGTCCCGCTTCTTCAAGACACTGAGTTTTGTCGTCATCGATGAGTGCCACCAATATCGCGGGGTCTTCGGGGCGCATGTCGCGATGATCTTGCGGCGACTCCGCCGGATTGCGCAGGCTCACGGAGCCGATCCCGTCTTCATCCTGGCATCGGCCACGATCGCCGACCCTGAAGACGCGGCCACTCGCTTGACTGGCCTGCCAGCGATCGCCGTGACTGAGGACGCTTCTCCCCGCGGACCGATAACCATCGGACTTTGGGAGCCGCCATTCACCGGGGAGACAGGCGAGAACGCTGCCCCCAGCAGGCGATCAGCCACCTTTGAGGCCGCCGATCTGCTCACGGACTTGGTCGTGTCCGGAGCCAGGAGCCTGCTATTTGCCAGGTCACGCCGGGGGGTTGAGAGCGCGGCCAACCACGCGCGCAACCATCTCAATGAGGTCGACCCGGAGTTGGCACGTGCGGTCGCTGCCTATCGCGGCGGCTATCTCCCTGACGAGCGTCGCCAGCTTGAGTCGGCCCTGCGTGACGGACAGCTGCGTGGACTGGCCACGACCAATGCCCTCGAGTTGGGCATCGACATCAATGGACTCGACGCGGTGGTCCTGGCTGGGTTCCCAGGCAGCCGAGCCGCCATGTGGCAGCAGTTCGGCCGCGCAGGTCGGAGCGGCGAAGCAGCACTGGCCATGCTGGTTGCCCGCGACGATCCTCTCGACACCTATTTGGTCAATCATCCGGAGACCCTGCTGGGTCACCCAGTGGAGACGAGCGTCTTCGACCCGGGCAATCCTCACGTACTGGCCCCACACCTGTGCGCTGCAGCCGCGGAGATCCCGCTGACCACGGCTGACTTCGATGTATTCGGTGCCAGTACGCCGGAGATCCTCAGCGCGCTGGAGGAGGCGAAGTTGCTTCGGCGACGGCCCAAGGGTTGGTTCTGGACCGATCCGCGACGAGCCAGCGATCTTGCCGACATCAGGTCCAGTGGCGGACATCCGATCCAACTCGTTGAGTTGAGCTCAGGCACCGTGCTCGGCACGATCGACGAAGCCTCGGCGCCGGCCATGGTGCACAGCGGGGCTACCTACATGCATCAGGGCAAGGACTATCTCGTCGACGCCCTCGACCTCGACGACGGCGTGGCCTTCCTACATCGCGATGAACCGGCCTACTTCACCACGTCACGGGAGATCAACGAAATCGCGATCTTGCACACCAAGAGGCAGCGAACATGGGGTCCAGCGACTTTGCACTTTGGTGAAGTGGAGGTCTCAGCTCAGGTCGTCTCCTATCTGAGGCGCAAGCACGGCAGCGGACAGGTGATCGGTGAATACCCCCTCGACCTGCCCACACGGAGTCTGCAGACCACCGCAGTGTGGTGGACGATCCCGGATAACACGTTGGCCGCTGCAGGTCTGGGCGACACTGACCTGCCCGGCGCAGCACATGCAGCAGAGCACGCCTCAATCGGCATCCTGCCGCTCTTCGCCACATGCAGTCGCTGGGACATCGGAGGTGTCTCCACCGCAAATCACGCGGACACCGGCCAGCTGACCGTATTCGTACATGACGGCTATCCAGGCGGAGCGGGCTTTGCCGAGCGCGGCTTCACGGTCGCAGAGGAGTGGCTCACATCGACTCGAGAGGCCATTGCGGCTTGTCAATGCGCTGAGGGTTGCCCTTCGTGTGTGCAGTCACCCAAGTGCGGCAACCAGAACCACCCTCTCGACAAATCAGGTGCCTTGAGCCTGCTCAATCTGTTGCCTCCGGCATGACCGGCCCAGCCCTAGCTCGGGCTGACAGCTCAACCGGCAACAGGGATGTCGACGAGACCATTACCCTCACCAACACTTCTTCTCCTTGCTGAGCACAGCTGGTCAGAGTCGCGTGATTGCGGGCAGCGACTTCGCGAGCGGCACCACAGGCACTCTCACCTTCTTGCACTCGCCCAGCACCCGCCAGCGCCGCCAGATCGGCAGCATTCTGCGCCGCCCGATGCACCCCGATCACTTCCACCACGACCAGCCCAGACGAAAGCGCCAGCGTCAGCACGAGCATCAGGCCTGCGGCGATCATGGTGGCACTACCGCGATCATCCAGGCCTCCTTGCCACAACCTCACGGCTGTGCCCCGGCCTCAACGGCAGGCTCCATCAGGGCCTCTGCCTTGGCGGTGAGCATGCCGAGGTGACCCCGCAAGAGACCACCTGGCCCGCTCACTGGAGTCGACACCTGGACTTTGACGGTCTTGGCGCCCTTCATGATCCGCACGGCAGCACCGGCAACAGCAACTCGTTGAGCTACTGACCTGGCCTTGGCGATTGAGTCTCCTCTGGCCACGCTGCGGGCTGCTTCTCGGGCAGCGTCCATGCTGCGGACCTGCACGATGCCCAGATTGATCAAGAAGACCAATGCAACCGCAAACGCGGTGAGCACGGGCAAGACGACTGCAGCCTCGGCAGTGACTGCTCCACGTTGATTCTTCATCTTCCACCTCCGGGTGGCGCCGACCGCTTCCCCGTTCCGATCGGCGCCACTCCTGTCTCAGAAGGGCAGCAGCGCCTTGATTGCCGCGAAGACCATCTTCAAGAACTCCTGGCCGGCCTCGCTGGTCAAGAACTTGTAGAGGATCGCGGCGAAGCCGACCCCGCAACCGGTGACGGTGGCGTACTCCGCAGTGGAGGCGCCGGTGTCGTCCTTGACTGCTCGCAGTTGTGCACTCATCTCAAATCCATCCTTCGTGTGATTGGCCTGGTGGCCTGTTTTCCCTTGCAGAGATGAGGATTCTGGATTTTCACCCACTCATGGGACTCAGCTTCAGATCCGTGGAAAACTCGTTGGGAAAAGTCCGATGTGGATGATTGCTGGTCATCGAAGAATGCTCATCGCGCTGAAGAGTCCTGCCACCATTGGCACGATCCCAAGCACCACGAAGGCCGGCAGCAGGCAAAGTCCAAGCGGGGCGGCCGCACGGACTTCCACGCTCTTGGCCCGCGCCTCGAGGTCAGCGACCTGCTGGTCACGAAGGTCTTTGGACAGTCGCTGCAAGACCATGCGCACAGGTACCCCTGACTCATGCGAGCGCAGCATTGCCCTGCAAAATGGCGCCAGCGCGGTGGGCGCGCCCTCCTCATGCCAGACGCGCTCAGGAGACAGGCCCAGAGCGATTCGTTGCTCGATCAAGGCGAGCTCCTCCGCCGCTGGCCCACCAACCGCCTCAGACACCTTGGGCAAGGCAGACTCCAGACTTGATCCCGCAGCGAGACAGGCCGCCAAGAGATCTACGGCCACCGGCAAATCGGCCTGAAGTCGCTCACGGCGACGCACTTGTCTGGGGTCTTCAATCCGGCTGGCCACCCACCACAGCAGCATCGCGCCAAACAAGCCCGCCAGCATTCCTTTGGGTCCGCCAACAAAGCCCCAACCAGCCAAGAAGCCAAGTACTGCGATCAAGGGTCGCAGGCGCTGCACCGTCGGAGGACGAATCGGCTCGGAGGGGCCGACTCCTCGTTCGTTCTGTCCCCCGATCCCAACCTTGGGTCGTACGCCGATCAGGAGGATCGCTGCTGAGGAAAGCAGCGCTGCCACCAGCGCAATCATTGCTCCAGCACATTCATGGCAATGGCATCGAGCCAGAAGATCCCCGCAACCGTGAGCCCAGCACCCACAGACAGGCAACCAAGGCCAACCGAGGTCTGCAGGAGGAAATCGAAGGGCTCACCACCGATCCCCTGCCCCATCAACAAAACCCCCAACGGCAAGATCGCCAAGAGCTTCGACGTGGCCTTGGCGCCCGCCAACTCCGTCTCGATCAGACGGGTGATGCGCCGCTGGTTGCGTATTCCTTCTGCAGCTATCTCCAGCGCATCGGCCAAGCCCGAGCCGGTGGCGCTGGCCACCTGCCAAGTGGCCGCGATCCGGCGCAGGGCAGCCCCACCTCGCTGGTTGGCCAACTCACGCATGGCTTCAGGAATGTCGGCCCCGACTTGTCCGGCCATGGCCACAGGGGCGAATGGAGGCCATCGCTCAGCGACCCGCTCAAGGACCATCTGGTGTGGTTGGCCCACAGCAAGATCTGCTGCCATGGCCTCGCAGGCCTCCAGCACTCGACCCGCGAAGGCCGAGGCTGCCTTTGCCTCACGAGCACGCCGAAGGATGGTCAGAACAGACCAGCCCAGGCCCAAAACGACCAGTCCGAGCACCAGGCGCTGCCCACTGAGACGCGTCACCATGCCCAAGCCGATCAGGGTGACCGCAAGCCAGACTGACCCTCGCGACCACAGCGCAAATGGCCTGATCGACCTCTCCGAGATCCGGGTTGGCCAGCAGAACAAGCAGGCCAAGGCTGCTGATCCAGCCGCAAGCGCAATCATCTGTCCACCAACTCCCGGAGGAGGTCGATGCCCGGCCCCAAGGAGATCTGTCCGTCAACGAAGGTGACTGCCTGCTCAACGACTGCAACGGCATCCTCCCGTCTGACCAGGACCCCAATCTCCCGGATTAGGCGTTTACCCGAGCGAGTGCGCCCCAAGTGGATGACCACGTCAATCGCGGCAGCCATTTGGCTGTGGGCCGCCTGACGGTTGAGACCTGCCGCTAGTGCGAGACCCTCAAGCCTGGCTGGCACTTCGGTCGCTGAGTTGGCATGCACGGTGCCACATCCGCCCTCGTGACCGGTGTTCATCGCGGCCAGCATGTCAACAACCTCATCGCCCCTGACCTCGCCCACCACCAACCGGTCGGGCCGCATCCGCAAGGCCTGCTTGACGAGTGTGCGCATCGGGATCGCTCCGGCGCCTTCGATATTCGGCGGCCTGGCCTCCAACGCCACGATGTGCGGATGCTCGGGCCTCAACTCCGAGGCATCCTCCACGATCACCAGTCGGTCAGCTGGGTCGACCAAACTGAGCAAGGCGTTGAGCATTGTCGTCTTGCCTGTGCCGGTGCCGCCACTGATCATGAATGCGCAGCGGCTCGCCACAATCGCCCGCAGCAACTCGACCGCCTCGCTGTGCACAGCACCCATCTCGACGAGCTCAGTCAGCGTGAAGACCCGAGCCGAAGGCACCCGGAGCGAGATCAGCGTGCCCGGGCGCGACAGGGGCGCCAAGATCGCGTGAAACCGGGTGCCATCGGCCATCCTCAAGTCAACAAATGGAGAGGCATCATCGAGGCGACGTCCTCCGTTTGAGGCCAATCTCGTGGCCAAACGGCGTACGGCGGCCTCGTCGGGGAAGCGCACCGAGGTGAGCTCAAGCCCAGCACCTCGCTCGACCCACACTTGCCCAGCACCGTTGACCAGCACATCGGTCACGCCGGGCATGCGTAGCAATGGCTCCAGTGGGCCAGCGCCCACGATGTCAACGTGAAGGGCGTCGTGCACCGCCAGCACCGTGGCATCACCGACCGGCACACCTTGCCCTCGCAAGACCTCGGCCACCAGGGCTGGTGTCAAAGGCGCGGCATCGCGGGCCAATTGCTCACGGACCCCATCAAGCAGTTGCGGCGACAGCTCGACCATCACGCGCCCCTGCAAAACTCATTGGCCAGGGCTTGCGCAGTGCGGGCCAAGGGCCCGCGGTGGCGGCGTACCGGCCCCGCACCCAAGTCGATGTCTTCATCGAGGCCACGTTGGTTGCCCATCGAAGTGTGCAGCGGGATCTTGAGCGTCTGGGCCACTTCATGGGGAGCAACCAGACCATTGCCACGGGTAACCAAGCGCGGAGTGCTGCGGCTGAACGGGAGTCGCTGGATGAGCCGCGACACCGAAGCCACTGCGGCGAGAGTCGTCGTGCTCACCACGACCATCTCGTGGCAGCGTGCGATCGCCTCTTCGCATGCGGGGTCAAGGTGGCGGGGCAAATCGATCACGACCATGTCGAAGCCACGGCTACCTGCATCAATGACTCTGCGGATGGCATCAGGAGTCAAGCTCACCGACCCCGTTTGCGGGAAGCACATCAGACTCAACCCATCGTCATTGAGCAATGAGTCACGCATCGACCAACCACTCAACCGGCCATGCACGCCGACCAATGAATCCCACCGGGCACCTTCGGCGAACTCAAGGCCGAACAAACGATCGGAACCGGCTCCCAGTGGATCGGCATCGATCAGCAGCGTCGGTTGGGTCCAGCTGCTCACGCGCGCCAATGCCGCAGCAAGGACCGATGCTCCTGCGCCACCTGCGCCACCGATGACCCCAACGACAACTGCAGGCGGGTTGGTGCCCTCACCGACATTGGACAGGGTCTCCAGAAGCAGGCTCGGCGAGCCTGCCAGGTCGATCAGACTCTGCGCTCCGATCGCCAGCGCTTGAGCAAAAGCCTCACTGCCTGGCGCTCCATTGCTCAACACATGGACATCATTGCGACGCGGCGGCGCAACCTGGGCGCAAGCAGAGGCCAGATCAACCCCGACCAAGATCACCCCGAAGCCACTCCACAAGCGAAGTGCATCCGATGGGGTTGCCACCACGAGCGGATCAACTCCAGCTGCTGCGGCAAGCCGCAGTACTTCCCTGGCAAGGGATTGATCGGCAGTGACCAACATTGCCTGGCTGTCTTGAGTCATGCAGGCAATTTGCATCCAAACGACTGGCCGGCGCTTCCTCAAGGCTCTTCCTGTGGATAGAGCCAGTGGAAAACCCGTCCTGTGGACATCAACCGGGCAACCGGCTAGGACCCAAACCCCCGCATTCAATGGGTTTTATTCCTACAATCAACACATGTCGTCGAGTCCGGCTCGCACGGCAGCGTTCTTTGATCTGGACAAAACCATCATCGCCAAATCAAGCACGCTGGCGTTCAGCACGAAGTTCCAAGCAGGCGGTCTGCTCAGCAGGCGCGCCATGTTGCGCTCGGCCTATGCCCAACTTCTCTTCCGCATCGGCGGCGCCGACCACGACCAAATGGAGAAGATCCGACAGTTCATGTCAGACCAAGTGCGCGGTTGGGATGTCGGGACGGTCCGCGAGATCGTCGCCGACACCCTGCATCACGTCGTCAAGCCGTTGGTGTACGACGAAGCTGTGCAGCTGATCGAGGATCATCAGGCTGCGGGCCGCGATGTGATCATCGTGTCGACGAGCGGCTCCGAAGTCGTCGAGCCGATCGGCGAGATGCTCGGCGTGGATCACGTGATCGCCACCAAGCTCGAAGAGGTCGACGGCCACTACACCGGCGAGATCGAGTACTACGCCTACGCCGGCTACAAGGCCAAGGCAATGAAGCAATTGGCCGATGAACGTGGTTATGACCTGGAGGCTTGCTATGCCTACAGCGACTCGATCACCGACGTGCCGATGCTGGAGTCGGTGGGGCATCCGTTTGCGGTGAACCCCGACAAGGATTTGCGTGCCGTGGCCAAGGAAAACCAGTGGCCGATCCTCGTTTTCACCAAGCCAGTTGCGTTGCGCCCAAAGGTTCCAGCGAAGCCCACGCTGGCTGCTCTGGCTGTTGGTGGAGCGGTCGCGGGAGCTGTGTGGTTGACCCGTAAACGGCGCGTGGTTTAGCCCCTAGTTCTGGGCAAAAGTCAAGCCTTGTATTGCCTTGGTCTGCGGGGTAAAAATGGATTAGAACTCAAAAGCGCAGACGGCCCGGAACTCACGCGGCGACCTACCCTTCCAAACAGGGCGCAGGCTGACCGGATACTCCGGCAGCGGCATACGGATATTGCACGCTTGGTCATCGGGCCGATCTGAAAGCGGCACTGGGATTCGTCCCGGTGCCGCTTGTTTGTTGACTGTTGGTGCGTGCCGCTGGGTGCCTGTTGGCGCTCGTCCACAATGAGTCATTTGATAACGAATCAAACAATTCTCTTTTGCATGTGCTCCCGAGCCGCCATGCTGAGCCAATGATTTTGACCTCGAACCAAAAGTCGCTCACCCCACTGATCGCGCTCGCGAGCGTACTCGCGTTGGCGCTGACGGCATGTGGCTCTTCAGAGCCCAAGTCGAAGCAGGCTGATGCCAAGTCCGTCAGCAAACCCGCTGCCAGCGCCGTGGCCACCGCACAGAAACAACTCATGTCTGCAGATCGCGCCTACAACACAACCATGTCTGAGTTGAGCCAAAGGACGGAAACGACCGTGGCTGATCAGATCGACACCATCCGCCAAGCACGCACGGCAGTGTTTGGCTACGACGCAGCTGTGCGCAAGATCAAGATGCCAGAGACCGCCACCACCGAGGTCAATGCCTTCCTGACCGCGTCTGCTGCCCTGATCGCCAAGTACGACGCACAAAGCGCGGTCACGACTGCGGATGCCTTCAAGTCCGCAAACGCAGCAACAACTACCGCCTACGCTGCATTTACTGAGGCAGTTTCGTCACTGAGCGACAAGATCGGCGCATTGGCGGAAGAGGAGTCAAAGCCAAAGACCCAACAAGTTGAGATCCAAGCCGACTATGTGATCGAAGAGGGCGGCAAACAGCTCATCGACGATGCCGCGGCCTGGCGAGATGATCTTCTTGAGATCGGATCGAAGAATGCCGTCGACGAGGTGGCCGGCGGCAGCCACCTGATCGTGGAGTCGTGGCGCGCAGCGCTGCCCAACCTGAGCGTCCAACTCGTGGGCTATGGAGTGGTCGCTCCGCCAAACGGCCTCTCGGGACACACGGTCCTTGCCGTGGATCCAAAGGAGTCGCCAAGCTCGAAGAACCCGAACTACCTTGCCTTCGCGGTCAAGGATCGTCATGGCGTCTGCGCCGGTGGCGTCCTGATCGGCTATCCGGCGCCCGACAAGGCAGAGAAGGTCGAGTTGGCTGAAGGCACTGCTTGCAGTGGCGAAGAGGTGGCCAAGAAGGCCGGCTACTTCAATGAGTGACCCACAGTAGCCAAACGATCTGCCCGCCCTCGACCTCCGTCAGGGCGGGCCGATTGCTAGTTGGCGACCGGACTCAACTCCGCGCCTTTGGCCTGGGCGTCAGCCACATAAAGCAACCAGGCGTGCAGCCCTGCCTGACCACCCTCACGCAACCCCCGCAGGTGTGACTCATAGCCAGGACGCAGCGCCAAGTGCCCTGCTTCGGGTACGACAACCGACGCCGGGTCGACACCGGTGGCCACCATCAACAAGCGCTCGGCAGCCCGCGCCACGATGCCATTGTGTGAGGCAAACGGAGCCGCGGTAATCAGCTCGCCATGCGTGATGGACGCTTGCAGCAGGCCCGGCACCTTGGTCTGGGTGAGCGCTTGGGAGAGCTCCTGAACGCGTCTGGATGCCTCTTCAGTGACCGCTCGCCCCAAACGGGACTCGTCAATCACCCCTTTGGCGGCCACCGCGTGTAGCCGGGCGAAGGCCTGCAACGGCGCATGCTTGACGGTCGGCACGAGAGCCAATACCTCAGTGGAGACGCGAAGGGCAGCTTGACCGATCTCATCAGCCTCACCAGACGCCAGGTCTTCCAACGAAGACTGCGATCCCTCAAGAACGGCGGATGCGTGCGCACCCTGCAACAGACTCTGGGCAGTCTGCTCCGGCGTCGTACGGCGTCGTCCCCGATCAACCAGCAGTGAGTCGATGCCATCACGAGTGCCGGCATAACCAGACGGGATGCCCTCCAGGGCAGCCAGCCAGGCAAAGGGGTCAGAGTCGGTCATGGTCAAAGACGCTATCTGGTGCGACTGTTGAGCCAGCAATCGGCTGATCCGCGAACTGGCTCACCTATAGTCGAGCCAAGATGAGTGATGCGAACACCCCACAGGCATATGAGTCAGGCAGACCTGACTATCCGGTTGCGGCTGTCGAATGGCTCATCGGCCCCAACCCACAAGACATATTGGAGTTGGGCTCAGGCACCGGCAAACTCACCCGGACGCTGCTCGAGCTGGGCCACAAAGTCACCTCGCTCGATCCGATCCCCCAGATGCTCAGCGAGCAGTCACGACACTTGACCACTCCCATGGCGGTAGCCCGCGCCGAACAGATCCCCCTGCCCTCACGCAGTATCGACGTGGTCGTGTGCGCTCAGAGCTTCCATTTGTTCGACCAGTTATTGGCACTCCCTGAGATCACCCGTGTCCTTCGCCCCGGCGGAAGGCTGGCTCTGGTCTGCAATGTGCGTGATCTACGGGTGCCTTGGGTGCGCAAACTCAGCAACTTGATCGGGGTGGAGACTCACGAAGGCCTCACCGACTCCGTCATCGATTGCCCGACCTTCGCCGAGCTGGAGACCGCGGAATTCAAACACTGGCAGACCCACACTTCTGCCACACTGAGCGACTTGGTCAAGTCCGACTCAGACAGGGCGCTGCCTGTCGACGAGCTTGATGCCTTGATCAGTCAGGTGCGCGCTCTCTATGACTCCTACGGGCGAGGTCCCGATGGTTTGAAGATGCCGTTCACGACTCATGCCTACCGGGCACGAGTGCAACATCTCCAGGCTCCACCAACGCCCTACCCCGAAGAGCTCACGAAGCCAGCAGGGCTGCCAACCACCCCCGATCCAGCCAGCGAGGACACCATCCAAGTGCCCTTGCCCCCCGAAGACCCAGGCACGGTCCTGGTTGACTTCCACTAGTCAGACATTCACGAACCACCGCGTACCCTCGTGACTTGGGCCACTTCGCGGTAAGTTCGGATCATGACCGATGCCTTGGAAAATCTCACTTACGAAGAGCGTCGCTTCCCGCCGAGCGCGGAGTTCGCCGCCAATGCCAATCTCAAAGAAGATGCCTATGCCGCCGCACAAGGCGACCCGCTGGCCTTCTGGGCTGAGCAGGCCGAGCGTCTTGATTGGCACACCAAGTGGGACACCGTCCTCGACTGGTCAAACCCGCCCTTCGCCAAGTGGTTCGTCGGCGGTCGGCTCAATGCGTCGTACAACTGCCTGGACCGGCATGTGGCCGCCGGACTGGGTGATCGGGTCGCCTACCACTGGGAAGGTGAGCCCCAGGGCGAGTCTCGTGAGATCACCTATGCCCAACTCAAGGACGAGGTCTGCCAGGCCGCCAACGCCCTGATCGAACTCGGCGTGAAGACCGGTGACCGGGTGGCCATCTACATGCCGATGATCCCGGAGACGATCGTGGCCATCTTGGCCTGTGCCCGGCTGGGCGCGCCCCACACCGTGGTCTTCGGCGGCTTTTCCGCTGACGCACTCGCCAGCCGGATCAGCGACTGCCATGCCGAGGTGATCATCACGGCAGATGGCGGCTATCGCCGAGGCTCCGCATCCGCCCTGAAACCCGCGGTGGACGAGGCCTGCGACAAGGTCGGCATCGTGCGCAAGGTCGTCGTCGTACGCCGTACTGGCTCCGAGGTGGCTTGGCACGATGATCGCGACGTGTGGTGGCACGACCTCGTGGCAGGCCAGTCGACCGAGCACGAGTGTGAGTTCTTCGACTCAGAGCATCCGCTTTACGTGATGTACACCTCGGGCACCACCGGCCAGCCCAAGGGCATCTTGCACACGACCGGCGGCTATCTGGTGGGCTGCGCCTACACGCAGTGGGGCATCTTCGACCTCAAGCCCGAGAGCGATGTCTATTGGTGCACTGCCGACGTCGGCTGGGTCACCGGCCACTCCTACATGGTCTATGGCCCACTCGCCAATGCCACCACCTCGGTGATCTATGAAGGCACCCCAGACTCCCCGCACAAGGGCCGCTGGTGGGAGGTTTGCGAGAAGTACGGCGTCACTCTCTTCTACACCGCCCCTACCGCGATCCGCACCTTCATGCGTTGGGGTGATGACATCCCTGCGAAATACGACCTCTCCAAGATCCGGTTGCTCGGGTCGGTCGGTGAGCCAATCAACCCCGAGGCCTATGTCTGGTATCGCACGGTCATCGGCGGCGAACAGGTGCCCGTGGTCGACACTTGGTGGCAGACCGAGACCGGCGCCGTGATGATGAGCCCACTGCCCGGAGTCACTGCCGCCAAGCCTGGGTCGGCGATGCGATCCATCCCCGGCATTGAGGTCGACGTGGTCGACAACGACGGACAGTCCGTGCCCGACGGGAGCGGCGGCTTTCTCGTGGTCAAGCGACCTTGGCCAGCCATGCTGCGCACGATCTGGGGCGACGACGATCGCTATGTCGACACCTACTGGTCGCGCTTCGAGGGCATGTACTTCGCAGGAGATGGCGCGAAGAAAGACGAGGACGGCGACATCTGGATCCTCGGTCGGGTCGACGACGTGATGAATGTGTCAGGGCATCGGCTGTCCACCACTGAGATCGAGTCGGCACTGGTGTCACACCCCAAGGTTGCCGAGGCGGCCGTGGTCGGCGCCAAGGACGACACCACCGGTCAAGCGGTGTGCGCCTATGTGATCCTGCGCGAGGTGGCCGCTCCCACCGACGCTGCGGCGGGCGAGGCGCTGATCCAAGAGTTGCGTCAGCACGTCGCCCACGAGATCGGCGCGATCGCCAAGCCTCGTCAGATCATGCTCGTGCCGGAGTTGCCCAAGACCCGCTCGGGCAAGATCATGCGGCGCCTGCTGCGCGACATCGCCGAAAAGCGCGAGGTCGGTGATGTGACGACCCTTGCCGACTCCTCAGTGATGGACCTCATCTCCACCGAGGCGAAGGGCTCGACAGACTGAGCTACGCCCGGGCGCCACTTGCTCAGCGACGTTCGTGGTTTTTGCGGACCTCAAAGACATAGTGACGCTTGGGCCAGTGCCCGGCCATCCCGAGGTCGTGTACGTCGTGACCGTCCCGCTCGGCCCACATCGGGATCTCGCGCGGCGCAAACCGGTCGCGACTCCAGATCTCCATTGTGGTGCCCACGGGCAGGGTGGCCATCAGCCGCGCTGCCTTGATCAGGCCGACCGCACACGGCGTACTCCGGTTGTCGAGCAGCACCCGCTCGCCCACGACTTCGACCGCCTCGCCCATGGCTACTTCTCGTCGAGGTCGTCGAGATTGCACACGCCCTGCACGGGCGAGCAGTGCCGAAACAGCGGGCAGGTGATGAAGACGACCACCAAGGCGACGATCGCCAACACCTTCAGCGGGATCAACACCCCCGGGAAGGTGATCCACCAACTCGCGGGGAGCCCGCGATAGCCCCAAGCCATGACCAGACCGGTGACGATGATCGTGGGCAGCGCGAAGCGCACCACCCAGCGAAAGCGGTCGAGTTGGTTGGCTCCGGCGAGTACGGCGTCGACCACCGGATGCTGCCTGCCCGCGGGCATCGCGACAGCGATATTCCACAGAGCGCCACCCAGCCACAAGGTGAAGGCGGTCAAGTGCAGGAGCCGCACAAGCCCGGGCCAACCAGCACCCGCGTCGGTGTAGGCCCAGCCGACCAGGAGCGCCACCACGACAAGCGCACCGAAGATCGCGACAACTCCCCTGCGGACCCCGACTATGAGTACGCCAGAGAGGACCACCGAGCCCGCGATGAGCGCAGCCTTGAGCACGGGTTGGCTGTCAAGTTGAGGCACCGCCAGCGCCCCGCCGGCTCCGATCCACACGATTGGCGCCACCCAATGCCCAACTTGGTCGGCTCGCTGCAGAGCAGTCGCATTGAGCGCATCGACAGCTGCTTGGTCTGCCTCAGCCTCGCGCTCGCGCAGATAGCAGACCCGCCAGGTCAGGAAGCCGCCCGCGAGGGCGAGGGACCAGAGGGTCAGCCAACGCGCAGCGATCTGCAGCCAGTCCAGACCCAGCCCCAAGCCGGTGAAAGTGGCCCCGCCCATCGAGGCCAGCGTGATCAATGTGAAGGCGACCTTGGGCAAGAACGGGGTCTCGTCGCGTACGACGATCTGCAGCGTCTCGACCCGGCCTTGTTCGCGCTCGGACAGCGTGCCGGACATGCCCTCATCCCCAATCCAGTCATTTATTACAAACTATGTATAAAAAATACCGGCTTGGACGGAGAGAGTCCAGAGCCGCCCCGAGTCAGGGCGCACTCATCACTGGTCGATGGGCTCCTTGGACTCCCTTGACGCGAGCAGGCTCAGCCCTGCTGTGACACCAAGAGTGACCACGATGACGAGCAGCGAGACCCAGATTGGTATCTCTGGAGCCCACTCGATCGAGTTGCCACCGTTGATGAAGGGCAGCTCGTTTTCGTGCATCGCATGCAAGACCAACTTGACGCCGATGAAGAAGAGCAAGAAGGCCAAGCCATAGGAGAGATAAATGAGTCGCTCCAGCAGGCCACCGATCAAGAAGTAGAGCTGACGCAGCCCCATCAGCGCGAAGATATTCGCGGTCAACACCAGGTAGGGCTCTTTGGTGAGGCCATAGATCGCCGGGATCGAGTCGAGCGCAAACAGCAGATCGGTGGTGCCCAGCGCCAAGATCACGATGAACATCGGCGTGATCAACAACTTGCCCTTTTCACGCACGAATATGGCGGTGCCATGCCACTCAGAGGTGGCCGGGAACTTCGCCTCCACCCACTTGATCAGGCGGTTCTCCTCATATTCCTCATCCTCATCAGCATTTTCCCGAGACAACTTGATCGCGGTGTAGATCAAGAAGATGCCGAATAGATAGAAGACCCAACTGAAGTTGTTGATCGCATGGGCGCCGGCGACGATGAAGATCGCTCGCATCACCAGCGCGATCACGATGCCGACCAGCAGCGCGCTTTGTTGATACTGCTTGGGTACGGCGAATTTCGCCATGATGATCAAGAAGATGAACAAGTTGTCGATCGACAGCGAGTACTCCGTGAGCCAGCCCGCGAAGAACTCCGCGCTGTACTTCGTGCCGTACATGAAATAGACGCCGATGCCGAAGGCGACCGCCAACGCCACATAGCCAACCAGCGCGACGGTCACCTCCCGCCGCGAAGGCACATGCGGACGACGCCCGATGATGAAGATGTCGATGATGAAGATGACCACTGTGACGCCGATGGTGATCCACCAGGCGAGCGGGCTGACGTGCATGAGGAGCCTTCCGGATTGGGATGCACAAATATCCGGAGGTCTCTTCCGCCAAGCCGTCTTGGGCTGGCCAACGATCCCGGGCAAGCAGACACAGGGCCCGTACGCCGTGATGACGAGATCGCTGCGAAGGAATACTCCCCTCCAACGACAGACATTGTGGCAGCCGCAAGCAACTTCTCGCCACTTGAGGCAACTCGAAGCTCCATCGGGGCTGCACTAGCGCTGCATTAGGGTGGACAAAGGTGTGCCGGGAAGTCTGGTCGGCGAATGAGTCCGCAACCTCTGAGACGAAAGGTGACGCGAGTGCGCAGAGCCCGCCCCGGCAAATTCCTCCCCCGTTTGGAGTCTGGCGAAAGCACATTCGTCGGTGACCTGCTCCGCAAGGAGACAGTGGGCGGTTCGGTCGCGCTGATCGCCGCAGTGGTCGCCTTGATCTGGGCCAATATCAACCTCCACAGCTATGTCTCCCTGCGCGAGGCCCACCTGGGCCCGCTCACCCTGGAGACTTGGGCCGCGGATGGAGCACTGAGCGTCTTCTTCTTCTTGGCCGGTCTGGAACTAAAACGAGAGCTCCTCGTGGGCTCCTTGAAGAACATTTCCGATGCGATAGTGCCGGTCGCGGCGGCCACCTGTGGCGTGATCGTGCCAGCCCTGATCTATGCAGCGATCAACCTCGGCAGCGACACAATCAAGGGTTGGGCGATCCCTGCAGCCACAGACATCGCCTTCGCCCTGGCGATCCTCGCAGTCGTCGGATCGGCGCTACCCAGTCAGTTGCGCGCATTCTTGCTCACCTTGGCTGTGGTCGATGACCTGATCGTGATCATCATCATCGCCGTCGTCTACACCGAAACCATCCACTTCGAAGGCCTGGCGATTGCGATTGCGGGCTTCGCGGCCTTTGGCCTGCTGCAACGCCTACGAGTGACCTCGATCTGGCTCTATCTACCGATCGCAGTCATCTCATGGGCAGCCCTTCACGAGAGCGGCGTCCACGCCACGATTGCCGGCGTGATCATGGGACTTCTCGTCCGGGTGATCCCCGACAAGGACGAAACCGACTCGCCAGCCGAGCGCCTCGAGCACCGGATCGTGCCAATCAGCTCTGGCATCTGCGTGCCCTTCTTTGCATTCATGAGCGCGGGCGTGGCGTTGAAGGCCGGTGCCGACCTGTTCGCCAGCCCGGTGGTGTGGGGCGTCGTAGCCGGGCTGGTGATCGGCAAGCCGATCGGCGTACTGGGGGGGAGTTGGCTGATCACCCGCTTCACCAGGGCTGATCTCAACGAAGACGTCTCCTGGCGGGACCTGATCGGGGTCGCGGTGTTGGCCGGAGTCGGCTTCACCGTGTCGTTGTTGGTCAGCAATCTTTCCTTCACCGGCCAGACGCTGGGCGAGGCTAAGGCCGCCGTACTCATCGGGTCGCTGGCATCTGGTCTGGTCGCGGCAGTGATCTTGGGTCGTCGCAATCGCTTCCACCGGACCACCGAGGGCACCACGATCCCAGCGGGTTAGGCTCAGACCTCCAACCGATCGACCTGTGAGGCTTGTATGGCAAACAACGCGCCGCTTCGAGACGACGAACCCACCATCGGCAAACTCGTCGTAGATGCCACCCAAGACATCTCCAAGCTCGTCCAGAGCGAGATCCAACTCGCCAAGGCCGAGCTCAAGCTCTCACTGAAGTATGGCGGCACTGGCTTGGCGCTGTTTGCAGTGGCAGGGTTCTTGCTGCTGCTCGGGGTGATCATCATTTCGATAGCTGCGGCCTATTTCATCTCCATGACTGGCCTGCACCTGGCTTGGTGCTTCTTGATCGTGTGGGGCGCCTACACGCTGGTGGCGTTGCTCTTCGCAGTGATTGGCTTCTTCAAGGTCAAGAAGGTGCGGGCTCCTGAGAAGACGATCAGCCAGGCCCGCGAGACTGTCGATCTGCTCAAGACCCGCTGAGTCATCTGCGACTAACTGCAACCCATCGTCGAGACCCGACGATCATTGGTGATTCCACGAGCCGCTGACTCAGCCACCTGCTTGGCGGTCAAGGCGTAGCCGGTGTTGGGGTCACTGACCGAGGCTGCGAAGACCACACCCAGGACCTTGCCATCCTCAGACACCAACGGCCCACCGCTGTTGCCATTGCGGATCTCTCCTCGCAAGGAGAAGACATCCCTGAAGACCGTGCCATTGCCATAGATGTCTGGTGATCGCAGACGTTGCTCCGCACGGATCCTGGCCGGCTTGGCGCTGAATGGCCCGTCTTCGGGATAACCGAGTGTGGCTCCGACCTGCAACGGCTCACCGCCCTTGTCGAAGCCGATATAGGGCCCCGACAGACGCGGTACGTCGAGCACCGCTAGGTCGAGCTGTGGGTCGTAGTAGACCACCGTGGCGTCGACGCTTTGTGAGCCAACCTTGACCTTCGGCTTGAGCACCCCTGCGACCACGTGGGCATTGGTCATCAGCCGATTGGGCGAATACAAGAAGCCGGTGCCTTCGATGCCGTTGCCGCACTTGTTGTTGCTGCGCACCTTGAAGACCGAGCGGCCGGCACGGCGTACTTCTGGATCTTGGGTGATCGTCGCGGGAGCTGGCCCGACATTGACGATCTCCTCGGGGGCAAATGGCTCCAGATAGCGCGGGAAGAAGGTCTGGCCAACCACGTCATTGAAGCCGCGCAGAAGCTGCTGGGCCTGCGGAGGCACGACGGTGTTCACCTTGGCCAGCACGGTTGACGTGCGCGCTTGATTGCTCAGCCCCGGGATCTTCGAGCCGCTGATCGCAACGCCGAGCATCCAGGCAACGAGGAGTACGGCGACCACGCTCAACGCTGCACCACCAACGGCATCGAGCGCGCGCGCCGGTCGCCAAGTGATCGTGTCACGCACCCGGGCACCGATGAGTTGAGCCAATGCCTGGCCGATGCTGGCCACGACCAGCACGATCAACAGGGCCCACAATGACACCGCCAACGACGGCTTGGCCTCACCCAACAAGAGGGGGGCCACCCAGATGCCCAATATGCCACCCAGGATCAGCCCCACGGTCGCAAAGGCGCCGGCCACGAAGCCCTGCCAATAGCCAGAAATCGCATAAGCCACTGCCAAGACGACCAGGCTCCAGTCGAGGATATTCATCAACCCTGCCTCAGCATGTAGTCGGGAAGTTCGACAACGACCTCTGGATCCCACTCGCGGGTCCAGCCGATGAAGTCGAAGAGTTTGTTGATGATCCCAGCGGTGAAGCCCCAGAGGATCAAGTCTTTGCTCGGGCCCACCATGAAGCCTGGGCTCTGATAGCCGATCGGGTGCCGCACAGTGACGCGATGGGCCGGGTCGAGCAGTTCGTCCAGTGGCACTTGAAGCACCGTCTCCACCTCACCGGGGTCAACCACGCTGACTGGCGAGCGCTCACGCCAATATCCCAACACCGGGGTGACCGCGAAATTGCTTGGCGGAAGCCACAGTTGGGGCAACTCGCCAACGAGCTCGACGCCGCGGGTCTCGAGCCCGGTCTCCTCCCAGGCCTCCCGCAGCGCCGCCGCGGCCGGGGTGGCGTCGTCAGGGTCGATCGAACCACCCGGGAAGGAGATCTGCCCGGGGTGGGAACGCATCGTGTGGGAGCGTTCGGTGAGCAGCAGATCAGGGCCTTTTTCACCCTCACCAAAGAGCATGAGTACGGCGCCAGTGCGGCCGCTGTGGTCGTGGGGCGGCAAAAAGCGAGTCAGGTCTTCTCCGGTGATCGCTGCAGCGCCATCGACAATCGGCTTCATCCAAGGGGGCAGCCCCCACTCAGCGGTCGCCGGATCTGGAGTCGTCATCGGGCGACTCCCAGATGCTGCTCGATCAAGCTGCGCAATGTGGCCATGTCCTTCAACTCGCCCGCGTGGTCATAGACCACCTTCCCGGCAGCATCAATCATGACCAATCTGGGCAACCCGCGGCTGCGGAACTCGCCGCTGACGTCTGCCACAGATGGGAAAGTTGCACCTCGCTCCTGAGCCATCTTCAAGGCAGCCCCTGGCTGGGTGTCCTGCCAGTTGATGCCCAACACGGCGACGCGACCGGCGTACTCATCTGCTGCTTTTTGAAACCAGGTCAGCTCGCGGGGGCAGTTGACGCACCATTGTGCCCACAGGCTGATCAGCATCGGGCCACGAAGCCGCCGCAACTCGACATCGCGGCCGCCACCGAGGCAGGGCAGGGTCAGGTCGGGCAGGGCCTTATCGCCAGAGGTCTTTGGTGCTATGACCTTGGGGCAATCCTGCATGCCAGTCGTCTTTTTCAACGCCCTCAACTCAGGGGTATTGACCTTGACTCCGAGGTCTTCCTTGTCGGCCATGACTCCACAGCCGCTGAGGAGGGTCAACGCCATCACCAAGATGACCAATTGCTTGGTCATGCCGGCCCCTGAGTCTTGACCAGCGCCGCAGCAACCTCCGGGTCGGTCGGCCCTGCGCCGTACGACGGGCACCACCGTGCCACCGTGCAGGCACCGCATGCCGGCTTCTTGGCATGGCAGACGCGACGCCCATGCCAGACCAGATGATGGCTGAGCATCGTCCAGTCGCGCTTGGGGAAGAGCTCACCCACGGCGTGCTCGACCTTGACTGGGTCATTCAGCTCGGTCCAGCCAAGCCGACGCGCAAGTCTCCCGAAATGGGTGTCAACTGTGATGCCGGGGATGTCAAAGGCGTTGCCGAGCACGACATTGGCCGTCTTGCGACCGACGCCGGGCAGCTTCACCAACTCCTCGAGGCTCGGGGGCACCTGGCCGTCGTGATCGGCAACCAGGGCAGTTGAGAGTTTGAGCAGAGACTCGGTCTTGGCGCGGAAGAAACCCAAGGGCCCAATGATTTGCTCAAGTGCTTCTCTTTGCGCCCCAGCCATCGCGACAGCATCGGGATAGGCTGCAAAAAGCGTCGGGCGAACGGCATTGACCCGCCGATCCGTGGTCTGAGCACTCAAGACCGTGACCACCAACAACTCGAAAGGGTTGTCAAAGTCGAGCTCACAACGAGCGTCAGGATAGGTCTCGGCAAGGACCCGATTGACCTTCCTGGCCCGGCGAGTGAGAGCGACATCTGGCACCACGACAGCCTACGTCCCGAGTGGATCCAAGCCACGCGGGGTCGGAGCCGCATTTGGCAGCCCGACCGCCGATAGTCCAGACTGTGACATGCACCACTTGCGTGGCTGAAGCAGAGGGCTCACACCGGGTCCTTGTATGACTGAGTGAAGGAAGCCCATGTCTCTGGACAACGACGTACTGCGTCAAGCACCACTCTTCCGGACCCTCGACGAAGAAGCAGCCAGCGCGCTGCGTGCGTCAATGGGTGAGACCAGGTTGGCCCGCGGTGAGACTCTCTTCCATGAGGGCGACCCCGGAGATCGTCTCTACATCGTCACCGAAGGCAAGGTGAAGCTCGGCCGCACCTCCAGTGATGGCCGCGAAAACCTCCTCGCCATCTTGGGCCCGGGCCAGATGTTCGGCGAGTTGTCGCTCTTCGATCCCGGCCCCCGCTCGGCCACAGTCACCGCAGTTACCGAGTCATCCTTCCTCTCGCTCAGCCACGACGTGATGATGAAGTGGCTCGACGGTCGCCCACAGGTCGCTCTGGGCATGCTCACCCAGCTGGCCAGTCGGCTACGCAAGACCAACGAAGTCGTTGCCGACCTCGTCTTCTCCGATGTGCCCGGACGAGTCTCCAAGGCCCTGCTCGACTTGGCCGATCGCTTCGGACGCACCGCCGATGACGGCGTACACGTGCACCACGATCTGACTCAAGAAGAGCTCGCCCAACTTGTTGGCGCATCTCGCGAGACGGTCAACAAGGCCTTGGCTGACTTCGCCTCCCGCGGCTGGATCCGCCTTGAGCCTCGCTCCGTGGTGATCATGGACATCGAGCGGATGCGTCGCCGCGCCCGCTGACTTGGGCCTCACGGCTAGGCTTGAGCCACCATGCGCCCTGTTGTTGTCACCTTGATCTCTGTGCTTCTTGTCTTGGGCTTTGCTCCCGCGAGCAGCGCCAAGGTCAAGAACACCACCGATGCCACCGGCGACACCATGACCTATGACGTCGACCGCGCGATCTGGGTGGCCAGCCCCAACAACGACCAAGGCGACATCAGCGCCGTACGCATCAACAACGGCAAGAAGGCCGTGACCGTCAGGCTGACCTTCGTCAAACTCGTGCCTTCAGCACCGACCGTACGCACTGCGCAGTACACTGTCGGTCTGGTCACCAACGAAGGCATCAGCCTGCAGGTGATCGCGGACATGGCCCAAAACCTCGGCAATCCAGTGGCCACAAACACCAATGCTGGCAATCGGCCAGTGTGCTCCCCCAAGACGACGTGGGCCTTCGGTGACAACCAGGTGACCTTCCGCTTCCCCAACCGATGCTTCAAACAAGTGAAGCCCAGGGCGAAGCACAAGCGGGTGTGGGTGTCGGCGCGCTCCAAGATCTACACCGACCGCCACGACGGCATCTTCCACCGGATCATCACCGACACCGCCTATCGCACTGGCGGGTCCAATGAGCAGTGGGTCTTGGGGCCCGGCGTACGCCGTTGATGCCCGGCTCCTGACCTAGCTGGCTCCTGACCTGCTAAAGCGCTCAGGAACTCTGGCGCCGCAAGTAGTCGAGCTGGGCGCGCACGGAGAGCTCAGCTGCACCCCAAAGGACCGGATCAACATCGGAGTAGACCCGCTCGACGACCCTGCGAGCCAGGCCGTCATCGCTGGAGATGGGCGTGCCGTCGGGCAGGATCCCTGCGGATCCTCCCGACACGACGGGGAGCTCATCGGGGTGACGAAGCGCGTCTCTGACCTGGGCCAGGCGCCCTTGTCGATGGGCAATGTAGAAGTCGAGGGTGGCCAAGGCGTCATCTAGCACCGGGCCATGCCCAGGCCAGACCCAATGGATCTCATTTGCCTCCGCCAGCCGGTGCAGTCTGTCCAGGGAGTCGAGATAGGCGCCGAGTTGGCCGTCGGGATGGGCGACCACTGTCGTGCCTCTCCCGAGGATCGTGTCGCCAGTCAAGACTGCACCCTCCGCGGGCAGCACGAACGACAGCGAGTCAGCAGTGTGCCCCGGCGTGCCAACAACATGAACCTCCAGCCCATCGACCGCGATCACGTCACCATCAGCCAGCCCTTCGTCACCAAGGCGCTGGCCGGGGTCGAGCGCACGCACCCCGCAGCCCATTGCGGCCGCAAACTCCTTGGCTGCCTCTGAATGGTCGAGGTGGTGATGAGTCAACAAGACCATGGCCACCTCACCGGCTGCCGCTGAAATGGCAGCCAGATGCGCTGGGTCAGTGGGCCCAGGGTCTACCACGATCGATCGGGTGGCGTCAGGCTCACGCAAGACCCAAGTGTTGGTGCCGTCGAGGGTCATGAAGTTGGCATTGGGCGCCAAGACACAGTGACCTCGATCGCCGTACGCACCGCCACGCCACTCAGTCATGAGTCGTCACTCCCGGGTCCGGGCCAATTGCTCGTAGTACGGCGGAACGGACAACAAGAAGGACCCGTCGACCTCTTCGACCACCGGGGTGAACATGTCGACCATGCGGCTCTGAGCCTCTCCCAAGACCCCGTCGGTGTCGGCGTACTGGGCGATGTCGAGGCAGGTCATGTAGGTGGGCGGCAGCATCATGATCTGCTCTGCCTCAACCTGCTCAACCGCACCCATTGCTGGCAGCCAGAGCACCTCGCTGGACTCACTGGAGACATCTCGGGTGCGCTGCCCCTCTGGCAGATCCGCCACGAAAAACCAGGTGCGATAGCGACGCGGCTCAAAATGGGGAGTCAACCAACCCGACCAGACACCCAGCAGGTCGGAGCGCAAATACAGGCCGCGTCGATCAAGAAACTCCGTCATCGCCAGCTCGCGCGACTCCAAGGCAACCCGATCGGCCTCCCATTGGTCGCCGGTCGTATCGCTGACGACCTCATGGTCAGATGGGCCAGCAAGAAGTACGCCGGACTCCTCGAAGGTCTCGCGTACGGCAGCACACACCAAGGCTCTTGCCTGGCCTTCATCGACACCCAAACGAGTGGCCCACTCAGCTGGCTCCGGGCCGGCCCAGGCGATCTCATGGTCATGGTCACGAGGGTCGACTCCGCCTCCGGGAAAGACACAAACACCGCCGGCGAAGGCCATCGTGTTTTGTCGGAGCATCAAGTAGACCTCTGGGCCCGCCGACCCATCCCTCATCAGCACCACAGTCGCAGCATCACGAGGCTCGGCAGGCTCGCGAACACCAGAGGTGAACTCGGCAGCAACCTCGGCGAACTCTGGCGGCAGTTCGATGCGGTGTGCCATCAGACCTGCACGACCAGTTCTACCTCCACCGGGGCGTCCAAGGGCAGCACACTCACGCCGACGGCAGAGCGCACGTGCTTGCCAGCCTCGCCGAAGACCTGACCCAAAAACTCAGAGGCACCATTGGCCACTCCTGGCTGCGCGGTGAAATCTGGTGTTGAAGCCACGAAGACGACCACCTTCACGATCCGTTTGACCTGATCGAGGTCACCGATCAGATTTTGGATCGCGGCCAGGGCGTTAAGCGCTGCCTGACGGGCACAGTCTGTGGCCACCTCGACACTGACTTCAGCTCCGACCTTGCCAGTGGCCAAGCACACGCCGTCCTTGAACGGCAGTTGACCCGCGGTGTAGACGAAGTCGCCAGCGCGTACGGCGGGCTGGTAGGACGCCACCGGAGGCACGACCTCCGGCACCTCCACGCCCAACTCCGCCAATCTGGCGGTGACGCTCATTGGATCGGCCGCTTGAAATATGCCACGAGATTCTCGGGATTCATCCCCGGCACCATCTGCACCAACTCCCAGCCGTCCTGGCCAAAGTTGTCGAGGATCTGCTTGGTGGAGTGCACCAAGACGGGGGCGGTCAAGTATTCCCACTTCGTCATGCTCCGACTCTACTTATTGCTGCTGTGCTCGGCACCTGCACCCATTAGTAGAGTCGTGGCATGCCCGCACCAGTCACGCAACTGTTCCCCGGGGTGCAATTGCACATCGTCACCGGCAAGGGCGGCACCGGCAAGACCACCGTTGCCGCATCCCTCGCGATCGCGCTCGCCGCTGACGGCGGCGATGTCTTGCTCTGCGAGGTAGAAGGACGCCAAGGGTTCGCGCAACTCTTCGACGTACCCCCGTTGCCCTATGAAGAGCGCCTGATCGCGCGCGGCACTGGCGATGCCGGAGACGTCTACGCCCTGGCGATCGACGCCGAGTCGGCACTAATGGAATATCTCGACATGTACTACCGCCTGGGCCGCGCGGGCAAGGCACTCGACCGCTTCGGAGTGATTGAGTTTGCCACCACGATCGCGCCAGGCGTGCGCGATGTGCTCCTCACCGGCAAGGTCTATGAAGCCGCCCGTCGCAATCGACGCAACAAAGACGCCCGGGAGTACGACGCGATCGTGCTGGATGCGCCCCCGACCGGACGGATCGCGCAATTCCTCAATGTCAACAACGAACTCGCGGGCCTGGCCAAGATGGGTCCGATCAAGGCCCAGGCTGACACCGTCACCGAACTGATCCGCTCACCGCAATGCGCCATCCACCTGACCACTGTGCTCGAGGAGATGCCGGTGCAGGAGACCATCGACGGCATCCACGAGATGCAACGGACCGGGCTGCCAGTGGGTGGCGTCTTCATCAACCTGGTGAGACCACAAGACCTGGGCGACAACGAGCGGGCCCTGCTGCTCAACGACAAGGTCGACAACCAGCAACTCTCCAAGACCCTTGACTCTGTCGGTATCGCCACGACACCAGCGATCGTGGCCACGCTGATCAGCGAAGGTCGCGACCATGCCGAGCGCAGAGAGCTCGAAGACAGCCAGCGAGCCCTGATCGCCGAGCTTGATGTGCCAAGCCTGGAATTGCCCAGACTCCCCGGTGGCGTCGAATACGAGGGCCTCTACGACCTTGCCGCCATACTCCGAGAAGGAGGCATCCGATGAGCCGCTCCCGCAAACGCGCCCCACAACCCCGCGTCGGAGCATTGCAGCCAGAGCCCCGGCACGCCGGTCCACTCAATGTCGACAACTTGCTGGCCGATCGCAAGGTGCGCATCATCGTGTGCTGCGGGTCAGGCGGTGTCGGCAAGACCACCACGTCTGCAGCCTTGGCGCTACGTGCTGCCGAGCAGGGCCGCAAGGTCGTCGTGCTCACCATCGACCCGGCCCGACGCCTGGCCCAGTCAATGGGCATCGAGGCCCTCGACAACTCGCCGCGGCCCGTGCAAGGGATCAACGATGCGGCAGGTGGCGAGCTCGAGGCGATGATGCTCGACATGAAGCGCACCTTCGACGAGGTGGTGCAGAGCCAAGCCAGCCCCGAGAAGGCCCAGCAAATCCTGGACAACCCCTTCTACATCGCCGTGTCCAGCTCTTTTGCTGGCACCCAGGAATACATGGCCATGGAGAAGCTCGGGCAGCTCGACAAGGACGCCCAGAAGTCTGGGCGCTGGGATCTGATCGTGGTCGACACCCCGCCGTCACGCAGCGCACTGGACTTCTTGGACGCCCCCGAGAGGCTCTCCAGCTTCCTCGACGGGCGTTTCATGCGGTTGCTGCTCGCTCCCGCCAAGGGGCCAGCTCGCCTCATGACCGCGGGCTTCGGCATGGTGACTCGAGCACTCACCACGATCATTGGGGCCCAGGTGCTGCAAGACATGTCGGCCTTCGTGTCAGCCTTCGACACTCTCTTCGGCGGCTTCAGAGCCCGTGCCCAGCGCACCTTCGAACTGCTGCAGGCTGACGGCACTGCCTTCCTCGTGATCGCGGCACCTGAGCGCGACGCCATGCGTGAAGCGGCGTACTTCGTCGACCGGCTCAGCCAAGAGGACATGCCACTGGCCGGCCTGGTGATCAACCGCACCAGCGACCTCGCCGAGGCTGACACCGCACCACTGAGCGCAAACACCGCCATGGCGGCCTACGAGAAGTTGCACCAGCCCGGCGCCGACTCCTATGAGAAGCTCGCTGGCGGACTGCTCCGACTCCATGCCGACAAGATGCAAGCAGTCACCCGCGAGCACGACCTGATCGACCGTTTCGCCACCGCGCACCCCGACGTGCCCCGCGCGAAGATCCGCGCACTGGCGACCGACGTACACGACCTCGATGGCCTGCGTCAGGTCGGCGCTCTCCTCGCCGACCAGCCTGAGTGAGCTCCCAATTCACTGGCTAACCAGTGACCTTGGCAGGTAGCACGGAAAATTTCACGTGGTCGGCACCAAATTCACTGGTTAACCAGTGAATTTGCATAGCGCCGGCCGGACAAACCAAAACGCCGCACCACAATAGGTACGGCGTTTTGGTTGCTGTTGACTCAAGCAGTGGTGGCGATTTGCCTCTCGTGATCTGCCTTGGCGGTCTCGAGCAGCCCGCGCCACGAGGTCACGTTGGGACGCTTGCGGAGTAGGGCTCGGCGCTCACGCTCAGTGAGTCCACCCCAAACTCCCCACTCGATCTGGTTGTCGAGAGCCTCAGCCAGGCACTCGCTCCTAACCGGGCAGGCACCGCAAACAACCTTGGCCTTGTGCTGCTCGGCTCCCTTGACAAACAGGGCGTCGGCCTTCTCGCCTTTACACAATGCGGCATTGGCCCACATTTCATTCCAGGACATTTTCCCTCCAGATGATGCTCCTGGGTGACCGATCCCTCACCGATCACTCCTTGCCGATCCCCATCGGCCGTGTAACGCAAATCAGACATTACGTGGCATCAGGGACTCGTTACTAGCCCTAAAATGACTAAAAATGACTAGTCCTTTTGGACTAGACCAGCTGAATGGCTTCTCGGGATACTTGTCCCGTCCCCCTAGTCTTGTGCTATGCCTTCCCCGCCTGACCCGAACAGCGCGCGCCCCGGATACGACAAGGTGCTCAAGCATCTTGCGGTGATGGGCGCGATCGCTGCTGCGATGGGCCTGCTGGTTGCCGGGCTCACGATCCCGGTTGCTGCTTCGCTTGGCTACACCGCGAAGGTCGTCGACGAGACGGTGCAGCAGTTTCCCGAAGAGCTCGACGAGATGCCGCTTGCCCAGTCGAGCAAGGTGTTGGCCAAGAATGGCAAGGTGATTGCCACCTTCTATGACGAAAACCGCGTCAACGTGCGCCTGGATCAGATCGCACCGATCATGCAGAAGGCACTCGTCGCGATTGAGGACTATCGCTTCTATGAGCACGGCGCCCTCGACCTCAAAGGCACCCTGCGCGCCTTCGTGAACAACCAGTCCAGCGGCAGCACCCAGGGCGGCTCTTCGATAACCCAGCAGTTGGCGAAGATGACTGCGGTCACGCAGGCGCAGACTCCCGAGCAGCGTAGGGCTGCCGTCGCCGACACCTACCAACGCAAGATCGTGGAGTTGCGCCACGCGATCGCCTTCGAGCAAAAGCACACCAAAGACTGGATCTTGGAGCGCTACCTCAATATCGCCTATTTCGGTGATGGGGCGTACGGCGTTCAAGCCGCGGCCAAGCACTACTTCAGCATCGACGCCAGCGAGCTCGACACCCAACAGGCCGCAATACTTGCGGGTCTGGTCAAGAACCCCACCGGCTACAGCCCAGTCCGCTTCCCTGACCGAGCCAAGGCCAGGCGTGACGTCGTACTCTCACGGATGGGTCAGCTCAATGTGATCCCAGCACAAGAGGCCACCGCCCTCCAGCAGACCGATCTGGATCTCAACGTCGCCCCCACCGGCAACGGCTGCATGGCTTCAAAGAGTGCACCCTTCTACTGCGACTACGTGCGTCGCTATCTGCTTGATGATCCGGCCCTCGGAGCCACGGTGGCTGACCGCGAGCGACTCCTCGACCAAGGCGGCTTGGTGATCCAGACGACAATGGCGCCGGCCTTCCAGCGAGCCGCCACCAACGCCGCGCAGGGAGCCGTCGACCCCACCGACATGGCGATCGGGGCGCTGGCGATGGTTGAGCCGGGCACCGGCAATGTGTTGGGCATCGGGCAGTCGCGGCCGATGGGCCGTGACAAGGCCAAGGGCCAGACCTTCCTCGATTACGCCGTGCCCACTCAGTACGGCGACTCAAACGGCTTCCAGGCTGGCTCCACCTTCAAGCTCTTCGTGATCGCTGCCGCGCTCGAACAGGGGATGTCCCCCTACACCTCGATCAGCTCGCCTGCCCAAGTGAGCTTGGCGATGAACAAATTCATGCTGTGCAATGACCAGCCCTACAGCAGCTATGACACTTGGGAACCGCGCAACTCCACCAGCAGCGGCACGATGAACATGTATTCGGGCACCCAACTGTCGGTCAACACCTTCTTTGCCCAACTTGAGCAGCGCACCGGCATCTGCGATCCCTATCGCTTGGCC
>WBZP01000549.1_pt2 | contig 36451 bp, 34 predicted proteins | sample 5204301 | NCBI WGS metagenome assembly WBZP01 (sample SAMN12412401, study PRJNA552823) | activated sludge metagenome | isolation source: activated sludge from nitrification reactor of wastewater treatment plant... | place: USA: Pennsylvania | collected 2017 | reverse complement strand
GCCTCTTTGGAACCTGGCAGGCGCGTGGCCTCAACCCCTTCCACGAGTTCCTGGCCTTGCTCGTCAGCCCTATGGCCGCATCCCCTTGACCGTCCTCTTCTGTTAACGTGAACAGTTACGCTAGACCTTCTACTGGCCTATTGATATACTTATGACAAGTTTTTCGTAATCTAATTTCTTGGAAATTCGGCATGGCCTCAATTGATCTAGACACTTTACTTGAACTCGTAGGTACCCTAAATGACAGTGGGGACAAAGGAAGCGCAAATGAACGCTTTCGCAATTACCTTCGCTCAAATATCGTCCACTCCGTTGATGCCAGAGCATATATCGAAGCCGCACTAACCCACAGTGGAGATCAGTATAATAAGGCGCTTCAGGATCTCATCAACCATCTCGGCCATCTACTAGGCTTTGAAGTCGCCTTTGGCCGTTACCGAGGCGTCAAAAATCAAATTGGCTTTGATGGGCTATGGCAGTCACCTACCGGCTGGTCTGTTATTGTCGAAACAAAGACAACGGATGTCTACACAGTCCGAACAGATACTCTCCTGGGTTACATCAATACTCTTGTATCAGAGCATCGCATACCAAGTCGAGACAAGGCCATTGGTTTGTATGTATACGGACGATTTGATCGCCATACCAGCCAGCTTGAAAATGCGATCTCAGTAGAAAATAGACGTGACCAGTTAAGGGTTGTCAGTGTCCCAGCGTTATTGAGCTTGCTAGGGCTAAAAGAGGACTACGGCCTGTCACATGAGTCTATTCTAGGACTACTCCAGCCCGCTCCAATTCGCATTGACCCAACAGTTGACTTGATCAGTCGGGTTGATGCTAAGGAGCAAGAGCGGGACACATTCTTGATACCGCCCGAAGAAAAGTCAATTGTTCCAGAATCGCCCCGTGAGCCTGTACGGGCCAGGAAAGCGCTCACATCCCAAACGAAAATTAAGGGGCAAGGACTAGACTATACTAACAAGGTTGTCACCGGCGTCGTTTTTCAGGGCGAGCGCCACTCGGTTAGCAAGTGGCGCGAGGCGTTCGAAATCGTGTTGGAAATTCTTCGCAAGAATGGAGAAGGACATTTTGAATCAACTGTAGCCACCCTAATAGGGAGAAAACGACCATACTTTTCAACAGACCCGACCGCATTGCGAAAGGCAGCACTGGTTAAGGGCACTAACGTATATTTTGAAACAAATCTTAGCGCCAATCATATGAGCAGAGTGGCGTTTGAATTAGTTGAACGCATGGGCTTTAGCCGGACTGACCTAATTTTTGAGACGGATGAAGGAACGGCATGACAGATCTAACGATAACCATCCGCCGCGCCACCCCCGACGACGCCCCCGCCCTCGTCCGCATCTTTAGCGGCCCGCGGGCCATTGCCGGCACGCTGCAAATCCCCTACACCAGCGAAGAGGCGCGCCGCAAGCGCCTGGCCGAAGTGCCGGAAGGCACATACCCGTTAGTCGCCGTCGTTGATGGCGAAGTCGTCGGCCAACTGACACTCCACACCTACCCCACCAGACCGCGCCGCCGTCACAGCGGCGATCTGGGCATCGCCGTGCGCGACGACTGGCAAGGCCAGGGCGTGGGCACAGCCCTCATGGCCGCCGCCATAGACCTGGCCGACAATTGGCTCAATCTGACTCGTCTGGGGCTGGAGGTCTACACCGACAACGAGGCGGCTATTCGTCTCTACACGAAATTTGGCTTTGAGATCGAGGGGACGCTACGCCGCGTGGCCTTTCGCGACGGGCAGTTCGTGGACTCCTACGCTATGTCGCGCCTCCGCTAAAGAGGAAAAGAGCTCACGCAAAGGCGCTAAGAAGCGAAGGCGCAAAGAAAGATTTAGTAGACTTTTCTTTTCTTCCTTTGCGCCTTAGCCCCTTAGCGCCTTTGCGTGAGCTCTTCGCCCTTGTATGCGACTCTACTCAAGGAGCAGGTGTTGGGGTCGGCGGGGTGTGGCCGCCGGCGGCTTCGTGGGTAGCTCGCTGCTCGTCGCTCCACAGCGTGTGGGTGAAATAGAGCACGGCCATCTGCTGCTCCACCGGCAGGAACTCGCCCAAGGGCTGCATACCGCTGCCCTCCTGCGTGCCCCCCTTGACGATGCCGTCCAGAATCTCGGCGTCGGTCAGCAGGTAGCTGTCGCCGGCGGCGTTGAGGGCCGGCGCATCCAGAGCGTTGATGTTGCCCTCGCCCTCTACACCGTGGCAGGGGGCGCACCACTGGGCGAACGTCCGCTGCCCCAGCGTGGCCGGGTCGCCCAGGTCGGCCGTCTGCCCCCCGCCCCCGCCACAACCCATCAGCAGCGCTGCCAGCAGCGCCGCTGCCAGATAGAACGCGCGTCGCCCGGTCACTAGTACCCCTCGCCCGCTGGAATGGGCAATTGGGCGGCCGCGGCGCGCCGATGGGCCGAGCGCACGCCCAACATGATCAGCGTGATCAGCAGGAAGGCGGTGAAGGCCATGACGGCGATGGTGATGAAGCCCAAGTAGTTGACGTAGGTGATGTTGCAGGGCACGTCGGCGGCGCAGGTAGCCGAGGGCGGAAAGACGCCCTTCTCCATCAGCACGTGGTAGCCCGACACCAGCAGCCCAATGAGCGACAGCGGCAACACGTAGGCCGGCAAATACTCATCCCGCTTCAGCGCGCCGACCAGCGTCACAATGACCAGCGGATACATCAGGATGCGCTGATACCAGCACAGGCGGCAAGGGATGTAGCCGGCGATCTCGCTGTAATACAGGCTGCCCAGCGTCGCCACCAGCGCGACGACAAAGGCCATCCAGCCGCCGTAATCTTCCAGGAATTCCGAGAGTTTCATACACAATTCTCCGCGAACAAACCTTCCAATGGCCGGATATTGTAACAATCTTCGCGCCCGTTGCCACCAGGCGCAAGAACAAGCAGGGTTTTTCAGTAGTCGTTCATCGCGTGCTGACCTGACAGGTGGGCGGCCAACGGTACTCTGACAACAACGAAGCTTCAGGCCGCCCACCTGTCAGGTCACTAGTCAATCGGCGACTACTGAAAAGCCCTGAAGAACAAGGCCACAAGGAACCAGGGAGCCAGAGAAGAGTGCGCTTCCCTAATCTCTAACCTCTAACATGACCAATGACTTATTGACACAGCGCGTCATGGCGATCTATCATTCTGTTACCGGAGGAAGGACACATGAAACCCAAGGAAGTCACTCGTCTCTATCTGGCCCGCCACAACGCCCACGACGTGGACGGCGTCATGACCCTCTTCGCCGAAGACGCCCGGTTCGAGATTCCCGGCCGGCTCATCCGTTGCGGCAAGGAGGAGATCCGCCAGACGGAGGAGTGGGAGGCGGCCGTCCACGACCACCTGCGCGCCGGCGACCTGGTCGAGGCCGACGCCGAAGTCAGCTTCCGCGCCTTCGAGGCCAACGACTGGCTGCGCGCCGCGGGAGTGGACGAGTTGCGCTACACCTCAATGACCGTGGAAGTGCGCGACGGGCACATTACCCTGGTCACGGCCGCCCTGGCCCCCGACTCCTACAACGCCATGCAGCGCCCGCACTGAGAAGGATGAAGGATGAAGGATGAGGGATGAAGGATGAATTCATCCTTCATCCTTCATCCCTCATCCTTCGTTTTGTGCTATGCTTCCCTCCACTTCCCGGAGGCGAAGCATCATGCACCCTGTTGACGTTCTGACGTATGGCAATGGGACGGTCCTGCGAACCGTCGAAGGCCTGCCGGCGGCCGATTGGGACACCGGCGGCGTCTGCGGCTGGTGGTCGGTGCGCCAGATTATCGCTCATCTGGCGTCGTTCGAGCACATCCTCAGCGAAGCGCTAGAGATCGCCGGCGGCGCGCGCGACGGCTATGGCCCCACCCTGAAGGCCTGGTTCCGTGACCCCCAGGCGTTCAACGACCAGCAAGTGGCTGACCGCGCCGCCCTCTCGCCCGAAGCGACGCTGGCCGACTACGCCGCTGCCCAGGCGCAGACCATGACCCTGGCCGCCGCGCTGCCGGCCGAGGCATGGCAGCGCGCCGGCTTCCTGCGCGCCTACGGGGCGGAGTACGACCCCGAAGACTTCATCACCTACGCCCTCTACGGCCACAAGCGCGAACACGCCGCCCAGATCGCCGTCTTCCGCGACGCCATCGGGCGCTAGTTGTAGCGCGAGTTGCCAACTCGCCTCTTGCCTGTAGCGCGAATTGCCAATTCGCGCTACACCTGCTTGACATTTCATTCCACCTTACCTATAATTTAGTCATGTCTAATTTAGGCACGGCTAAATTCCACGACGCCCTCAGCCCGGCGACCGAAGACTACCTGCGCGCCCTCTACAAGTTGGGCCGCCGCAACCCCGACGATCGGCCGGTCACCACCTCGCAACTGGCCGACCGGCTGGCCGTGCGTCCGGCCTCGGTCACGGCCATGTTGCAAAAGCTGGCCGCGGCCGACCCGCCCCTGGTGGAATATCATAAGAGCCACGGCGCGCGGCTGACTGAGGCCGGACAAAGGGCCGCCCTGGCCGTCGTGCGCTGCCATCGCCTGTTAGAACTATTCCTACACGAAAAACTTGGGTACTCCTGGGACGAGGTTCACGAGGAGGCCGACCGGCTGGAGCACGTTGTCGGCCCGATCATGGTCGAACGGCTGGCCGCGGCGCTGGGCTACCCCACCCGCGACCCCCACGGCCACGCCATCCCCGACGCCGATCTGACGCCCACCGCCGCCGCTTTCGTGCCTCTAACCGCCCTGGCCAGCGGCCAGACAGCGGTCATTGAGCAAGTCGGCGACGACGACCCGGCCCTCTTGCGCCAGATGGCCGCCGCGGGCCTATTGCCCGGCACCAACCTGACCGTGTTGGCCGGCGCGCCAACGCTTTCTATCATTCTACACGGTGTCGAGACGGCGCTCGAACTGCCGCCCGATCTGGCCGCGCGCCTCTTTGTCTGTCCGGCCTGAGCCACTTGCATAACTTACCGGAGACCCATCACGCTCATGCACCGCTACGCCCTTTGGCCCCTTCTCATTCTGACCCTCCTGGTGGTCGCCTGTGGCGGCAACGCCGCCGCCGACCAGGACGACGGCCGCCTCTATGTCGTCACCACCACCGCCCATGTCGGCGACGCCGCCCGGCGCGTCGGCGGCGAACACGTGCGCGTGGACAGCCTCATGGGCCCGGGCACCGACCCCCACCTCTACCTGGCCAGCATCGGCGACGTGGACAAGCTGCGTCGGGCCGACGTCGTTCTCTACAACGGCCTCTTCCTGGAGGCGCAACTGGAGGACGTACTGGAGCAGTTGGCCGAGAGCAAGACGGTCGTCCCCGTCTCGGCCGACATAGACCGGGCTGAGCTGCTGCCCTCGGCCAACTACGCCGACGAGTTCGACCCCCACATCTGGTTCGACGTGACACTGTGGATGCAGGCCGTTGCGCAGGTGCGCGATACGCTCATGGCCGCCGACCCGGCCAACGCCGCCGCCTACGAGGCCAACGCCGCGGCCTATCTGGCCGAGTTGGCCGCACTGCACGCCTACGTGACCGAACAGGCCGCCCGCGTGCCCGCCGCCCGGCGCGTCCTGGTGACCGCCCACGACGCCTTCAGCTACTTCGGTCGCGCCTATGGCTTCGAGGTGCGCGGTCTGCAAGGCATCAGCACCGCATCGGAGGCGGGCACGGCCGACGTGCAGCAGTTGGCCAACTTCATCGCCGAGCGCCAGATTCCAGCCGTCTTCATTGAGTCCTCCGTGCCTGTCCGCAACGTCGAAGCCGTCCAGGCCGCCGTGCGCAACCGCGGCTTCGACGTGGTCATCGGCGGCCAGCTTTTCTCCGACGCCCTGGGCGACGCCGGCACGCCGGAAGGGACCTACGTGGGCGTCGTGCGCTACAACATTGACACAATCGTTGAGGCACTAAGCAACTAGGAACTACGAGCTACGAACTACGAACTACGAATGAAGAGCGCGACCAACGACCAACAACCAACGACCAACGACCACCAACAACTGACAACTACCAACTGACAACTAACCATGAACGAAACACCCGCAATTGACATCACCGACCTGACCGTGGCTTACCAGGACAAGCCCGTCCTGTGGGACGTGGATCTGCAAGTACCGCCGGGCGTGCTGCTGGCTATCGTTGGCCCCAACGGCGCGGGCAAGACGACACTCATCAAGGCCGCCCTGGGTCTCATCAAACCCGTCGCCGGGCAGACGCTCATCCTCGGCGCGCCCTACGCCGAACAGCGCCGCCTCGTCGGCTACGTGCCCCAGCGCGGCAGCGTGGACTGGGACTTCCCCACCAACGTTCTCGACGTGGTTATGATGGGGCGCTACGGCCGCCTCGGCTGGCTACGCCGCCCCGGCCGCGAAGACCGCGAGCGCGCCCTGGAGGCGCTGGAGAAGGTCGGCATGGCCCGCTTCGCCGAGCGGCAGATCAGCCAGCTCTCCGGCGGCCAGCAGCAGCGCACCTTCCTGGCCCGCGCTCTCGTCCAGGACGCGCAAGTCTACTTCATGGATGAGCCGTTCCAGGGCGTGGACGCCACCACCGAGCGGGCCATCGTCGAACTGCTGAAGGAGCTGCGCGCCGCCGGCAAGTCCGTCGTCGTCGTCCACCACGACTTGCAGACCGTGGCCGAGTACTTCGACTGGGTGCTGCTGCTCAACGTCCGGCGCATCGCCGCCGGGCCAGTGGGCGTCGTCTTCACCGAAGAGAATTTGCGCCGCGCCTACGGCGGTCGCGTCGGCTTCCTCGATTCCAACGGCCACGCCAAGGAGCCGCGGCATGAACCCGTTAGAACTGCTCAATAACCTGCTCTTCGACTACACCATCCGCACCGTCGCCCTGGGCGCGGCCGTGTTGGGCATCGTCGCCGGGGCGCTGGGCACCTTCGCCCTGCTGCGCCGCCAGAGCCTGCTGGGCGACGCCATGTCCCACGCCGCCTTGCCCGGCGTCCTGCTGGCCTTCATGCTGACCGGCAGCAAAGCGCCGGTGGCGTTGGTGCTGGGCGCGGCCGTGGCCGGCGTCCTGGCCACCTTCCTGCTGCTGACCATCACCCGCTACAGCCGCATTAAGGAAGACGCGGCCCTGGGCGTCATCCTGTCCGTCTTCTTCGGCTTCGGCCTGCTGCTGCTGACCTTTCTGCAACGCAACCCCACGGCGGCCCAGGCCGGGCTGAACACCTTCCTCTTCGGCCAGGCGGCCACGCTGTTGGTGCGCGACGTGCTGACGATGGCCCTCTTCGGCGGCGTGGCCCTGCTGGCCCTGGCCGTCTTCTGGAAGGAGTTCAAGCTGCTCAGCTTCGACCGCGACTTCGGGGCCAGCCTGGGCTACCCGATGACCGTCCTCGACGCCCTTCTGACCATCCTGCTGGTCATCGGCATCGTCATCGGCCTGCAAGCCGTAGGCGTGGTGCTGATGAGCGCGCTCATCGTCGCCCCCGCCGCCGCCGCGCGACAGTGGACGGATCGGTTGAGCGTCATGCTCGTCATCGCCTCGGCCTTCGGCGCGCTGGCCGGCGTGGCCGGGGCGCTGATCAGCAGCCTCGGCGCGGGGCTGTCCACCGGGCCGGTCGTCGTGCTGGTCATCAGCCTCATCGTCCTGCTGTCGCTGCTGTTCGGCGCGGCCCGCGGGCTGGTGTGGGCCGGGCTGCGTCGCCGCCGCAACCGGCGCACGCTGCGCACGCAGGCGGTGCTGGCCGACCTCTATGGCCTGGCCGCGCAACACCATGAGCCGGGCTACGCCCACAGCGTCGAAGTGCTGCGGGCGATGAACAGCTATCAGGGCGGCGTGCGCCACAGCCTACGCGCCTTGGCCGCCGCCGGCCTCGTCCGCGAGGTGTCGCCCGACCACTGGTCGCTGACCGACGCCGGCGCGGTCGAGGCGAGGAAAAGAGATCCACAGATTTCACAGATGGAAGAAGGATGATCCGCAGATTGGGCAGATTGGGCAGATTTCAGAACAAGACAACTTAGCTCTCTGAAAATCTGCCCAATCTGCCAAATCTGCGGATCAACCCTCTTTATTCAAATAACATGAGCACCTATCTAGAGATTCAACTCATCGCCATCATCGTCGCCGTGGCCTGCGCCCTGCCGGGGGTCTTCCTCGTCCTGCGCCGCATGGCCCTGATGAGCGACGCCATCAGCCACACCGTCCTGCTGGGCATCGTCCTCGGCTTCCTGGCCATCGGCTCGCTGAAGTCGCCGCTGCTGATGGCCGCCGCCGCCGCCGTCGGCTTGCTGACCGTCAGCCTGGTCGAACTGCTGCTGCGCACGCGGCTCGTGCGCCAGGATGCGGCCATCGGCCTCGTCTTCCCGGCCCTGTTCAGCGTGGCCGTCATCCTCATCTCCCGCTTTGCCCGCGGCGTCCATCTGGACGTGGATGCCGTGCTGCTGGGCGAGTTGACCTTCGCTCCACTTGATCGCATGACGGTTATCGGGCTGGACCTGCCGCGCAGTCTGGTCGTCATGGGCGTCATCCTGCTGCTCAACGTCGCCTTCATCGCCCTGTTCTACAAGGAACTAAAGCTGACCACCTTCGACGCCGGGCTGGCCGCGGCGCTGGGTTTCGCGCCGGCCGTCGTCCACTACGGGCTGATGCTCATGGTCTCGATCACGGCCGTCGGCGCGTTCGACGCCGTCGGCTCCATCCTCGTCGTCGCCCTGATGATCGCCCCGCCGGCGGCGGCCTACCTGCTAACCAACCGCCTGAGTCACATGTTGCTCTACAGCGCCGCGCTGGCCACCGCCGGGGCCATTGGCGGCTACTATCTGGCCCGCCTCACCGACGCCAACATCGCCGGGGCCATCGCCACGGTGCTGGGAGTGTTGTTCCTGCTCGTCTTTCTGGTCGCCCCGGAGCGCGGCTTGCTGGCCCAGGCCCGTCGCCGCGGCCAACAGCGCTGGGAGTTCGCCCGCACCGCCCTGGCCATCCACCTGCTGAACCACGAGAATACACCGGAGATGGCCCGCGAATGCCGCGTGGATCACCTGCACTACCACATGCGTTGGGAGCCGAACTTCGCCACGACGGTCGTCGGCCAGGCGGTGCACGAGGGGCTGGTGCAGCGCAGCAACGGCGACCTGGCCCTGACCGAAGCCGGGCGCGCCCGGGCGCAGACGGCGCTGGCCTACAACTAATCTGTAGAGCGAGTTGCCAACTCGCCCTCTTTAACTTTGTAGGGCGGGTTGGCAACCCGCCTGCTTAAAACTTTGTAGGGCGAGTTGGCAACCCGCCTTCTTTAACTTTATAGTGCGAGTTGCCAACCCGCCTTCTTTAACTTTGTAGGGCGAGTTGCCAACCCGCCTTCTTAAAACTTTGTAGGGCGAGTTGGCAACTCGCCGGCCACATAAAAGCACAGACAGGCGGGTTGCCAACCCGCCCTACAAGGGGAGTCATCATGTCTCAACTAACCGCTCAACAACCTCAACAGAAGCTGGATGAGAACGGCCGCCGCCGCCTCGTCCAGGTCTTCGGCATGGTCGTCGTCTACGCCCTGCTTCTCTTCGTCTCCGCCGGCACGCTGCGCTGGTGGAACGCCTGGGTCTACCTGGGCCTCTTCGTTCTGGCCATCTTGACCGGCGGGCTGTACGTGGCCCGCAAGGCCCCGGCGGCCATCAACGAACGCGGCCGGGCGTCGCAGAACACCAAACCGTTCGACAGGCTGTTTGCCCGTCTGGCGCTGCCGTTGGGGCTGGCCTCGCTGGTGGTCGCCGGGCTGGACACGCGCTTTGGCTGGTCGAGCGTGCCCCTCTGGGCGCAGATCGTCGGCTTCATGGGTCTGCTGCCGGGCATGATCGTGCCCTACTGGGTCATGTACGTCAACGCCTACGCCGCTACGACCGTGCGCGTGGAGACAGAGCGCGGCCAACACGTCATCACCGACGGCCCCTACCGCCTCACCCGCCACCCGTTCTACAGCGCCACCCTGTTGAGCAATCTCTTCAGCCCGCTGGCCTTCAACTCCTGGTGGATGGCCGTGCCGTTGACGCTGGTCAGTGTCCTGCTCATCTGGCGCACGGCCAACGAAGACCGCACGCTCCTGGCCGAACTGCCGGGCTACGCTGACTACGCGCAACGGACGCGCTATCGGCTGGTGCCTGGTATCTGGTAACGTTTGTAGCGCGAGTAGGCAAACCGCCTACGGCTCATTCGTCGGGTCCCACCCCGTGGCCAGGTTCTCGTTAAACGTGTCCAGCCGGGCCATGTCGGCCGCCGACAGCGCGAAGTCGTAGACGTCGGCGTTCTGCCGGATGCGCTCCGGCCGGTTGGACTTGACCAGCACGACGACCCCCTTCTGCAACCCCCAGCGGATGAGCACTTGCGCTGGGGCCACGCCGTGGGCCGCGCCGATCGCGGCCAGCCGTGGGTCGCCCAGCTTCTGCCCCTTGGTCAGCGGGCTATACGCTTCGACAGTGATCCCCTGGGCCGCGCACAACTCCAGCGTCGGGCGGCGCGGCTCATAGTTGTAGGGGCTTAGCTCGATCTGGTTGACGGCCGGGGTGTAACGGGCGTGGCCCAGCAGCTCTTCCAGGTGGCGCGCCAGATAGTTGCTGACGCCAATGGCCCGCACCCGCCCCTCTTCCAGCAGCGTTTCCAGCGCCATCCAGGAGTAGCGCCGCTTGCCCGGTAGCGGCCAGTGGATGAGGAACAAGTCTACGTAGTCCAGCCCCATCAGCCGCAAGCTCTCCTTATAGGCGGCGATGGCCGAATCATACCCCTGATCGCTCTCCCACAGCTTGGTGGTCACGAATACCTGCTCGCGCGGCACGCCTGAGGCCCGCAACCCCGCGCCAACGTCCATCTCGTTGTGGTAGATGCGCGCCGTGTCCACGTGGCGGTAGCCGTGCTGCAGAGCATAGTGCACCGTCTCGACCGTCTCCGCGCCGTTGGGGCTACGGTAGACGCCCAGGCCCAGTTGGGGAATGGCCACGCCGTTGTTCAGAATTAGTGTTGTCGTCAGATCCATCTTAGTCTCTCGTGCCCCGGCGTCGCCCGCCGGCCGGGGCGCAAACCCATTATGGCCCGCGCTTTGCGTTGTGCAAGCCCTAGAGAGGTAGGTACAATTAGCCCAACTGTCGCAGGGGATTCTATTGAAAATGACGGCGGACTATGAGCGGGCCAAGGCGTATGCGTTACATCGGCTGGGGAGCGAACTTGCGCCCTGGCTAACCTACCACTCCCTGCGCCACACCCGCGACGACGTACTGCCGGCGGCCGAGCGGCTGGGCAAGGCGGCCGGCATAGACGACGACGCGCTGCTCTGCCTAAGCACGGCGGCGCTCTTCCACGACATCGGCTTCCTCTACGACTACGAAGAGCACGAGCGCGAAAGCATTGCCATCGCCCGCGCCGCCTTGCCCGACTGTGGTTACGGCCCGCAACAGATCGAGACAATCGTCGGACTCATCGCCGCGACCAAGATGCCGCAACGCCCCCAGACGCTGCTGGAGCAACTGCTGTGCGACGCCGACTTGGACCTGCTCGGCCGCGACGACTTCTGGGAGCTGAACCGCAAGCTGCTGGACGAACTGCACAGCCACACCGGCCGGCCTATCCCCGAAGAGGAGTGGCTGCGCGGCCAGACGCGCTTTTTGGAAGAACACGTCTACTTTTCGCCCGCCGCCCGTGCCTTGCGCACCGACGGCAAGACGCGCAACGCGGCGCTCATGCGGCAGGCGTTGTGTCATCTGAACGGCTCGGCCACTCACTAGACGTAGCGCAACCCGTTTGCTGGTTTACCAATAGCCGTCAAGCAACTTTGGAAAAGTCCTCGCCCCACACCCGTGCCACACCCGTGGTGGCCTGACGACCATTGCCCGCCGCCGGGGGTGGCTCAAGACTTTTACCATTTTACGGCCGCGCCGGAGACTGGCCGGCCGGTCGTTCAATCAGGGGAGTAGTTGTTCAATGTCAGAACCCATCATCATCGTCAATGAGTTCCGCAAACGGTATGGCGCGTTTGTGGCCGTTGACGGCATCACCTTTCACGTTGACCGCGGCGAGATTTTCGGCCTGTTGGGGCCTAATGGCGCGGGCAAGACGACGACGCTGGAGTGTTTGGAGGGGATTCGCACCCCCGACGGCGGCACGCTGCGCGTGGCCGGGGTCGACCCCACTCACGACCGGCGCGGCCTGCGCTCGGCCATCGGCGTCCAGTTGCAATCATCGGGCATGCCGGAAAGCATCACCCCCGACGAAGCCATGAAGCTGTTCTGCGCCTACCACGGCGCGCCGCCGCGCTATGACCTGCTCGACCGCCTGGGTCTGGGGGCCAAGCGCAAGACCCAATTCCACGAACTCTCCACCGGACAGCAGCGCCGGCTGGCCCTGGCGCTGGCCATGGCCCACGAGCCGCGCGTCGTCTTTCTTGATGAGCCGACCGCCGGGCTGGACGTACAGACGCGCGTCGAGCTGCACGCGCTGATGCGTGAACTCAAGGCGGCCGGGAGGACGATCATCCTGGCCACGCACGACATGGCCGAGGCCGAAGAGATGGCCGACCGCGTGGCCATCCTGCTCGGCGGCCGCATCGTTGCTGCCGGCACGCCCATCCAGTTGACAGCCACCGGCGCCGGCCTGACGAAAGTCTCGATCCACACCGCCGAGGGGCGGCTGCTGGCCGGCGACCACTCCTTCCCGGCCGTTGCCCAGCGCACCACCAAAGGGGATTACGCCATCTACTACAGCACCGACATCGGCCGCACCGTCGGCGCGCTCATCGAGGTCATTGCCGCCGCCGGCGACACATTGATTGACTTGCGCGTCGAGCGGCCGTCGCTGGAAGACCGCTTCCTGGAACTGACCACAGAGAAACAACCATGACCGCCTTTGCCCACCACTTCGGTTTCGACTTCCGCACCGGCATCCGCAACCGCAGCCTGTTGCTGCTCAACTACTTGTTCCCACTGGCCTTCTACCTGATGATGGGCTTCGTCATGCCCGGCATCAATCCGCAGTTCCGCGAGGTGATGTTGCCGGCGATGATCATCTTCGCCATCTACTGCGCGGCCATCCTGGGCCTGCCCGATCCGCTGGTGCAGGCGCGCGACAACGGCATCTTCCGCAGCTACAAGATCAATGGCGTGCCCAGACTCAACATCCTGACCATCCCGGCGCTGACGACCTCGCTGCATCTGGTCATCGTGGCCATCGTCATCGCCATTACCGCGCCGCTGCTGTTCGACGCGCCCGCGCCTGTTAGTTGGGCCAACTTCCTCGTCGTCTTTCTAGTCACTCTGGTGGCCGCGGCCGGGTTGGGCGTGCTCATCGGCGTCGTCTCGCCCAACTCGCGGGCCACCATCCTGCTGTCGCAACTGCTCTTCCTGCCCTCGATGCTCATCGGCGGCCTGATGCTGCCCTACAGCATGCTACCCCGGGCGGCCCAGATGGCCGCGCGGCTGCTGCCTTCGACGCACGCCATGAACGCCTTCAAGGGGCTGGCGATGGGGCAGACGGCCGATTTCTCGCCCTGGGGTGGGGTGATCGTGTTGCTGAGCGGGGGGGTGTTGGCCTTCGCTCTGGCCTACGCGCTCTTCCGCTGGGACAGCCAGCACACGACGCGGCGCATGCCGGCCGTGGCGGGGGTGTTGGCCTTGCTGCCCTACGCGTTGAGCATTCTGCTGCTGAAGTGAGTGACGTGGGCGCGGCGACGGGGTCTAGATCAGCGTCAGCACGGCCGCAAAGTGGCACGCCGCCGCCCCCAGGATGAACAAGTGCCACACGGCGTGGGTGTAGCGAATCTTGGTCATGGCGTAGAAGATGACGCCGACGGTATAGAGGCCGCCGCCGGTCATCAGCAGGGTCAGCCCAGCCGGGGTCAGGTTGGCCACCATATCCTTCCAGGCCAGGACGCTGATCCAGCCCATGACCACGTAAGCCAGCGTCGTCAGCACCACAAAGCGGTCAATGAAGAACATCTTGTAGACGATGCCGAAGACGGCCATGCCCCAGACAATGGCCAGCAGTGTCAGCCCCAGCGTGCCGCGCATGGCGATGAGGACGAACGGCGTATACGTCCCGGCGATGAGCAGGTAGATGCAGGCGTGGTCAACCTTGCGCAGGATGGGGCGCAAGCGCGGCCTCTGGATGCCGTGGTAGAGCGTCGAGGCCAGGAAGACGGCCACCATACTGACGCCGTAGACGGCGAAACTCAGCACGTGCCACCGGGTGCCGTGCAGGATGGCTAACACCAACAGCGTCACCAATGCGACGACGCTGAAGGCCGCGCCTACGCCGTGGGTCACGCTATGGGCGATCTCTTCGCCCAGCGTGTAATGCTCGTTCACCCATTCGCCCAACCGCGCTCGGTTTAATTTAGCCATAGCTGCTCCTTGCTCCCGCGTCCATCTATCATAACCCCGCCAGGTGTAGAGCGATTTGCCAAATCGCTATACGCTAATCTCATTGTAGGGCGATTTGGCAAATCGCTCTACAACGTGTCGGGTGTAGGGCGATTTGGCAAATCGCTCTACAACGTGTCGGGTGTAGGGCGATTTGGCAAATCGCTCTACAACATGCCGGGTGTAGGGCGATTTGGCAAATCGCTCTACAACGTGCTGAGCGTAGGGTGATTTGGCAAATCGCCCTACAACGAATGAAGAGCCGCCGGGCGGCTCTTCATTCATTTGGCTCCCACACCAGTAAACGGTACAAGCTAAACCTTAATCGTCCCAATCCGGGCCGATGGACACGCTGGAGATGATGCGCATGAAGCCGAGCGTGGTCTTCGTTAGAGGCATACCCACGTCGGCCGGGGAGTAGTTGTCATACGGGTCGAAGTTCGTCAACATCAGATCGCCCGGCTTGGCCGTGGCCCGGTTAAATTCAGCGCTGACCGGGGTATAGGTGTAAGCCCGGTCGGTGGCCATCAGAAAGGTCATGTAGTGGTACGTGTTCGTGCCGCCGATCTCGTTGTAATCATCCACAAACGTCAGGGCGCGCAAATCCTGAGCGCCGAAGTTGGTCAAGTTGGCCGAGCCGTCGAACTCCATGGCCCACACTCCGGCCGAGGGCATCGGCCCGGCGGGGATATAGCGCAGCACATCCTCGTCGCGGAAAGCCAGCGTGCCGCCGCCCTGCTTGGGCACGACACCGGAGCCGGAGGTGCTGATGACCAGGCTGCCGTCGGCTTCCAGGGCGATGGCGTCAATGGCCTCCCCCTGCACGCTCAGCCCAGCCTGAGCGCCGCGCAGGTAGAAGCTGAACGCGCCGGCAGTGTGGTTGCCCCAGCTCGTGGCCACGAAGCGCACGATGTCCTGGGGCTTGACCGCGCCCAGCCCGGGCAGCGTCGTGTTCTTGTTGAAGGCCAACAGCAGGCTGCCGTCGGGCATAAACTCGAAGCCGCCCAACGGGGCCGTGGCCCCCACGTCTTCGCCGTCGAAGAACATGTTCCAGTACTCATGGGCCGGGTCCTTGGCCATGATGTCATTCATGCCAAAGTCCACCCCGGCGTGGTTGCCCGGCCGGCTGAGAGCCACGTAGAGGCTTTGGCGCTCGATGGTCAGCCGGTAGGGCTGGGCGGCGAGGGTGGCCGCCCATACTCCCGTCCAGCCGTGATTGACCCGGATAATGTAGTCCGACTCAAATGGCACGACAAAGGTAATGTCGTCTGTGCCGGCTTCGCGCAGTGTCGCCTGGGACCAGTAGGGGTACGTATCGTCCACATCTTGAATGTAGAGCCACCCCTCATCATACAGCAGAGGATCCATCGTCAAACTCAGGTGGAACACGTCGCCGGGCCGGCCGTGGACGACGAACCAGTCAAAGTCCCACGGCGCGAAGAGGGTGCTTTCGATGACGCTGCCCCAGGTTGCTTCGACCGGAGTCAGCGGGTCGGCCGGCTCGTCGGCCGGCACATTGCGCACCAGCAGGATGTAGTTGCCGGTCAGCTCGTCCGGGTCCCAGCTATTCCCGTCGGAGGCGACGCGGACGTAGTAGTTGGCCGTGGTCGGGGCCACAAAGCTGAGCACGACTTCGTCGCCAAGCCAGTAGTAGATGGCCGAGTCAATGGGCGCGCCGCCGGCGTCGTAGAGGGCCAGCTCCAGAAGGACGTATTGGGTGTCCACCAGCGCGGCCAGATAGACGCGCTGCCCGGCGCTGAGGCTCAGGCGGAAGTAATCTACGTCGCCAACGGGGGAGATGGCAGCGGTGGTATCACCGATGGTCACGGGATCGGCCGTGGCCAGGGTATCGTTGGGTTCCGACTCCGCCGCGGTGGGCGCGGCGGGCGTGCCGTCCTGGGCGGCCAGACGGCCGATCGGCAGGACAAGGCACAGACTGATGACAACCAGCAGAATCAGCTTGCTCTTCATGGCTTGTTGGCTCTCTACCGGCATCTCGCGGCCGGTAATCAGTTAACCCTATGTGGCCGAGCAGGCGACCGGACGACGGACTTGGGTCGGGGATTGGCACAGCCCCAACCGCTGAGGAAAAGTAACCGGCGTCGCTGGCGGGGATAAGCGAGATACTTTACCCCTAATTACCTAGTATACGCCGGCGGCCGGTCTTGTCTGTCAACCGGGCCACAGGCGGGGAGTAAAGCTGATTACGCTTCTTACGGCCCCACCACCCCCGGCAAGTACACCGCCTCATCGAACAGGATCATGCGCCGCGTGGCCAGCTTCAATTGGCCGCCACTGGCGAAGGCAATGCGCGGCTGCCCGTCGCTGCCCACGGCCAGGCTGATTTCACCATCGGCTGACACAGAGAGATGGTGGCTCTGCCGACCTTCGGCCGTCCACCAGATGTAACGCACCTTGCCGTCAAATCCGTTGTAAGTCAGGTGCGGTGTGTCGCCAACCATGACAAGATCGCGGTAGTAATAGAGAGTTCCCAGCCCGGTCTCGACCAATTCCAGCGAGTGACCGCCCGCGCCATCGGGCCGGGCCAGAGATAGTTCGCTCGAATACAGCGGCGCGTGACCGCCCGGATCATGCGTGTAAACGACCACCCCCCACACATTGTCGCCGGGGCCTAGCCGCGTCGCAGTGATTCCGGCCGTCAGAATCGGTGTTTTCGTCCAGACACCGTTCGTCTCCAGCACGGCGGCGAATGTACCGTCGGAACCGGAGTAGACCACGTGCGGCCGGCCGTTGCCGGTGATGTCCAACGACGTCAGGCTGATGTAATGGGTGAAGGTAGCGACCGTTTCGCCCCACCAGTGATCGTCCTGCCACGTCAGATAGACGAGCGATTCGCCCCGGGTCAGGGCGATGTGGGGGCGTCCGGCGGGGTCGAAGGCCAGTTGCGCCCCTTTGCCGCCGTCGTCAATCGCATCCAGTTGCCAGCCCGCCGGCCCACGGCAGCCATAGACCAGCTTCGTGTCCAGCGGCAGCCCCGCCGGGGCAATGGCGTAGACCAGGCAGGGCGTGCCGTCGGGCCGAATGGCGATGTCGTAGGAGTAGGTCGCCGCGTCGCCCGGCGTGGTGATGATGTCGTCCAGTTGCCACGCGCCGGGCGAATCAGCGTCGCCGTCGCGGGTGGCGTAGTGGACAGCCCAGGTCTGTGTGTCCTGATAGAGCAGGTGCGGACGGTCGAGTGAATCGAGCGCCAGCGCATTGAGATAACCGCCGGGGGCAATCTCTTCGATCAACCAGATTGGATACGGGATTGGCTCCTGAGGCGAGGCTTGCGGGCGGGCGTCCATCGGCAAAGCCAGCACCACCCCTGCCAGCAGTCCGCCCAGCAGCCACAGGAGGGCTGTGACGAACTTGTTCATGCTACCAGTATAGATCGAACGGGATGGCGGACGCAAGGGGGCAGTAGGTCAGTGGGACAGTGGGACAATCGCAGCTACTATTGACTGACCTACTGGCCTTCGGAGGACACAGGATGACAGTGGAAACGCAAATCGCATGGGTGGGACGGCTGGTGCTGGCGGCTCTGTTGGGCGTTGTGCTGGGCTGGGAGCGGGAGGCGCGCGGTCGCGACGCCGGCGTGCGCACCTTTGGCGCAGTGTCGCTGGGCGCGTGCCTCTTCTCGATCATCTCCTTCGCCGTGGCCCCGGAGGGGCGCGAACCGACGCGCATCGCCGCGCAGATCGTCACCGGCGTCGGCTTCCTGGGCGCGGGGGTCATCCTGCGCGGACGCGGCCACATCAGCGGCCTGACCACCTCGGCCACGCTGTGGGCAACGGCGGCCGTGGGCATGGCCATCGGCTACGGCCTCTACGTGCTGGGCACGGCAGCCACCGCCCTACTGCTCTTCCTGCTTCTACTGCGCCGCCGCCCGCGCGCCGGCTTTCCGCCAGACAACCTCCCGCCCCCCAGCGACGCGCCCGACGACATCCCATTCGGCTAGCCGCCCCCAACTGACCTACTGACCTACTGTCCCCTACCGCAGCAACTCCACCGCCCGCAACACCTGCGCGTCGCCGCTGGCGGCCACCTCTTCGGCCGTCAGGTCGTTGGCCGTCTCCGGCACCAACAGTTGCACCGGGCCGGTCAACTCCACGACCTCATCGGGCACGATGCCCTCGCGCCAGATGACGCGGCCGTCGGGCGTCAGCCACTGCTCCGTCGCCAGCAGGATGGCCGAGCCGTCGGACAGGCCGAACGTGTTCAGCACCGTGCCTGTGCCGAAGGTTGTCTCGCCCACCAGCGTGGCCCGGTCGTGGTCTTGCAGCGCGCCGGAGACGATCTCGCTGGCGCTGGCGCTGCCCTGGTTGACCAGCACGACCAGCGGCAGTTCGGTCGGGTCGCCGATGGTCGTGCGCTCTTCGCGCACTTCGCCGTCGGCATCCTGGCGCAGCACGACGACAGTGTCGTTGGGCAGGAAGCGCCCGGTGACGTTGACCGCTTCGCTGAGCAGGCCGCCGGGGTTGTTGCGCAGGTCGAGGATGAGGCCGGTCGCGCCCTGCGCTTCGGCGGCGCTGATGGCCGCGGCCAGGTCGTCGCCCACGCGCTCGCTGAAGCCGGCGATGCGCACCTGGGCGATGGTCGTGCCCGGCAGCAGCGTCCAGGTGACGTTCTGAAGCTCGATGCGCGCCCGCTCCAGGGTCATGGTCAACTCCTCCGAAGTCTCCGGCCGGAAGAGCGTCAGCGTCACCGACGACCCGGCCGGGCCGAGGATGAGTTCCACCACTTCTTGCAGCGACAGGCCGCTCACGTCGCGCCCATCTACGGCCGTCACCACGTCGCCGGGCAGGATGCCCGCCGCCTGAGCCGGGGAGTTGTCAATGGGCGAGACGATGGTCACAAAGCCGTCGCGCATCTCGACGTAGGCCCCAATCCCCTCGAACTCGCCGGCGATGTAGTTGTCCTGCTCCTCGACCATCGTCGGCGTCATGAAGCGGCTGTGGCCGGTGTCGCCCAGGATGTCCACCATGCCCGCCAGCGCGCCGATTTGCAGTTGCTCGTCGCTGGCCGCCTCCCGGTTGACGTAGTTGTCCTGGATGACGCGCCGCGCCTCGTCGAGCAGGGCGGCGTCCAGCCCCTCGCCGCTGTCGCCGGCGGCCACCGGGCCGAGCAGATAGTGATCAACGGCCAGGCCGGCCAGGAAGAAGGTCAGGCACAGCAGGAAAATGGCCAGCGGCCCTAGCCAGCGGGCGCGTTGGGATGGAGTCAGCAGCGGCCGGTCGTCCATCACTCGTCCAACCCCAGCGAAAACATGCTCTCCAGATCGTGGCGCGAGAAGGCGCGGAAGGCCAGCAGCGTCTCCGATTCGGCGATGCCGTCCACCTTGAGCATGTGCTCCGTCACCAGGTCGGCCATCGCCTCGTTGTCGCGCACGCGCAGAATGGCGACCAGGTCATAGCGCCCGCCGACGGAGAAGACCTCGCTGATGCCGTTCAGGTCGGCCAATTGGGCCGCCACTTCGTTGACAAGTCCTCGATGTGTTTTCAGCAACACGACTGCACTGACCATGCCCTTTCGCTCCTCTTGACTGTTTACGGGGTCGGGCGCAGGCGCGCCGATTCGACCGCGGCCGAATTGTATCACGCGCCGCGCGCGATCACAGACCGCGGTGGCCAAGCCACGAAACGCTCATCTTCGGGGGGTGGTGTGCCGCGTTACTCGTCGTAGGCAATGCGGTAGATGAAGCCGCCGCGGTCGTCGCTGAGGTAGAGCGCGCCATCCGGCCCCACGGCCAGCCCCACCGGCCGCCCGCTCACCCGCCCATCGGCCAGCCAGCCGGTGGCGAAGACCTCGGCCGGGCCGCTGGGCGCGCCGCCGTCGAAGGGCACGCGCAGCACCTCGTAGCCGACCGGCTGCGGCCGATTCCAGGAGCCGTGCAGGGCGATGAACAGGTCGCCGCGATACTCCTCTGGGAAGGCGTCGCCATCGTAGAAAACCAGACCCAGCGGCGCGCTGTGGGCCTGCCAGGTCAGCGCGGGCTGAATGACGCCAGCGCACGCCCCCTCCCCGCCAAACTCCGGGTCGGCGATCGTCCCGGCGTGGCAGGCCGGCCAACCGAAGTGGTCGCCCTCGTTAACGAGATAGACCGTTTCCGGCGGCACGTCGTCGCCTAGCAGGTCGCGGCCGTTGTTGGTGACCCACAACGCCCCGCTGTCGGGCTGGATGGCCAACCCCACCGCGTTGCGCAGCCCGGTGGCGAAGAGCTGCCCGTTGGCCCCGGTGGCGTCGTCGTAGACGACGATCGCCGCCCGCCGGGGGTCGCTCTCCGTGCAAACGTTACAACTGGAGCCAACGGAGAGAAGCATACGGCCATCGAGCAGGAAGGCCACGGTGCGCGTGGTGTGGCCGACGCGGGGCGGCAGGTCGCCGATGATCGCCGTCTGCGTCTCGGCCGTGCCATCGCCGTCCCCATCGTTCAACCGCACCACGCCCGACGGCACGCCGACGTACCACGCGCCTTCGTGATAGGCCAGGCTGTGCGGCTGGTCAAGGTCGGCGGCGAGGAGATGGATGGCATCGGCGCGGCCGTCGCCGTCGGCGTCGGGCAGGGCCACGATGCGCCCCGCGCCGCGCTCGGCGACGGCTAGCACACCGTCCGGCCCGAAGGCGATGAAGCGCGGCCCGTCCAGCCCCTCGGCGAAGACCTCGATGGTGAAGCCGGCCGGCACGCGCACGTCGGCCCGCCCGCCCGCGCCCAATGAGCCGGCAAAGTTGATCCGGCTCAGCGGCGAGCGGGCCAGCCACACACCGCCGACAACCAGGATGATCAATACCACAGCGGCCACAACCGCCCACTTTCGATTCATAGCGTTCTCGAAGAGGAAGAGAGAGGGACGCTGAGAGACGCGGAGGAACGCAGAGGGACGCAGAGGGACGCAGAGATCATTCTATTTCTCTGTGTCTCTCTGTGCTCCTCTGCGTCTCTCAGCGTCCCTCTCAGGTTGTGAACCTAATATCGCTCGGGCACGAAAGTTTGCTCATCAATCGGCGGCCGGATGTAGCCGCTGGCCGCTTTGCGCGGCGGCAGCTCGATGGGCGGCGGCAGGATGTCCTCGTAGGGGATCTTGCTGAGGATGTGGCTGATGCAGTTGAGCCGCGCCCGGCGCTTGTCGTCGGCGTTGACCACGTACCACGGCGACTGCTTGGTGTCGGTGAAGTCGAACATACGATCCTTGGCCTGCGAATACTCCACCCACTTGTCGCGCGAGCGCAAGTCCATCGGGCTGAGCTTCCAGCGGCGGCGCGGGTCGGCCGCTCGTTGGGCAAAGCGCCGCTCCTGCTCCTCGTCGCTGACCGAGAACCAGTACTTCAGCAGGATGATGCCGGAGCGCAACAGCATCCGCTCGAACTGCGGGCAGGACGACAGGAACTCGCGGTACTCCGTCTCGGTGCAGAAGCCGTGGACGTACTCGGTGATGGCCCGCGTGTACCAACTGCGGTCGAAGAGGACGATCTCGCCCCCGGCCGGCAACTGGGCCACCCAGCGCTGGAAGTACCACTGCGTCTTCTCCACGTCGCTGGGGATGCCCAGGGCCACGACGCGCAGGGTGCGCGGGTTGGTGCGCTCGACGATGCGCTTGATGACGCCCCCCTTGCCGGCCGCGTCGCGCCCCTCGAAGATGACGACCACGCGCAGCCCCTTCTCCTTGACCCAGTATTGAAGCTTGACCAGCTCTTCCTGGAGCTTGAGCATCTCCTCTTCGTAATACTCTTCCTTCAGCTTGCCCTTCTTACCGAGGTGGCGGTCGGCGACAGTGCTGACGGCCGCGTCCAACGACTCACTGTCATCGTCGGCCGGTGGCGCTTCGACGACCACTTCCGGCGGCGCGTCAGGTGTGTCGGCCGCGTCGGCCTTGCCGTTCTTCTTGCCCTTTTTGGCCATGATGTGCCTCCTTGATCACCTCATGTTCTACCGCAAATGTTGTCAACACGCTACGGGCACGGCCAGAAATACAGGGCAACCGCATATAGAAAAATAGCACGCGGATGACGCTGATTTGGTGCTGAGGAACGCTGCAAGATACGCTCTTTAGGTGACAACCCTCACCCAGTTTGGTGATCTTTGTTAGGTGCGCTTTTCGTCGCTGACGGATACTATATGGTTGGTGTTGTCACCCAATGATGCCCGGTAATCACGCCGGGCCATTGATCCGGGTCATCCAATGAGGGGGGTGCCATGAATCGTCTCCAGTTATTCCCAGTGGTACTGCTGTTGATTGCCGGCCTGGTGGCAACGGCGGCCACCGAACGGCGAGTAACCACGTCAGCGTCCGACGTGGCTGTGGTCGACTTCACCAGTCAGATGAGTGTCGGCGGCCAGAGCAACCCGGCAACTTCTTATTCATTCCAAAATCCGGTGTTTCTGCCGTATGTGCACAGTCTGTCGCAGGGCTACCGTCCGCCCAGCATGGTTCGCGTTTCCGTTGATTCGTCCGGCCGGCAAGCGAATGGCAACTCATACGGCAGGGATATGACCCCCGATGGCCGTTTCGTCGTGTTCCAATCCGATGCCACCAATCTGGTCCCCGGCGATTCCAATGGCGTGAGGGATGTCTTCGTCCACGACCGGCACACAGGGCAGACGACGCGAGTTTCCATAGGCACCAACGGCGCTCAAGGCAACGGCCCATCGTCTGGTGGCAAGATCTCGGCCGACGGTCGCTTTGTCGCCTACTCCTCCCTCGCGACTTCTCTGGTAGCCGGTGAGGCCAATGCCTTTCAAGATGTCTTCGTCCACGACCGGCAGACAGGCGAGACGACGCTGATTTCTCTGGGCCATGACGGTACTCCCTCTAATGGCGATTCGGGTTGGCCCGACATTTCGGCCGACGGTCGCTACGTGGTTTTCGAGTCCGGCGCTAACAATCTAGATCCAGACGACACCGACACACGGAACGACGTTTTCCTGCATGATCGACAATCGTCACAAACAATATTGATCTCGACAATGCTCGAGGACACCTCAATCGGTGGAGAAACACCTTCGATTTCGGCTGACGGCCGTTTCACCGCGTTCGCATATGATAATGGCATTTACCTCTATGATCACTCGCTAGCCAACTTGCATCGTGCCTATCAAGGGGGCGGGGGCTATTACGCAGGGCGAAATCCAGAGATATCTGGCGATGGCGACTTCATCGTTTATGAAACGGTGACACACGACGATATTCCTTGGCCTGGCGGTGCTGTCGATCACTACACTTTGGAACGTTACGATCGTCAGGCTGGCACAAGCGAGTCCTTTTCCAACTCCATTCAACCCTTTTTCGGGTCTTCACCCAATCCCACAGTCTCATTCAATGGACGATTCACGGCCTTTGGCGACGGCCTCATCTTTGTGCTCGACTTCCACACCGAGGAGGTAGTGGTCGTATCCACGAATCTGAACGGTGAAAACCCCGACGGGGTAGCAATGGCGCAGGCAATTTCGGCCGATGGTCGGGTCATTATGATGGAATCGGTGGCCACCGATCTGGTTGCCAACGACACCAACGGTGTTCAGGACGTCTTCATGCGCGATAGAGGCTCGCCGTAGACAATCAGGCGTCAGGTGTGCCGGCCGCGTCGGCCTTGCCGTTCTTCTTGCCCTTTTTGGCCATGATGTGCCTCCTTGATCACTGTGGGTTCTATCGCAAATGCGATCAACGCGCTAATGGCAGCGCGACGCAATTCAGTTAGTGTGATGCACCGGTAGTGGGAACGCGCAAAGGTGACATTCGTCACTGACGACGGCCGCGCAATTTTGCTACACTGTCAATTGTGGTGGGATTCCACCGCCGGTCGCGGCTCCTATGCCGCCCGAGTGCTGCCTGGCCCTGGTCTGCCAACCAGTGGCCTACATCATGATCTGGAGGAACATCATGAATACCCCCTTGTGCAACGAGACAGAGGCGCGCGGGCTGCCTCCGTGGCTGGCCGGTGCTTTGTTGCGGCGCCGCGATCTGGCTCCGCGCTTTGTCTACTGGCGGCAGCGATTGGCGCGGCAGTCGCGCGGCTGGCGACGGCGGCTGCGGCGGCAACTGGCGGTGACTGTTACCAGTGCGGCGCTGTTGCTTGCAATGAGCGGCGTTTCCGCGCAGGTCGAACCGGCCGCGCCGGATAATGTGATAACGGTGGTGAACGGCGAGTGGCGCGTGGCCGAGAACAATAAATGTTCACTCGGCGAGGCTATCCGCAATGCCAACAATCAGACGACGGGCCTAGCACATGATGACTGCGCCGCCGGCAATCCGGCCGGAGCAGATACGATCAACCTTCCCACCAACGGGCTATTTACGATGACGACGGCGTTCGCGACGTCGAGCACGTATGGCAACACCGGCTTGCCCTGGATCCACAGCACGGTGACCATTAACGGCAACGGCTCGACCATTCGGCGCGGCGGTTCGGCGCCTGGCTTTCGAATATTGGCCGTGGGTGAAGACGGTAACCTGACGCTTAATAATGTCACCGTGTCAAACGGCGAAGCCACCTACACCGAGGACGCTTCGGCCTTTTACGGGGGCGGGGGAATTCTGAACAATGGTAGCCTTACGATCGCCGGTAGTACAGTCAGCGACAACGCTGTTTATGGCTATTGCGATTACTTCTCTCCTAAAGGCGGCGGTATACTAAACCACGGCACGCTGGTTATCACCAGCAGTCGTATTGCCGACAACACAAGTGGCTGCCAGTACGGCGCTCTTGCAGGCGGTATATTTAGCAGTGGATCTCTCACCATTATCGGGTCCGTGGTTTCCGGCAACCACGTTGGCGGTAATGGTGCTTCTGCCGCCGGCATCTTTAGTAATGGTGATCTCTTCGTTCAGCAAAGCAGCATCATCGACAACACCCTCTACACGGGCGACCAAGGGGGTGAAGGTGGCGGTATTCAAACGTTCGGTTGGGCCGAGGTGCACAATAGCCTCATCGCGGGCAACACACTCTCGAGCTGGTACGATAACGATCCCTATCTGTATGGTGGCGGGATCGCCAATAAGGGTGATCTCGTGGTGGTCAATAGCACCATCAGCGGGAACGAATCTACCAACGGTGCCGGTATCTCCAACCGTTACACCGGGAGCGTTGTGATTACGAACAGCACGATTGTCGAAAACGAGGGCAGCGGCATCTTCGCGACCTGCGAATACTACGCAACGACCACAGCCCTCAGGCGAAGCATAATTAGTGGCAACGGCAGTATGGAAGTCGTACTCGCCTCTTGGGGCAACTGCCCCGGAGGGATGACGGTTAACAGCCACAACATCTTTGGCGCGAACGGCAACCCCGGAACAACCGGCTTCACCCCCGGCCCGACCGACATCGTCCCCACCGTAGGCCTCAACGCCATCCTCTCCCCCCTGGCCGACAACGGCGGCCCGACGCAGACCCACGCCCTGCCGGCGGGCAGCCCCGCCCTCGACCGCGCGCCCAACAACAGTTGCACCGCCGCCCCGGTCAATGGCCTCGACCAGCGCGCCCAGCCGCGCAACCAAAACGGCAGCGGCAGCGCGTCGTCCAACGAGTGCGACGTCGGCGCGTTCGAGCGCGCCGGCAGCGCGACACCGGTTGGCGCGTTCTACCTCTCCACAGCCAAAGCGGGTACGGTCGGTGGCGTGGCCTTCGCCCCGGCCGACATCATCAAATACGACCCGGTCGCGGGCTGGTCGCTGTACTTCGACGGCTCCGACGTAGGCATCACCAAGAACGTCACCGCCTTTGAGCTACAGGCTGATGGTAGCATCCTCCTGTCACTCGTGGCGACGCAGACTGTACCTGGAGCCGGCTCCGTTCAGCCGCAGGACATCCTGCGCTTCACCCCAACAGCCACCGGGCCGAACACCGCCGGGACTTTCCAACTCTGGGTAGACGGCTCCAACGTCGGCCTGACAACAGCGGCCGAGAAGATTGACGCGCTGGGCCTGGCCGCCGATGGGCGCATCGCCATCAGTACCACCGGCGCGGCGGCCGTGGCCGGGCCGGGCGGCGCGACGCTCCAGGCCGCCGACGAGGACGCGCTCGGCTTCAACCGCGCCAGCGCCACCTGGTCGGCCTTGCTCGACTTTACCGCCCTCGCCGGCATGGGGCCGGAAGACGTCAACGCCCTGTGGATCAACCCGACCACGGGCGAGGTCTACGTCAGCCTGGCCAGCGCCTTCAATCTGGGTGGCGTTGCCGGCGACGCCAAAGACATCGTCAAGCTGACCCCCAACGGCGGCGGCTACACCCCCTCCCTCTACTGGGACGGCTCGGCGGCGGGCTTCCCGGCGATCATTGATGGGCTGGAGATTGTCAATTAGGAATTACGAATTACGAATTACGAATTAGGAATTCAGAACGCATCCCCTAAACTGCTGATTTTGAATTCCTAATTCCTAATTCGTAATTCCTAATTTCCCTCTCCCCGTTGACAGCCGCAATCCCCTTGGCTATAGTAACAATTGACTGGTGTGTAGAGTTGCTGGGACGGAATGTGCGGCCGCCGGGACTTACCAAAAGTCGAGGCGGCCTTCTTGTTTAGTGGCCCCGTCCTGCCCGGCCCGTCCGGATTATTTTGTTGCACACTGGCTTAGGAGAGGTTGTTTGAAGGACGATACAGCAGAGCGGGATGACCTGATTGTGGGGGATGGGCTAGTCGTCAGTCTTGCCTATAGCCTCCGGCTGGATGATGGCGAAGAGATTGATACCGCGGCGGGTGATGACCCGCTGGTGTATCTTCACGGCGCGCAAAACATCATCCCCGGACTAGAGCGAGCACTGGCCGGTTTGAAGATCGGCGACGCGCGCAGCGTCACAGTCAGTCCGGACGACGCCTATGGCGAGATGGACCCGGACGCATTTGAGTTAGTGCCCTATGATGCGTTCCCCGGCGATTTGGAGCTGGAGGAAGGCATGGGGCTACGGATGGTCGAGAGCGGCACCGGCCGCCAGATGGAGGCCTACATCTCGGAGTTGCGCGATGACGGCGCGCTCCTGGACCTCAATCACCCCCTGGCCGGCGAAACGCTGCACTTCAATGTTGAGGTCGTTGGTATACGTCGGGCGACGTCTGAGGAAGTCGCTCACGGTCACGCCCACAGTGAAGGTCATACACACTAGTCAAGTTTTGGGGTTTGAAAAGGACGATGAAAAAGCTGTACGTTGGTAACTTGCCGTTCGACACGGATGAGGAACAGGTTCGTGAGTTGTTTGCCGGCTATGGCGAGGTGCGCTCGGTCGACATGATCAACGACCGCGACACCGGCCGCTTCCGCGGCTTCTGCTTTGTGGCCATGGACAACGCCGCCGCCGACGCGGCGACGACGGCCCTTAATGGCTACTCCTTCGGCGGGCGTCCGCTGAAGGTCAACGAAGCCAAGCCCCGCGAAGAGCGCGCCCCCGGCTCCGGTGGCGGCGGCGGTCGTGGTGGCTATGGCGGCGGTGGCGGCTATGGCGGCGGCGGTCGCTCCGACAATCGGGGTGGCGGCGGCGGCCGTGGCGGCTATGGCAGCCAGGGCGGTGGGCGCGGCGGCGACCGCGACCGCGACCGCGGCGGCGACCGCAACCGCTGGTAATGATCCGTTAGACGGCATTGACCAAAACACCAAACGGCGGCCCCGGCAACGGCGACCGCCGTTTTTTATTTGTAGGGCGGGTTGGCAACCCGCCTCTTCTACTTTCGCGCGGCCAAGAGGCGGGTTGCCAACCCGCTCTACAATTGGCGCTGAAGAGGCGGGTTGCCAACCCGCCCTACAATTGGCGCTGAAGAGGCGGGTTGCCAACCCGTCCTACAATTAAACGACGGGCATGACTTGCGCTTCCTGTCGCGCCTCGCCGCCGAAGAACCACAGCCCCAGACCAATGGCCGTCATGTAAAACAGCGTCACCCCGGCAAAGATGTAGGTGAACCCCGCCGGCCCATGTGCCACCTGCAACTGCCCGCTGATCTGGGGCATAATGAACCAGCCGACCTGGAACACCAGGTTGGTCAGACTGACCGACAGCGCCTGCGCCTGCTGCGGCACGCGCTCCAGGATGAACGTCTGATAGACCGGGTTGCTCAGGTTCATCAGCGCCAGCCGCATGATGTAGGCCACACCGGCGACAACGAAGAAGGCCCCTGCCGTGACCAGCCCGTTGGGAACCAGCCACGCTCCCAACCCCAACAACATCAGGAACGGGATGGATAGCGCCTGCGTCAGCAGCACCGTGCGGATCTTGCCCAGCCGGTCGGCCAGCGGCGGCCCGGCGAACAACGCCACCGACATGGCCAGCCCGCCCAGGGCGAAGACGACGCCGATGGCCGGGTCGGGCTTGCCGTAGACGTTGCGGAAATAGACGTTCATGAACGGCTGCATCAGCCCCGCGCCCAACCCGATGACCAGCGACGGCAGCAAGAAGCGGACGAAGATGCGCCAGTAGCGCGCCAACTGCACCCAGGGCAACTCCACGGCCGCGCGATCAATCTGCGCCGCGCGACGGATGAGCAGCAGCGGCGTGAGCGACACGGCGCTCAACAGCACCATGCTGCCCAGCGTCAACTGGTAGGCGATGGTGTCCGTTGGCCCCGCGCCCACCAGCGCCCCCAACCGGCTGGGCAGAAAGCCGGCCAGCAGGTTGCCGACGAAACTGGCCACCGTCGAAAGCCCAGCCTGGAAGCTGAACACCCACTGCCGTTCCCGCGCCCCGGCATTGGCCATCAGGAAGGGGGCCACGGCCACCATGCTGAGGCTCATCGCCACGCCGGCCACCATGCGAAAGGCTATCAGTGGCCACCGCGCCGGAAAGAGCACCAGGCCCAGATAGGCCACCGCCCCGAGCAACCCGGCGGCCATCATAACCCACTTCGGCGGGTAGCGTTGGGCCAGATAGGCCGCCGGCAGCGCGGCCACGATTGTCGCCAGCGAGGCGGCCGAGGTCAGCGTGCCCAGGAAGGCTTCATCGTACCCTGGTCCCAGGCTGAGGACGTAGAAGTTGAAGGTGAAGAGAAAGACGCCAAACGTCAGGCCGGTGCCGATGCCAAACAACAGCACCAGCCATACGTTGCGCGAGAAGAGGCGGATCATCGTCGCATAGGACGACAGCCCGCGTCTGAGGCGATCCATGAGCGTACTCCGGCGTCTGGCCGCGGCCGAACGGGAGCCGGCGCACTGCGAAACCAGGCGGCATTAGATAGTTATCTAATACGGAGTATAAGCCGCATCGTCCCGAAAATCAATGGCCCTGTAGCCCAGGATTCTTATCCTGTGCACTGGGAGCACAGGATAAGAATCCTGGGCTACATGCAGACTACTGCTCCACCGGATACCCCGCTTCTTCCCAGGCCACAATGCCGCCGCTCATGTTGTGAACGTTGGTGAACCCCTGCTGGCGCAGCAAGTCGGCCACCTGCCCGCTGCGGTTGCCGGTGCGACAGGTGACGATGATCTCCTTGTCGCGCGGCAGTTCGGCCAGCCGTGAGGCCACTTCGCCCATCGGGATCAGGGTGATGCCGGGGATGTGGCCGGCGGCGTACTCATCCGGCTCGCGCACGTCAATCAGGAAGACGCCGGCGTTGTCCCTGAGCGCGTTAACCGTGTCCACGTCTACGCTGTCGCCCAACGTCGTCAGGTCAATCTCCTCGACCACCGGCGCGGCCGTCTCCTGCCCGCTGCAAGCCGCCAACAGCAATAGAGCGACGATGGCCGCCAGCAGCGCGAAATAAATCGTTTTCATGATACCTCCAGAACTGTCTGTAAGCGGCCGGTGCGAATCCCCTGTAGCCGTCTCCCGATAGTATCCGCCTGGCCGGTAGATGACAAACGGCGCGCCGAGGCAGATAGAAGAATGGCACGCTGATGACGCTGATTGCACGCTGATTCACGCTGTCGAACGTTCTAGCAGCGTCATACAAGCGTCATCAGCTTGCCATGCGTCAATATGCGGTTGCCCGGCGGCGTGTGCTATACTCAGGTGACGCTCGCGCTTCAAGCTGTCGGTCGCGCCCGAACACGGCGGCGGCCCGGTTGCAACGCGAACGGATACGGAGTACCCCTCATGCAAGCAATCGTCGCCTTCCTCGTCGAAGAGCCTCTCCTGCTACTGTTCATCGTCGCCGGCCTGGGCTATGTGCTGGGCCACGTCAAGGTCAAGGGGGTCAGCCTGGGCGTGGCCGCGGTGTTGTTCGTCGGTCTGGCCTTCGGCGCGCTCAGCCCCGACATGCAGATGCCGCCGGTCATCGTCGAAGTGGGCCTGATTATCTTCGTCTACACCATCGGCCTGAGCAGCGGCCCCGGCTTCTTTGCCTCCTTCAAGCGCAAAGGGTTGCGCGACAACACCTTCGTCTTCTTGTTGCTGCTGCTGGCCGCCCTGCTGACGGCCGGCGCGGCGGCGATCTTCGGCTTGCGCGGCACCGTCGCCGCTGGCATGTACGCCGGCAGCCTGACCAACACGCCCGCCCTGGCCGGCATCCTGGAGACGGTGACGCGCAACACCCCGGCCGACCAACTGGCCATCGCCAGCACGGAGCCGGTCATCGGCTACTCCGTGGCCTACCCGATGGGCGTCATCGCCATGCTCATCGCCGTCTACGTTATGCAGCGCGTCTTCCGCATTGACTATCGCGCCGAAGCGCGCACTCTGCGCCAGTTCAACGTCGTCGAGCAGGAGCTATTCGTCAGCACTGTGCGCGTCACCAACCCGGAGGCGGTCAACAAGCCGGTGGCGCAACTGTTTCACGCCCAGGATTGGGACGTCGTCCTATCGCGCCTGAAGCACGATGGCCAATTGGGCCTGACCAGCGGCGACACGACGCTGGCCCTGGATGACCTGGTCAACGTCGTCGGCCTGCCCGAAGAGGTGGACAAGGCTGTGGCCTGGCTGGGCGAACCGTCGGGTGAGCAACTGGAACTCGACCGCAGCCTCTACGACTTCCGGCGCATCTTCGTCAGCAATCCCGAAATCGCCGGGCGCACGTTGACCGAACTGGACTTACCCCGCACCTATGGGGCCATCGTCTCGCGCGTTCGTCGCGGCGACATTGACCTGCTGGCCCACGGCGATACCGTCGTCGAGTTGGGCGACCGCGTGCGTGTCGTCGCCCTGCGCACCGATATGCCCCGCCTGACCAATCTCTTCGGCGACTCCTACAAGGCCCTGAGCGAAGTCAATCTTCTGTCACTCAGCGTCGGTCTGGCCGTCGGCGTCCTCATCGGTCTCATCCCCATTCCTCTGCCGGGCGGCGTGGTCATCAGCCTGGGCATGGCCGGCGGGCCGCTGCTGGTGGGACTGGTGCTGGGGGCGCTGCGCCGCACGCGCGGCATCGTCTGGACCATCCCCTACAGCGCCAACCTGACCCTGCGCCAGATCGGCCTGACGCTGCTACTGGCCGGCATCGGCATCCGCTCCGGCTACACCTTCTTCACCAACTTCGCCGACAGCGGCGGCACACAGGTCTTCATCGCCGGCACGGTCATCACCAGCGTCATCGCCTTCCTGACCCTTTTCCTCGGCTACCGGGTGCTGAAGATCCCGTTCGGCATGTTGACCGGCATGTTGGCCGGGCTGGGCACGCAGCCGGCCACGCTTGGCTTCGGCCTGCAACAGGCCGACAACGAACTGCCCAACCTGGGCTACGCCCTCGTCTTCCCCGTGGCGACGATCACCAAAGTCATCGTCGCCCAACTGCTGTTGTTGCTGCTTTCGTAACCGATGGACGCCGTCACCACGCCGTCACCGCTGCTGACGACGCCGCCGCAACCCATCCCGCCGTCGGGCACGGCCGTCGGCCGCGGCGCGCGCCGGCTGCTGCTCTTCGGCGCGTTTTTCGTCATGGGCATCGTGCTGGGCTTTGTGCTGCTCAACGCCGGCGTCGAGATGAGTTCATCGCTGCCGACGCCGGCGCTGTTCCTGTGCCTGCTCGTCGCCATCTATCTGTCCACCCTGGCCCACGAGCTGGGCCACGCTCTGGCCGCGCGGCTGGTCAACTGGCAACTGCTGGCCATCGCTGTCGGGCCGGTTGCCCTGCGTCGCACGCCTAACGGCTCGCGGCTGGAGCGCAACCCCCTCAGCCGCGCCTGGGGCGGCTTCGTCTACGCCATCCCCCGCGACGACCGCCACCTGCGCCGCCGCCGCGCCGTCGTTGTGGCCGGCGGCCCAGCGGCCAGTCTGCTGCTGGGCCTGCTGGCCTTCGCCGCTTTGCGGCTCACCACCGGGCACGGCCTATGGCCCACGCTGACCTTCCAGACCGGGCTGATGTCCTTCACCATCGCCCTGCTGACGCTGGTTCCCTACCGCTCGCGCGGGCTGACCAGCGATGGCGGGCAACTGCTCCAGTTATTGCGCGGCGGGCCGCGCGTCGAGCAGCGCATGGCCGCCCACCTGATCCTGACGGCGCTCGTCGGCGGCGTGCGCCTGCGCGACCTCGACGACAGCCTCATGACCCGCGCCCTGGCCGCCACCGACCCGGCCGAGGCCATCGGCGCGCACTACCTGGCCTACTGGCGCGACCTCGACCGCGGCGATGTGGCCGGCGCGGCGGCCCACCTCGATAGCCTCCTGGCCGAGCGCGCGGCGGCGACGCCCGCCGCCCAGGCCAGCTACGCCGCCGAGGCCGCCTATCTGACCGCGCGCCATGACCCCTCCCCCGACGCGCCGGCCGCGGCCGAAGCGTGGCTGAAGTTGGCCGCGCCGACCGGCTCGGTTGACTCCAACTATCGCCGCGCCCAGGCGGCGGTGCATCTGGCCCACGGCCGCGTCCACGAGGCTCTGGCGGCCGCCGATGACGCCCTGCGCCTGCTGGCCCACGCTATGGACGCCGGCGGGGCGACGGCCGAGCGCGAATGGCTGGCGGAGTTGCGCGGTGAGGCCGTCGCCGGGGGTGGCGTATGACAACGCACGCGGCCGAATCGGCCGCGCCCGCCCGCCGTTGGTGGCCGGCGCTGGTCATTCTGGCTGCCGTGGCCGCCGCCGCCGTCCTCTACTACCGCGTCGTCTGGGGCGACGTGGCCACGCTCGTCGCCGCCCTCGACCACTGCAAGGAGTTGTACTGCGACTTCACCCGCCAGTACTACCCCACCGGCCGCGACGTATTGGCGACGGGCCAGCCGTCCAACGGCTACTTCTATAGCTCTTTCTTCGCCTTGTTGTTAGTGCCGTTCGGTCGGGTTGAGTTAAGCACAGCCGTAGCCCTGTGGTCGCTGGTTCAGCTCGTGGGCATCGCCCTGCTGCTGCTGCCGGCCGTTGACTTCTACCGCGAATCGCCGCGCGCCTTCGCCCTCTACATCATCCTGCTGGCCTTCGCCATGCCCCTGCTCCACAACCTGAAGTGGGGGCAGGTCAGCACATTGGTGACCGGCGGCGCGTTCGCCGCGCTCTTCCTCTACCGGCGCGGGCGCGTCGCCGCGGCGGCCGTCGTGCTCGGCTTGGCCGTGGCCATCAAGTACTACGTGGCCGTGGTGGCTTTCGTCTTCCTGCTGCGGCGCGACTGGCGCTTCCTGGCCGTCCTGGCGGCGACGGTGCTTCTGCTGTGGCTGGTCGTCCCCACCGCCGTGCTGGGGCCGGAGGGCAACTGGCAGTTCTACGTGACGGTGCGCGAGCGCGTGGCCCACGCGGTGACGACCTGGATGCCGGAAGACATCAACGCCCAGTACTTGCCCAGCGTCGCCGGCCGCTGGCTGGGCAGCGCCGCCGGGCGGGGAGTGTGGCGCTGGCTGGGCTACGGCCTGTTCGCCGCCAACCTGCTGGCCGTGGCCCGGCTGGTCGTCCGGCGCGCGCCGCGGGCCACCGAATGGGCCGTGGCCTTGCTCTTCCTGGGGCTGCCGCTGGCCATCGAGACCTCGTGGCCCCACTACTTCGTCTATTTGCCCTTCGCCCAGACGCTCGTCGCCCTGGAAACCGGGTTTCTTCTGCGAAACTCGGTTCCTACCGGCTCGCGTTCGCCCGTCGGCTGGGCAGCCGCCACCCTATTGCTCCTCTCCATCGTTCTGGCCTCGATGCCCTTCTTCCACCTCGTCGGCCGCTGGCAGGATTACAGCCAGTACGGCGTCCTCTTCGTCGCCAACCTGAGCCTGCTCATCGCCGCCCACCTGCTCACTCTGCGCCCGGTAGCACAATCCGATCGTCCGGCACCGGCGGCTGCACCGGTAGACGCTGCCCGCTGAGCGCGTCGTAGAGGCCGACAGCGAACGACGCCGGCGGCGCGTCGGTCACCAGTTGCCGCTCGTCGGCCACCACCTCGCCGGGAACCCAGCACCACATGGGCACGGCCGCCGGTGGGCCGTCGCTCTGGGCGATGGTCTGCCCGGTCGCGTCCAGAGCGTGGACGAAGGCTGAGTACTCGGCCCGGGGGAAGTCGAGCGCCTGCCAGTAGAGCGTTAGTTGCGTCCCGCCGGCCGCCGCGGCAACGCGGTAGCCGCGCAAAGCCACAGCGTCGCCCAGTTGGTACGCCACCGTCTGCGCGTCGCCCGGCACGTCCCACTGCGGCGGCGGCGTGGCCGGTTCGCCCGCCCGTCCGCCGAGGAAGTAGCCCATCGTTAGGGCCTGGATGAGATATGCGGCCCACAGCAGAGTGGCGAGTGACGATGCAGACCCCCTCGCCTCCTGGGAGAGGGATGGGGAGAGGGTGTTGGGCGGTGTGGGAGCAGGGGAGCGGGGGAGCGGGGGAGCAGGGGAGAAAAGAAGGCGTTCGGCGAACCAGGTCAGGCCAATGAGCAGGCCCAGCGGCATCAGGAAGAGCCACAGCCGGCCCGTCTCGGCCCGCACGGTGGCCGACAGGTTGAGCAGCAGCACCGCCGCCCACCAGCCCAGCGCCAGGGCGCGCCAGTTGGCCGGTGGTCGTCGGTCGGTGCTCGGCGGTCGCCAGGTTAGCAGCACCCCGACCGCGCCGACGAAGGGCATGATGCCCATGAACACGGCCAGATCGTACAGATTGAACAGGAACCAGGCCGGATAGTTCAGCCGGTACTCGCGATGGATGGCCTGCCCGACGCGCCACATGGCCAGGCCGTCAACGCCCAGCAGCCACAGCCCGCCCCAGAACAGTAGCACCGCCGCGACCACCGCCCCACCCGTCCCGACCGCCCGCCGCCACACGCCCCGGTCGCGCCAGCCGGACTGCCCGACCGCCGCTCCCACCGCCACCAGCAGCGCCACCGCGGCGATGGCCGCCACGGTAAAGGTAAAGAAGCTGCCCACGGCCACCACAACGGCCAGCACCGCGGCCGACCCACGCCGCCCGTCGGCCACCGCCCGCAGCGCCAGCCACACGGCAACCAGCGCCAGCAGGGCGTAGGCCACGTCGAACCGCCCGCTGAAGACCAGCAGCGCCGGCAGATAGCCGGTGCCGACGGCCGCCAGACGCGCGCTCTTGTTCCCCGTATAGCGGCGGCTGATGGCGTAGAGCAACGGCGCGCCAATCCCACTGATCACCAAGATGACTACACGCAATATCCCCGCCGCCGTCTGCGCCGCGCTCAGCCCGGCGAACTCCGGCGACACACAGTCGTAGCGGCGCACCTGGCCGCCCAGCCAATCGGCCGCGGCCGGAAAGCGCGCCAGCCCCCGCGCCGCCGCCCAGTAGGCCAGCGGCCAGCCCGGTGGCTGCGTGCGCACGTGGACGTCGGCATAGGTGGGCATCCGCGCCGCATGTTCGCGGGCGAAGAGCAGCGGGTCTTCGATGCGCGCCCCCTCCTGCCAGAAGCCCGTGGCGCTCAGCACGACCAGGCTGAGCGGCTGGGCGCGGTGTTGGGCGGCCACAGCCAACTGGAGCAGCGGCGCGAGAACGACCAGCCCGCCCATGAAGAGCGCTGTCCGCCGCCGCGACCACGCCCCGCCGCGCACGGCCGCCGCGCCCAACGCCAGCCCCACCGCCAGCGCCGCCGCCATCAGCCACAAGCGCCCGACCAACTCCGGCACGCGCCGCACCCACACCCAATTGCTGCCGCGCAGCCACGCCGGCCAGTCGAACACCAGCCCGGCAACATAGAGCGCCGACAGCAGCAGTGCTATAATCGCCAGTATGACGGGGAGTGACGACAAAGTGCGCCGGGTGGGTGGCCTCATGGCGAACACGATTCTAACACGGAGCCAGAGAGTGACGAGTGACGAGCGACGAGTGACGAGTGGAGAGCGCTCACTCGTCACTCGTCGCTCGTCCCTC
>WBZP01001004.1_pt1 | contig 36457 bp, 31 predicted proteins | sample 5204301 | NCBI WGS metagenome assembly WBZP01 (sample SAMN12412401, study PRJNA552823) | activated sludge metagenome | isolation source: activated sludge from nitrification reactor of wastewater treatment plant... | place: USA: Pennsylvania | collected 2017 | reverse complement strand
CTCGTCGTCTTCCCGGACGAGAACCACTGGGTGCTGAAGCCGGCGAACTCCGTCCGCTGGTACGACGAGGTGGTCGGGTGGCTCGACCGCTGGACGAAGAAGTGACGGTCGCGAGCGAAGAGCGCCCGTGCCGCTGAGAGACGGGATCGCGTACGACGACGAGGGCGCCGGGCGGGCTCTCCTCCTCTTCCACGCGTTCCCGCTCGCCCGCTGGACGTGGGACGCCCAGGCGCGCGCGCTGTCGCCGACCTTCCGCGTCGTTCGGACCGACGCGCGCGGCTTCGGGGAGAGCGCGCCCGGCGGGGCGGTCCTGGACATGGACGCGATCGCCGACGACGGTGCGCGGGTCCTCGACCACCTCGGGATCGACCGGGCGGTCGTCGGAGGCTGCTCGATGGGCGGCTACGCCGCCTTCGCGTTCGCGCGGCGCCACCCCGGCCGGCTGGCCGGCCTCTACCTGCAGGACACGAAAGCCGCGCCGGACACCGACGAGGCGCGGGCCGGCCGCCGGGCCCTCGCCGCGCGCGTCCTCGCCGAGGGCGCCTCGGCCGCCGCGGACGCCCTGCTGCCGAAGCTCGTCGGCGAGACGACCCACCGCGCGCGGCCGGACGTCCTCGCCCGGGTGCGCGAGGGGATCCTCGCCGCCCGGCCTGCCGGGATCGCCGCGGCGCTCGCCGGGCTCGGGGCGAGGGAGGACTCGCGCCCGACCCTCGGCGGGATCCGCGTGCCGACCCTCGTGCTGGTCGGCGAAGAGGACGCGATCGCCCCCCCGGCCGAAGCGGAGGCGATGGCCGCGGCGATCGCGGACGCGCGCGTCGTGCGGGTCCCGGGAGCCGGCCATCTCGCAAACCTCGAGGCCCCGGCCGCGGTCGACGCGGCGCTCGCCGCCTTCCTCGACGCGATCGGCTGAACCCGCGGCGCGGCCCGCGGCGGCGTCAGGAAGCCGTCACGCCAGGCCCCGGCCAAGGCCGATACAATCTCCCCGGCTGCGGCATCGCGCCGCGGCGACACCCGGAACGAGATCGCGGGAGATCGACATGACGGCCTCCTCTTCACCGTGGCGGCGGCTGGCCCTGCTGCCGGCCCTCGCGGCCCTCGCAGCCCTCGCCGCCTGCGCCCGGAGCGAGTTCGAGGGCGGCGGCGACCTGCGGGCGCGCAAGGTGGTCCTCAGGCGCGAGGTCGAGGGGCTGCGCGAGATCGTCGGCCGGCTCGAGCGCGGCGAGCCGATGCTGCCGAAGGACGACCTCGCCGTCTCGATCAGCGGCGACCTCGTCCGCGACCTCCTCACCGCCCAGCTCCCGTTCGAGATGGACGTGGACCGCTTCCACCTGAAGCTCAGCGAGGCCGACGTCCTCTTCCGCGGGAGCCCCGTCGTGAAGCTGCGCGGGACGCTCGTCCTCCGGGAGAGGCCCGAGTACGTGGCCGAGATCGCGGCGATCGGCGCCCTCGAGGGCATCGAGGTGGACCCGAAGACGAGCAAGCTCCGGGCCTCGATCGCCGTCGACCACATCGGCATCGAGCAGGCAGGCGGGCTCGAGAAGCTCGTGAGCCGGGCGGCCCTCGACGAGGGGGCGCGGACGATCCGCCTCGAGATCCGGGGCGCCCTGCCGAAGATCGACATCCCCGTGAAGCTCCAGCAGAGCGTCGACCTCCCGGCCGTGACCTCCGGCCCCGTGCGCATCGACGGGGCGAGCATGCCGATCCAGGCCTCCGTGTCCGCGGTCGTCGCGACGCGCGACGTGCTGTGGATCTCCGTCCACTTCGTGCCGGGCGACCTCGTCAAGACGAAGGACGCGCCGGAGGCGGGCGACACATCGGCGGCCGACGTCGGCGCGATGATCGACGAGAAGGACGCCGTGCGGGCCTCGAAGGGCAAGGCCCCGGGCGACGCGAAGAAGGGGGGCACGCGATGAGCCCCCGCGCGGCGGCGTTCGCTCTCCTCCTCGCCGTCGCGGCCGGCCTCGCCGGCTGCCGCGAGGACCGCGAGAAGCCCGACGCGATCAAGGCGGAGATCGGCGCGCTCGAGAAGGAGCGCGACGCGATGCGGGAACGCATCGGCGACCTCATGGGGCGCGACCCCCGGGTCAAGGGCATGCCGGAGACACCCGTGCGGGTGGGCGTGCCGACGTCGCTCACCCGGACCCTGATCGAGAAGGTCGTGGCCGGCTTCGTCGACCAGGTGACGCTCGAGCTCAAGAGCATCCGCGTCTCGAAGAAGGGGACGGTCCGGAAGATCGTCACGATCGGCGAGTACGCGCTCGACGTGCGGGTCGACAAGGTCCAGGGCCGCCTGAAGACGGGCCGCCCGGACGTGAAGTTCGGCGGCAACCGCATCGCGCTCGCCATGCCGGTCACGGTCGCCTCCGGCAGCGGCCGGGCCACCATCGGCTTCCGGTGGGACGGCAAGAACGTCTCCGGCGCGGTGTGCGGCGACCTCGACATCCAGCAGGCGGTGTCGGGCAGCGTCGAGCCGGCCAGCTATCCCGTCTCCGGTGCGATCACCCTGTCCGCCGGGGCCCAGGAGATCCTCGCCGCGCCCAAGTTCCCGGTCGTGAAGGTGAACCTGAAGATCGACCCGTCGAAGGAGTCGTGGGCCGCGGTGCAGAAGATCGTCGACGACAAGGAGGGCGCCTGCGGCTTCGTCCTCGACCGTGTCGACGTCCTGAAGATCGTCCGCGGGATCATCGACCGGGGCTTCAACGTGAAGCTGCCCACCGAGAAGATCAAGCCGATGGCCGTGCCCGTCGGCATCGAGCCGGCGATGGACGTCCGCGGCCGGAAGATCGCGCTCGGGATCAAGGTCGCGGGCCTCGCGATCACGGAGGACATGATCTGGCTCGGGGCCGAGGTGCGGGTCGACCTGCCGAAGGAGGCGTTGAAGGCGCTCGCGGCCGCGGGCGACGCGAGGCCCGGCCCGGCCGCGAAGCCGGCCCCGTAGCGGCCGGCGACGCGCCGATCGGGGCGCTCAGCGGCCGAAGGACTCGGCCCGCGCGAGCAGGGCGTCGAGATCGCCCTCGATCGACGCGAGGGCCGAGCGGGCCTCGTCGAGCCCCGCTCGCTCCCGGGCCACGAACGCGCCGTACGGCTCCACCGCGGAGCGGACGTCGGCGAGCGACCGCGCCCGCTCGCGCTCGAAGCTGGCGCCGAGGGCGGCCACGAGCTTCTCGCGCAGCGCCTTCACCTTGGCCGCCAGCTCGCGGCGGGCCCGCTCGCGGCGAGCCGGCAGGACCATGAGGCCGACCACGGAGAGGACGCCGGCCGTCAGGAAGCCGGTGACGTCGGCGGCGGTCGTGCTCGCGAGGAAGGCGACGACGGCGCCGAGGCCGAGGGCCGAGACCTGCAGGACCGCGGCGCCCGCCACCGACTCGCGCACCTTCTCGGCGAGCCGCCGCGCCTCGGCCGCCGCGTCGTAGGAGTCGACCGCGCGCTGCGCCTCGCGCCACAGCGCGTCGAGCCTCGCCTGGCGGTCGTAGACGAAGCGCTCATCGACGGCGCCGCCCGCCGCGTCGGCTCGCGCGGCCGGCCGCTCGCGCAGGAGCCGCATCGCCTCCTGCCACTGCGCGAGGTCCTCGGCCACCAGCCAGTCGACGACCGCCTCGACACGGCGCTCGACCTCGCGCGGCAGCTCGTCCACGACCGACTGCTCGAAGTCGCGGCGGAGCCGCTCGCGGTCGAACAGCTCCCGGAAACGGCCGAGCCGGAGCCGCTCGTCGAAGAAGTCGTGGCCGCGCTTCTCGAACTCGAGGAGGACCCGCTCGACGTCGGACAGGCGCAGGCGGAAGTCCCGCTCGACCGCCTCCGCCCGGGCGCCCAGGAGCGACTCCACGGCCGCGAGCGTCGCGACGTCCCCGTCGAGGAGCTCCTGCCGGCCGCGCACGACCTCCCGCAGCCGACCGAGCGCGCGGCGCGCGACGCCGGCCGGGTTCTTCACCTTCAGACGGAAGCGCTCGGCCTCGTCGAGCCGGGCCGTGACCCGCGCCTCGAAGGCGGACAGGCCGCTCGCCTCGACGGCCTTCGCGTCCCCGCTCTCGCGGGCACGGACCGCGCGGCGGGCGGAGAGAGCCAGCACCTCGGGCGTCGTACCCAGCGTGCGCGTCGCCTGCTCGCGCACGAAGGCGAGCACCCGCGCGACGTCCGCCTCGCTCTCCAGGAGGTCGGCCTTGTTGACGACCACGACGACCTTCTTGCCCCACTCGTTGAGCGCCTCGAGGAAGGCGCGCTCGGTCTCGGTGTACGGCCGGTCGGCCGACGTGAGAAACAGGACGAGATCCGCCCGCGGGACGAACTCGCGGGTGAGCGCCTCGTGCTCGCGCAGGACCGCGTTGGTGCCCGGGGTGTCCACGATCGCGACGTCGCGCAGCGCCTCGGCCGGCTCGTCGACGAGGAGGACCCCGTCGTCCCGGAGACGGCGTCCGGGCGGCTCGCCGTGCCGCAGGAGGGCGACGCGCGTGGTGGTGGGCGTGACGCCCTCTTCGAGGAGAGGTTTTCCGACGAGCGCGTTCACGAAGGTGCTCTTGCCGGAGTTGAACTCTCCCACGACGACGAGGAGGAACGCGTCGTCGAGCTGGAGGCGGGCAGCGGCGAGGGCGCGGGAGAGCGCCTCCTCTCCCCCGAGCCGCCCGACCCACGCCTCGACCGCGCCGACCACGGCGCGGGCCCCGTCGAGGAGAACGGTTCGGGCCGGGTCGTGCGACGGATGGATCACGGGCGGGAAGCTTAGCAAGGATCCCCGGCCCGGCCGGCCGGTGGCATAGAATCGCTGGCAATGCCCGACCGGACGGCGCGCGACGCGAGGGGGCGGCGGTGAGCGAGCCCGTCCGTCTCGACCTCGCCGAGGTGGCGGCGGCGGCGGCCCGTCTGGCCCGCACCCGCGAGGCCCGGGCCGTCGTCCCTTTCTTCCTCCATCTCGTGAGGTCGTGGGCGGCTCCGTCCGCGGCGTTCGCCGCCGTGCGCGACGCTTCCGCCGACGGGGGCTGGCGTCTCCTGCCCTCGGTCGTGCTCGGCTCGATCCCGGTCGGGATCGAGAGGACGCTGCAGAAGGTCGAAGAGGACGCGGGCGAGGCGCTGACGCGGGGCGGCGTCGTGCAGCCCGGCGAGGAGATCGCGGGCGTGAAGGCCCGCGACAACTGGGCCGTGCCCTTCTGGTTCGGGGAGCAGGCGGGCGCCCTCTTCCTGCGGGGCGTGCCGCGCCCGGCACCGGAAGGCCTCGCCGACGCGCTCGCCCTCGTGGGCGCGAGCGTCTGGCCGCGGCTTCTCGGCAGCCCTTCCGAACGGCTGGAAGCGCTCCTCGCGGAGATCGACGCGGCGGCGGCCCGCCTCGCGGCCGAGGCCCGGCGCCAGGCCGAGGCGCTTACCGCCCTGCGGCAGGCGCCGGAGGGTGAGGCGCGCGCGGAGAAGACGGTCCCGGCCGCCCGCGCCGCCGAGCTCGAGGCCGAGATCGAGCGGCTCGTCGGCGAGGCGCACGGCGCGCGGGCCGAGGCCGACGCGCTGCGGCAGGAGCGCGACGCCCTGCAGTCACGGGCCGAGACGACCGAGCCCCTGGCCGCGGACGCGAAGGAGGCGCAGGCCGCGGCCGCCGCCGCGCGCGCCGAGGCCGAGGCGCTGCGCTCGGACGCGGAGGCGCGACGGGCCGAGGTGGAGTCCCTGAGAGTCGAGGCGGCGACCGCGCGAGAGAAGGCTGTGGCCCTCGAAGCGGAGGCGGGGGCGGCGCGCGACGAGGCGGTCGCGGCGCGCAGGGAGCTCGACGCGGCCCGGGCCGATTCCGACGCGGCACGGCAGCGGCTCGAGGCGCTGAGGGCCGAGGCGGATTCCGGGCAGGCCGGCGCGGAGGCGCAGCGGGCCGAGGCGGAAGCGCGGCGGGCCGAAGCCGACGCGCTCCGACAGGAGCGCGACGCGGCCCGCGAGGAGGCGGCCGGCCTGCGGGCCGAGCGAGGCGCGCTCACGGAGACCGCGGCTCGAGCCGAGGCCGCCCGCTCCGAGGCCGAAGCGGCGAAGGCCGAGGCCGGCGCGGCGCGCGAGCAGGCGGACCGCGGCGCGGCCGAGGCCGAGCGCCTGCGGGCCGAAGCGGCGACGGCGGCCGCCCTCGCGGCCGAGGTGGCGACCCTCCGCGCGCGCGCGACCGGCGCGGAGGCGATCGAGGCCGAGCGGGCGCAGCTCGCGGAGCGCATCGAGGAGCGGCGGCGGGCCTCGGATGCGGCGGAGGTCCGGACCCGCAAGGCCGAGGAGGAGCTCGCCGCAGCGATGCGCGACCTCGCCCAGGCCCGCGCCCGCGCGGGCCAGATCGACGAAGAGCGGCGACGGCGGCTCGAGGAAGCCGAAGCGACCGCGCGCGAGCTCTCCGAGCGCTGGGAGTCGTCCCGCCGCTCGCTCCGGGCGGCGACCGCCGCGGCCCGGCACGCCGCCTTCCTTCCCCCTGCGGTCCGCGTCTCGCTCCAGGAGGCCGCCGGCCCCGGCGAGGAGCGGCCGGCCCCGTGGCTCGGCGCGGTGCTTCTCGACCGCGACCTCGTGTCTCTCGAGCCTCTCGCCGACGCGCTCGAGCAGGGCGGCCTCGCGGTGCGGACGGCCGGTCACCCGGAGGAGATCGGGCTGCTGCTGCGCACGGCCGACGCCGCCGCCCTCGACGCGGTCGTCTGCGACGTGATGGCGTTCCGGCCCGACCAGAACGTGGCCGGCCTCATCCGCGCGTGGGACAGGGACCGGCCCGGCCTCGCCTACTACGTGAGCTTCGACGCGGAGAACGCGGCCGAGGTCGAGCGGGCGCGCCGTATCCCGACCTCGATCATCGCGGGCCACGTGCCCCGGCCTCTCGTTCCCGCACGCCTCCTCGAAACGCTCGGCACGCTCGCCCGCAAGCGAGGGCGCCAGCCGTCCTAGTCCGGGCCCGGCGCCTCGGCGGCGGACGACGCGCGCGCGGCGTCCCTCTTGAGCGACCACAGGAGGAGCGGCGGCGTCGCCATCGTCGTGACGACGACCATGAAGACGGCGGCGGCGTAGGTCTCGGGCGAGACGACCGGCCCCTGCTCGAGCGTCAGCGTCGCGCCGATCCCGGCGAAGATGAGGCCGACCTCTCCGCGCGGCATCATCCCGATGCCGACCGACACGCCCGACACTCCGCGCGGGACGGCGAGCGCGCAGGCCCACTTGCCGAGCATCGCCGCCGCGGTGAGGACGACGGCGAAGCCGATGACGCCGGGGCTCGCGAAGTTCTCCACGTGGACGAGCATCCCCATGCGGACGAAGAACACCGGCACGAGAAGGCCGGTGAGGGCGTGGAGCGACTCGTGGAGCGGCGTCTCGCCGCGCTTCACCAGCCCCTCGAAGTGCACGTCCTCGAGCACGAGCCCGGCCGCGAACGCGCCGACGATCGGGGCGAGCCCGGCGAGGAGGGCGAGCCAGGACAGGCCGAAGCACAGGCCGAGGGAGAGGGCGAGCACGAGCCCGGTCGAGCGCAGGGCGAGGGCGCGGCGGAAGAGGATCGGCGAGGCGAAGGACCCCAGGGCGATCGCGCCGACGAGGAAGACGACGGCCTTCCCGACGATGAGGGCGATGCCGGCCGGCTCGAGCGTCGTCCCCTCCGCCGCCGCGCGGATCACCCCGGAGATGATCGCGAGCACGACGAGGCCGAGCACGTCGTCGATGACCGCGGCGCCGAGGATGATCCGGGCCGACGCCGTGCGGGAGGCCCTCGCCTCCTGCAGCACGCGGGCCGTGATCCCGACCGACGTCGCGGCCAACATCGCGCCGACGAACGCGTGGGCCATCCAAGAGCCGCCGGGAGCGAAGGTGCGGGCGACGCCCCACCCGAGGGCCATCGGCACGAGGACCCCGACGACGGCGACGCGCGCGGCCGGCACGCCGACCGCCATCATGTCGCGTGGCGTCGACTCGAGCCCCACTTCGAAGAGGAGCAGGATCGCGCCGAGCTCGGCGAGGACGGCGAAAGTCTCGCTCGCCTCGAGCCCGGAGAGGCGGGGCCCGCCGACGAGCGCGAGGTTGCCGAGCAGGACGCCGAAGAGGAGCTCGCCGAGGACCGTGGGCTGCCCGAGGCGCTCGGCGAGGGCGCCGAAGAGCCTGGCCCCGACGAGGACGAGGGCGAGCGCGGCGAGGATCCGGGCGTGCTCGTCGTGGCCGGCCCCGGCGGCGAGGAGAGCGGGCAGGAAGGTCACGCCCCCATGCTACCCGCACCCGCTCGCCGCCGGGGCCGCGCTCATTCGATCCCGTGCGCGGGGTCGCGCCACGCCGGGAACGAGAACGGGCGCGGGCCGGACGCGGCGGGCTCGCGGCTGCGCTCCACGGCGCGGGCGACCGCCCGGCCGAACCGGACGGCGGCCCGGTCGATCGCCACGTAGAGGTCGGTGTCGGCGTCCTCGACGACGACCTCGCCCGCGCCGGCGACGCGGGCCCGAAGGTGGCAGGCCTTGTCCTCTCCGCCCCGGGGGCCGTTCGTGTCGGCGAGACGGACGCGGACCGACTCGAGCCGCGACTCGAATCGCCCGGCGGCGAACCGCAGCCGCCTCTCCACGTGGCTCGAGATCGCCCCGGACGGCGCGAGGCCCCGGGTCCGCAGAGTGACGCGCATGAGCACCTCCCGACCGCGAATGTAGGCTGGCGAGGCGACATCGACAAATAGAATGTTTGGACTTGTGGCATCGACAGAGACGATATTAGTATCGGGTCCATGGAGTGGCTGAACTACCACCACCTGCTCTACTTCTGGGTCGTGGCCCGCGAGGGCAGCGTCACCCGCGCGAGCGAGCACCTCGGCCTCGCCCAGCCGACGGTGAGCGGCCAGCTGAGGGCGCTCGAGGACTCGCTCGGAGAGAAACTGTTCTCGCGCGTCGGCCGCCGCCTCGCGCTGACCGATGTCGGCCGCGTCGTGTACCGCTACGCCGAGGAGATCTTCACCCTCGGCCGCGAGCTGCAGGACACCCTCAAGGACCGGCCCACCGGCCGGCCCGTGCGGTTCGTGGTCGGCGTCGCCGACGTCGTGCCCAAGCTCGTCGCCTACCGCCTGCTCCTGCCGGCCCTCACCCTCCCCGAGCCGGTCCACGTCGTCTGCCGCGAGGACAAGCCCGAGCGGCTCCTCGCCGAGCTCAGCGTGCACGCGCTGGACCTCGTCCTCTCGGACTCCCCGGTCGGGCCGGGGGTCATGGTGAAGGCGTACTCGCACCTCCTCGGCGAGACCGAGGTCGCCTTCTTCGGGTCCGAGACGCTCGCCGCCGCGCACCGGCGCCACTTCCCGCGCTCGCTCGACGGCGCGCCGCTCCTCCTGCCCACGGAGAACACGTCGCTGCGCCGCTCGATCGACCAGTGGCTCGACCACGAGCGGATCCGCCCGCGCGTCGTCGGGGAGTTCGAGGACTCCGCGCTCCTCAAGGTCTTCGGCCAGGCCGGCAAGGGGCTCTTCCCGGCTCCCGCGGTCATCGAGGCGGAGGTGCGAGCCCAGCACGACGTCAGGCTCGTCGGACGCGCGCCGGGGGTGAAGGAGCGGTTCTACGCGATCTCGGCCGAGCGGCGGCTCAAGCACCCGGCCGTCGTGGCGATCTCGGAGTCGGCCCGGGAGCGCCTCTTCGGCTGAGGGGGCGAGGGCCGGGTGCTAGAATCCCCGCCGGATCCCGGGGAACGGAGCGAGCATGGCGGAGAACGGCGTGAAGATCGGCGTCCTTCGCGGGCGGGAGAACTCGTTCCCCGACGCGTTCGTGGCCAAGGTGAACTCGATGGGCCGGGGCGTCACCGCCGAGTTCGTCCACCTCGGCGGCACCAAGCTCAACGAGGCGGTGCCGTACCGCGTCGTCCTCGACCGGATGAGCCACGAGGTGCCCTACTACGCCGTCTACCTCAAGATGGCGGCGCTCCAGGGCACGTACTGCATCAACAACACGTTCTGGCGCAGCGGCGACGACAAGTTCTTCGGCTACGCCGCGGCGGAGAAGCTCGGCATCGTGGAGCCGCGGACGGTCGTGCTCCCGAACCGCAGCTACGTCGACGACGTGACGGCGGAGAGCCTGCGCAACCTCTGGCCGACCGACTTCTCGATGTACCTCGACTACGTCGGCTGCCCCTGCATCATGAAGCCGGCCTTCGGGGGCGGGTGGAAGAACGTCCACAAGATCCACTCGCTCGAGGAGCTGATACGGCACTACGACGAGTCGGGGCCGCTCACGATGATGCTCCAGGAGTTCATCACCTGGGACACCTACGTGCGCGTGCCGACGATCGGCCGCCGCCACGCCCGCGCGATCCGCTACGACCCCGCGCCGGGCGGGATGGGCGGGTACAACCAGGACTACGACGTGCTGCCGCGGGCGCTGCGCGACGAGGCCGAGGAGCTGTCGCTGCGCTTCAACGTGGCCCTCGGCTACGACATGAACGCGCTCGAGTTCGCGGTCAAGGACGGGAAGTTCTACGGCATCGACCTCACGAACTACACGCCCGACCTCGACTACCGCAGCCTCAAGGACGCGCACTTCCCGTGGGCGGTCGAGAAGATGGCCGAGTTCGCGATCGAGAAGGCGCTCTCCGCAGAGCGGACGCCCGCCCCGCCGGAGTGGAAGTCGCTCCTCCTCGCGTAGCGGCCGCGTGGCCGGGACGCCGCGGGAGACGGGGACCGAGCCGGCCGAGGATGCGCGGGGCGACCTCGGCTTCGGGGCGCGGGTCGCCCAGCAGAGCCAGCGGCGGCTGCTGAACCGCGACGGCTCCTTCAACGTCGTGCGGGCCGGGCTGCCGTTCTGGCGGTCGCTCTCCGCCTACCACGCCCTCCTCACGACGTCCTGGCCGCGCTTCTTCCTCGTGGTGGCCGCCGGGTACCTCGGGACGAACCTCGTCTTCGCCCTCCTCTACTGGCTGTGCGGGCCCTACGCGCTCGAGGGGGCGCACACCGGCGACGACCTCGCGCGCTTCGGCGACGCGTTCTTCTTCAGCGTGCAGACCCTGGCCACGATCGGCTACGGCCGCATGACGCCGAGCGGGATCGTCGTGAACCTGATCGTGACGGCCGAGGCGCTCTTCGGGCTCATGGGCTTCGCCCTCGCCACGGGGCTCCTCTTCGCCCGCGTGTCGCGCCCGGCGGCCCACCTCGTGTTCTCCCGCCGCGCCGTCGTGGCGCCGTTCCGCGACGGCCGCGCGCTCATGTTCCGGCTCGCCAACGAGCGTACGAGCCAGCTCACCGAGGTGACGGCCACCGTCAGCCTGAGCCGCCTCGAGGACTCGCCGGCGGGGCCCGTCCGCCGCTTCCACGAGCTGCGCCTCGACCGGTCCCGGGTCGTCTTCCTGCCGCTCCACTGGGTCGTCGTCCACCCGATCGACGAGCGGAGCCCTCTCTACGGCGCCTCGCCCGAGGGCTTCCGCGCCTCGGAGGCCGAGGTGCTGATCCTCCTCACCGCGATGGACGAGACCTTCTCGCAGACGGTCCACGTCCGCACGTCCTACGGGGCGGACGAGGTGGTGTGGGGCGCCCGCTTCACCGACATGTTCCTCCGCACGGAGGACGGCCTCGTCGGCGTCGACCTGCGGCGGATCCACGACGTCGAGCCGGCCTGAGGGCCGTCAGGGGCGGCCGGCCGGCGTCGCGAACTCGTCGCGCGGGAAGAGGTCGAAGTTGAGGCCGACGCGCGCGTCCGGGTTGCGGCGGGCCACCCGCGCCTCGGCGAGGCGCTCGCGGATGGCGGCGAGGGCCTCCGGCGGGAAGCGCCCGGCGACCTCCGGGCGGTCGAGCCGGGCGCGCCACGCCCCGGGGTCGAGCGGGATGGGGTCGTTGCTGCCGAGGATGATGTTCCCGAAGTCGATCGAGTAGGGGAGCGCCTCGGAGAAGGTGAGGCCCACCCGCCGGGAGGGCTTCTGCGTGCAGACGATGCCGCCTCGGGCGAGGCGGCTCGCGCAGAGCCGGAAGAACTCGAGGGAGTAGAGGTTCCCGCTGCCGGCGCTGGTGCGGAACATCGCGTCGGCCTGCACGAGGTCGTAGCGCTCGTCCGTGCGGGCGAGGGCGCGCCGCCCGTCCGCGGCCTCGATCGAGACGCGGGGATCGCCGAGAAGCTGCCGCAGCGCGCCGAGGGGCGCCGCGCCGCTCGCCGCGCGCAGCAGACGCGGCTGCGAGGCCGCGATCTCGTAGACGCGTACCGACTCCGTCTCCGGCCGGCACGCGACCGCCCACGCCGTCTCGCCCGAGCCGAGGCCGACGACGACCACCCGCCGGGGGGCGGGGTGCACGACGGCCGGCACCGCGCCGAGCATCGTGTGGATGCCGTCGTACGGCAGCCAGCTGTGCGGCAGGCCGTTCACCTTCACCCGCCAGCTCGCGGCGCCCGCCGGGACGACGACGCTCACGGCGCTCGAGTCCTCGCCGACGAGCGTCGGCCCGCCCGTCGCGGCGAGGCGCCGGTCGACGCCGTGCAGACGCTCCCACAGCGCGTCCGTGCCGGGAAGGAGCGCGAGGACGGCCAGGAGGGCGGCGGCCCGCGCGACGAGGCCGCGGCCGGAGAGGCCGGCGCCCCGCCGCAGGACGAGCCACAGCCCGCCTCCGGCGCCGACGAGGAGGCGGAGCGTGCCCGCGCTGCCGATCCACTCCAGGAGCAGGAGCCCGGTGAGGAGGCTGCCCACCGTGCAGCCCGCGATGTTCGCGGCCTGGAGGAAGCCGACCTTGCGCCCGCTCGACTCCGGGTCCGACTGCACCGCCCTCTGCAGGGCGCCGAAGGAGAGGCCCATGAGCAGGGTCGGCAGGCCGTAGAGCGACAGGGGCAGGAGGAGGTAGAGCCGGAGGAGAGTACCCGCGCTCCAGTCGGCGCCGAGCTGGAAGAAGGGGTCGTCGCGCCAGTACTCGAAGAACCAGCGGAGGACCGGCAGGTCCGGGGGAAGCGCGGCGAGGAGGGCGACGGATCCGCCCGCCGCGACGAGGATCGCGATCTGAGCGTCGAGGAAGGCCTCCCGCGGGCGCGCGAGCCGGGGCGCGAGGCGGCTCGCGTGAAGGCTGCCCGCCCCGAGGCCGAGGAGGTAGATGCTCAGCACGGTGCCGAAGGTGAACGCCGTTCCCTTGACGCCGACGTCGATGAGCCGGAACCAGACGATCTCGAGAGACAGGGCGACGAAGCCGGAGGCCGCGTAGAGGAGGAGCCAGCGGGAGAAGGGAGTCCACCCGGGGGCCGGGTCCGGCGGGGGCTCGGCCGCGGCCCGCGCGGGCGGCGTCGCGCCGGCGGCGAGCGCGCCGACGGCCGCGGCGAGGTTCGCCCCGGCGGCGAGCAGGCACGCGCCTTCCATGCCGAAGTGCCGGACGAGCACCCACGGCGCGAGGATCGCTCCCGCCGACGCGCCGAGGACGTTGACGCCGTAGAGGACGGCGATCGTCCGCGGCGCGTCGGCCGCGGTGTCGACGCGCGCGCGGACGAGGAGCGGCAGCGAGAGCCCCATGAGGAGGGTCGGCGGCAGGAAGGCGGCGAAGTGGGCGAGGGCCTGTCCCGCGGTGGAGCCGTAGAGGGGTGCGGCCCAGGCCGCGAGGCCGTCCGTGTAGAGGCGCGGGCTCGCGAGCGCGAACAGGGCGATCGCGAGCTCCACGCCGGCGAAGGCGCGCAGCGCCGCCGGCGGGGAGAGGCGCGCCGAGAGGGCGCCGCCGGCCTGGCTTCCGAGGCCGAGCCCGGCCATGAACGCGGCCACGATCAGCGAGACCGAGACGACGCCGATGCCCGTGTGGAGGGTCAGGATCCGCTGCCAGACGACCTGGTAGACGAGGGCGGCGGCGCCGCTGAGGAGGAAGGCCGCGCCGACAAGGACGGATCCGGGCCGCGCGGTCACGCGAGCCAGAGCGAGGCGAGGGCCGCCGCGACGAGGAGGAGCGTCACGACGAGGACCCGCGCGCGAAGGGCGGCCGCGGCGGTGCCCACGATGATGCCGCACTTGACCAGGGTGTTGGCGAGGGCGGCGATCACGATCGCTACGGTCGCGGTGGCGGTGTCGGCGCCGCCGTCGCGAACGAGGCCGGCCATCGACAGCGTGATCGCGTCGACGTCGCTGAGGCCGGCGAGGGCGGCGACGACGTAGTAGCCCTGGCCCGGGAAGTAGCGGCGCACGAGGGCCACCACGAGGAGCACGACGGCGAAGAGCAGGCCGAACTTGATCGCGGAGGTGAGGCTGAACGGGTTGCGGAGGTCGACCGGGCGGCCGGCCTCGGCCGGAGCCTCGCCCGGGCGGCGGAGGAGAAGCGCCACCGGAACGAGCGTGGCCGCGGCCATCGCCCCGAACGGAACGAGGAGGGGCCGCACGAGGGGCAGGTGGACGAGGCCGACCAGCACGACGACCCGCACGCACATCACCGTCCACGCGAGGAGGAGGCCGGCGGCGAGCGCGTTCGCCGCGCCCTTTCCCTCCTCCCGGCTGCGCCGCGCGAACGTGAGCGTCACCGCGGTCGAGGACACGAGGCCGCCGGCGAGGCCGGTGACCGCCGTCCCCCGGTCGGGCCCGAGCATCCGCGTCGCCACGTAACCGACGAGCGAGATCGCGGCGATCGCGACGACGAGGGTCCACAGGGCCTGGGGCCTTATGGCGCCCCAGGGGTCGATCGCGCGCGCCGGGAGGAGGGGCAGGACGATGAAGGTGGCGGCGAGGAGCTTGACGCCGGCCGAGATGTCGTCCGTCCCGAGCTTCGCGACGAGCCCGTGCATCGGCTCCTTGTAGGCGAGGACGCCGGAGACGGCGATGCCGAGGGCGAGGGCCACCGCGGCGTGGCCGGCCGTGCACGCCGCGCCGAGGAGGCACACGGCCACGGCCGCGGTCTCGGTGGTGAGGCCGAGGGCGTCGGGCTTCACGCGGGCCTGCATCAGGTAGCCGCTGACGGCGAGGGCCGTCACCGACAAGACGGCGGCCACGAGGACCCACGCGCTCTGGAGCGTCGTCGCGAGCCACCCGCCGACCGCGCCGGCGAGGGCGAAGAGAATGAAGGTGCGGACGCCGCCGATGCCGAGGTTGCCGGACTGGGCCTTGGTCTTCTCGCGCTCGACCCCGACGAGCGCGCCCACGATGAGCGCGGCGAAGAGGTTCCAGACGAGGGCGGGGTCGAGCGCGACGGGCATCGGGGGCGGGGCCGCTAGCGGCGCACGGGCAGGAGGCACACGGGCTTGCCCACCGACAGGGTCCCGCCGACGGGCGCGAGCTGGCCGGTCTTCGCGTCGGCCCGGAAGACGGAGATCGTGTCGGAGCCCTGGTGGGCGGCGAGCACGAGCTGCCCGGTGGGGTCGAACGTGAAGTGCCGGGGCGTCCTCCCGCCCACCGGGACGTGGCCGGCCGGCGTGAGACGGCCGGTGCCGGGGTCGCGGGAGAAGACGGCGAGCGTGTCGTGGCCGCGGTTCGAGCCGTAGACGAAGCGCCCGTCGGGCGACACGGCGACCTCGGCCGTCCAGCTCGTGCCCGTGAACCCGGCCGGGAGCGCGCTCGTCGACTCACCGGGAGTGAGCGTCCCGGCCGCCGCGTCCCAGGCCATCACCGTGATCGTCGAGAGGAGCTCGTTGATCACGTACGCGTGCTTCTCCTTCGGGTCGAACGCGAGGTGGCGCGGGCCGGAGCCGGGCGGAAGAGCCGCCGCGCCGCGGGGCTCGAGCGTCCCCCGCGCGGCGTCGTAGCGGTACACGAAGACGCGGTCGGCCCCGAGGTCGGGGGCGAAGGCGAAGCGGCCGTCGGCGCTCAGGTAGATGCCGTGCGCGTGCGGCTTCTCCTGGCGGCCCTTGTTCGGACCCGAGCCCTGGTGGACCTGCACCGACGAGGCGGGGGCGAGCCGGCCGTCGGCGCCGATCGGCAGGACCGCCACCGTGCCGCCGCCGTAGTTCGCGACGAGCACGTGCGTGCCCGGCTTGTCGACCGTCACGTGACACGGCCCCGCGCCCTCGGACGACTGCTGGTTGAGGAGCGTGAGGTCGCCCGTCTTCGGGTCGACGGCGAAGGCGCTGACCGCGCCCGAGGGCTTGCCGTCGAAGCTCGAGATCTCGCCGACCGCGTAGAGGAAGCGGCCGCTCGGGTGCAGGGCGAGAAACGACGGGTTCTTCGTCTCGGCCGCGAGCACGGGCGCCGTGGCGGCCCCGGTCTTCGGGTCCACCGTGAAGCGGTAGATGCCCTTGCTCGTCGTGTCGGTGTAGGTGCCGACGTACACGGTGACGGGATCGGCGGCGAGGCGGGCCGCGACGAGGGGCCCGACGAGGGAGAGGGCGGCGAGGAGGCAGGGGGCTCTCATGACGCGCGATCCTCTCGCCTCCCGCGGGCCGGCGTCAACCGGAGGCGGCGAGGGCGAGCTCGTCGGCGCGGCGCTCGAGGCCCGGCGGGCTCTCCGCCGGCGGGTGGGCGAGGAAGCTCGCGACGATGCGCCCGACGTAGCCGGCGAGCGGCTCGTGGACGAAGCCGAGCTCGGCCTTTGCGCGCGAGGGGTCGAGGAAGGACATCCACGCTCCGGAGAAGGGCGAGAGGAGGAGCGGGTCGAGGCCCGCCGCGACCACGCGCTCCCTCGGCACGTCCACGAGGCGCGGCGAGGCCCCCAGCGCTTGCGCGACGAGCTCGAGCATCTCGTGAAGCGTCGGCGTCTCGTCCTGCGCGAGGTTCCACGCCCCGCCGAAGGTGCGGGCATCGCCGAGGATCGCGAGGACGAGACGGACGACGGATCCCGAGTAGACGTGGCGGACGCGGTGCCCGCCTCCGCCCGGGAGGACGAGGGGGCCGCCGTCGAGCATGCGCCAGAGGTAGCGCTCCACCCGCCGGAAGTGGTCGCGCTCGCCGTTCACCATGGGGATGCGCAGGCGGGTCGCGGGGAAGCGGCTCTTCGCCCAGGCCTCGGCGAGGGCGTCCTCGAGGGCGCGCTTGCCCATGCCGTAGTCCCACTGGCCCTTGTCGAACGGGTCGGAGGGCGCCGGCACGAGCGGGCCGTCGTAGTCCTCCTCGCGCGCCGGGCTCGGCCGGCCCTCGCGCACGAGGTACACCTGCCCGGTGCTCACGACGACGTAGTGGCCGACGCGGCCCCCGAGGACCTCGGCCGCCTGCCGCCCGTCGCGCCCATCGTAGGCGGCGAAGTCGACGGCGGCGTCCCACACGCGGCCGGCGAGGAGGCGCGCGAAGTCGGCGGTGGTGCGGTCGCCGCGCAGGCGCTCGACGCGGGAGCCGAATGTGTCGGCGAGCGTCCCGCGGTTGAAGAGGGTCACCTCGTGGCCGGCCGCGAGGAGCCGCCACGCGAGCTCGTGCCCGAGGAAGCGCGTGCCGCCGACGACGAGGACCCGCATGGGCGGCGAGCGCTAGGAGGGCAGCTTCGCGTCGAGGACCTTGCGGGCCTGCTCCTCGCGGAAGCGCCGGAGGGCGTCCTTCAGCTCGGGCCGGGCGAGGGCCAGGATCGCGACGGCGAGGAGGCCGGCGTTCGTCGCCCCCGCCTTGCCGATCGCGAGGGTTCCGACCGGGATGCCTCCCGGCATCTGCGCGATCGAGAGGAGCGAGTCGAGGCCGTTCAGGGCGCTCGTCATCGGCACGCCGAGCACGGGCAGGATCGTGTGGGCGGCCACGACACCGGCCAGGTGGGCGGCCCCCCCGGCGCCGGCGATGATCACCTCGATCCCGCGGCCCTCGGCCGTGCGGACGTACGCGGCCGTCTCGTCCGGCGTGCGGTGCGCGGAGAGGACGCGGCACTCGTGGACCACGCCGAACCGGGCGAGCGACTCGCTGGCGCTCTTCATCGCCTCCCAGTCGGAGGCACTGCCCATCAGGATGCCCACGAGGGGCTTGTCTTCGGCCATTCCCTACCTCCGTCTCGTCGAGGGGTCGGCGGCGCGGCCCCGCGGGCCCCGCCCCGCCGGGCGCAGCGCCGCCGGCACGAACCCCTTCTCGATCTTCCTATGGACGTTCGGCTTGTTCTTCCGGAGCCAGGCCAGGAACTCCGCGGGCTCGTGGAACGTCAGGGCGTCCTGGACCGGGTCGTTCGCCTCGCACGTGCGGTTGTCGAAGCTGCGGCAGATGTGGGGCCGGTCGGCGTAGACCCGGCACAGGAGGTCGTCGCCGAGGTTGCGGCAGCGGGTCTCGAAGTGCACGGACCACTCGCCCTCGCCGTCGACGTAGACGTAGACGTGATGGTGGTAGAGGTACCACAGGATGTCGGTCGCGTAGCGCGGCCGCGACGGGGCGTTGATGCCGACGCCGACGTAGGTGCAGCACTTGCCGCAGTCGGTGCACTCGACGAGGGGCCGCTCGGGCGCGGCGAGCGGCAGCGGGATGCGCTTCACGGCCGGGTGTCCTTTCGTGTCGTTCCGGTCACGCCGCGATGCGGCCGTCGGCGAGGCGCACGACGCGCTGGGCGCGCGCCATGATGCGGGGGTCGTGGGTGGAGAAGATGAAGGTCGTGCCGTCGCGGCGGTTGATCTCCTCCATGAGGGCGACGATCGCGTCGCCGGTGGCGGAGTCGAGGTTCGCCGTGGGCTCGTCGGCGAGGACGATGACCGGGTCGGTGACGAGGGCGCGCGCGATCGCGACGCGCTGCCGCTGCCCGCCCGAGAGCTCGTCCGGCCGGTGGCGCGCGAAGTCGGCGAGGCCGACCTCGGCGAGCGCCTTCTCCGCCCGCGCGCGGGCGCTCGCCGGCCGCCGGCGGCCGGAGCGGCCGACGAGCAGCGGGAACTCCACGTTCTCGAGGGCGGAGAGCACGGGCACGAGGTTGAACGTCTGGAAGATGAAGCCGATCTTCTCGGCCCGCAGGTCGCTGAGCGCGTCGTCGCCGAGCGTCGCGACGTCGACGTCGCCGATGAGGACGCGGCCCGAGCTCGGGTGGTCGAGGCAGCCGACGAGGTTGAGGAGGGTCGACTTGCCGGAGCCGGAGGGCCCGGCCACGGTGAGGAGCTCCCCCGGCTCGACCGCGAGCGACACGCCCCGCAGAGCGGGCACGGTCGTGCGCCCGAGGGCGTAGTCCTTGGTGACGTTCTCGACGCGGACCGAGGTCATGACGGCGGAGGGGCAGGATAGCAGAAGGCGGCGCGGGGCGAGCGCGCTCGACGGCGCGCTAGAAGAGGATCTTGAGCCGCGCCTGGAGCGCGGCGTCGAGCGGGGCGGCCCGGAACTCGCTGTCGGCGGGGCCGAGAAGGAAGATGGCGTCGACGTTCAGGGTCACGTTGCCCCGGGGCGCGAAGCCCACGCCGGGCGTCAGGGCCCAGCCCCCGTCGTCGAGGCCGACGACGGCGCGCAGCGCGCCCGTCCAGGTCGAGGTGGCGCCGCCGCGCGACCACGAGGCGTGGAGGTAGTTCCGGCGGAGGCCGAGCCCCCACGAGTACGGGATCGAGGCGGCCGCGGCGTACGCGGCGGCCGCGGGCTCGCGCACGTCCTCCGGAAGGGCGGGGTTCGTGGCGACGGACCACGAGCGGTCGAGTGCCCCCCGCCAGGCCTCGGCCTGCCCGTCCGCGTAGCCCTCGCCGTTGTGGAAGTACTCGAGGGCGAAGGCGTTCTCGCCGCTCGTGCGGAGGAGGCCCGCCACCACGCGGAGGAAGCGCTCTCCCTCGCGCGGCGGGAAGATCTCCGCGCCCTCGTAGACGGCCGCCTCCGCGTGGGCGGTGAAGAGGCCGGCCACGTCGCGGCCGACGTCGAGGCCCAGGAGCGTCCGCTGGTTCTCGCCGCCGGAGACGACGAGGGCGAGATCGGTGTCCTTCGCGAGGAAGCGGGCGCGCAGGGCGAGCGTCTCGCGACGGCCGGCGTCCGCGGCTGCGACCGGCAGGTCCCGCGGCTGGGCGTCCGTGGTCGCGGCCACTGCGATGACGCTCGCCCAGGGGGTCGGCGTCCAGTCGACGCGCGCGGCGAGCGCACCCTCCTGCTCGAGCGCCGTGTTGAGCGCGTTCTTCGGGGGCTCGAGGCGGTTCGTCGGGTTCCACGCGAGGCCGGAGCCCCAGGCGATCCGCTGCTTCCCCGCCCTCACCTGGAGCGTGTCGCCCCACGCGTACTGGCCGTAGCCCTGGCGGACGACCCAGCTCGTCTCGTCGCCGCGCGTGCCCCAGGTCCGCTCGACGTAGCCGCGGAAGACGGCGCGGAAGGCGCCGCGGGTCTCCCTCCAGCCGAGGGCCATCCGGCCGAGGCCGGGGTGGTCGTCGAGGCCGAGGACGTTCTCGCGGTTCACGAGGCTCGACTGGCTGCGGTAGGCGAAACCCTCGAGGCCGAGCTCGAGCTGGCGCGTCTGGGCCGCGGCCGGGACGCGGGCGGCGACGAGCGCCGCGGCGACGGCGACGGCCCGGACGAGACGCACCTACTCCCCGCGCTCGAGGGCGCCCGGGGCGAACATCCGGTCGTCGAGCTTCGGGTCGTCCAGGATCGTGAGGAACTCGAGGCGCGTGCGCGAGCCTTCGTCGACACGGCTCTCCATGATCATGAGGCTCGGGCGCACCCGCCCGCCGATCGGCTTCACCTGCGAGAGCACGAGCGACTTCAGGTTCTTGCCGGAGAGCGTGTAGTAGTCGGCCTTCACGGGGTAGAACGTGCCGTCGCGGCGGACCCAGTAGACGACCCGGTCGTAGGCGACGCCGCGGTCCTTCGCCTTGAGCTCGAGCTTGTAGCAGGCCTGGCCTTCCGCGGCTTCCTCGCCGGCCAGCGTCGGGTCGTAGTCCCTGATGAGCGACAGGCGGAAGATGTCGGCGTTCGAGAAGTCGCCGCCGCCGAAGTTCTGCTTGGCCCCGACGCGGACAACCTTCTCCGCCGAGGGCAGGAAGAGCCAGGTGTTCTCGCCGGAGCGCAGGTACGCGGTGCCGCGCTCCTTGGCCGGGGCGGTGTAGCGGACGAGGCCCTGCTCGTCGCCCTTCTTCCACCCCTTCATCTCGACGACGCGCTCGGGCTTGCCCGGCCGGACGACGGTCATCCGCAGCGTGTAGGCGGCCGTCTCGCCGAGGACCGCGCGATCGGCGCGGCGCAGGATCGTGGCCGCGTCGGGCGGCGCGGCCGCGGCGAGCGGCGCCGCGCACGCGAGGAGCAGGATCGCGGGAGCGCCGCTTCGGGATCGGGTCATGGGGCGACTCTCCGCATCAGATGTGGTGGAGGGCCTCGCGCGGCTCGAGGCGGCTCGCGGTCACGGCCGGGTAGACGGCGGCGAGGGTCGAGAGGACGACGATCGAGGCGGCCGCGCGCAGGAGGCTCGGCGCCCGCAGCTGCGGGTAGAGCACGTCGCCCCCCGCCATCCACGCGAGCGAGGCGGCCTTCATCGGGATGCCCTGGGCGGCGAGCCACGCGACGACGAGGCTCCCCGCGAGGGCCCCGGCCGCGGCCGACACGACGCCGAGGGCCGCGCCCTCGAGGACGAAGAGGCGCACGACGCGCGAGCGGCGCATGCCGAGCGCGCGCATCGTGCCGATCTCGCGCGTCCGCTCGCGGACGCTCATGAGCATCGCGTTCACGACGCCGACGCCGGCCGCGGCGAAGAGGAAGCCGGAGAGCATCACGAGCGCGGCCTGGTTCGCCTGGATGATCGCGTACGAGAAGCGGCCGGCCTGGGTGTAGTCCTCGACCTTCACCCGCGCGCCGGCCGGCAGCGGCGTGGGGGCCGCGGCCGCGACCGACGCGGCGACCGCCCGCCGCCCCCGTTCGAGGGCGCGAGGAGAGGCGTCGGCGAGGAGGACCTTGACGTTCGTCGCTCCCCCGGGCCAGTCGACGAGCTTCTGCGCCGCCTCGAGCGTCACGTAGAAGGCGTTGTCGTACCACGGCGCGCCCTTGCGGAACGTGCCGCACACGGTCGCGTCGAGGCTGTTCACCGCCCCTTGCGGCGTCTGGACGACGAACGAGACCGAGTCGCCGACGCCGACCCGGAGCTTGCGGGCCGCCACCGCCGACACGTAGACCGCGAGCTCGTCGCCTTCGGGCAGGAAGCCGCCCTCGGCCGCGGGCTGCGCCGCCCGGAGCTCCGGCTCGCGCGCGGGATCGATGCCGACGATCCACGCGACGCTCGACCGGCTGCCCGCGACCGCGCTTCCCCGGGCGAAGAGATAGGGCACGGCCCGCGCGACGCCGGCCGACCGCCCCTCGGCCTCGATGCGGCGGGCGAGGGCCGCCGCGTCGGGCAGGCGGTCCTGGCCGTAGGCGTCGAACGGGTTGTTCTGCGGCTGGAAGTCGTCGGGCCGCACGACGACCTGCAGGTGGCCCGTCTGCACGGCGACGAGGTTGTCCGAGAGCTGGCGGGTGATGCCGTCGGCGAGGCCGGAGGAGACGACGAGAGCCGCGGTGCCGAGGGCCATCGAGCCGCCGGCGAGCGCGTTGCGGCGCTTCGCCCGCAGGAGGTTGCGGAAGGCGATCGCGAGGAGGCGGAGGGTCATCATCGGCCGTTCACACGTGCCGGAGCGCCTCGGCCGGCCGCAGGCGCGCGGCCATGAGCGCGGGGCCGAGGGCGGCGAGGACGCTGACGACGACCATCATGCCCGGCACCGCCACGAGGTCCGGCCAGTGGAGCGAGGTGTAGAGGTAGTCCCCCCCGTAGGAGTAGCGCTGCGCCTCGCTGAAGGCGGGGATGCCGTGGTGGGCGAACCACTGGACGGATGCCCCGCCGAGGAGGGCGCCGCCGGCCGCGCCGAGGAGGCCGAGGACGAGCCCCTCGAGCAGGAAGAGCGCGACGACGCGGCCGCGGCGGGTCCCGACCGCGCGGATCGTCCCGATCTCCCGCGTGCGCTCGAAGACCGACATGAGCGCGGTGTTGAGGACCCCGGCCGCCGCGATGATCGCGAGGACGACGTGGAGGATGCCGCCCACGAAGCGCGTGACGAGCATGCCGCCGATGAAGGGCCCGCCGACGTCCTCCCAGGTCGTGGCCCGGGCGGGGATCCCAGCCCGCGCGAGGGCCGCGTTCACCGACGCGGCGATCGGCGCCGCGTCCTGCCCGCCGTCCTTCTGGCGGAAGACGAGGACGCCGGCCGCGTCGCCCGCGTCGAGCAGCTCCTGCACGGCCTCGACGGACGTGAAGCAGGACCCCCACTCGTACGCGTCGAGGCCGCGGACCTTCCAGATGCCCGTGACGGCGAGGCGGATCCCGGCGATGCGGCCGTCGGCGGTCGTGCCGAGGGCGACCACCGAGTCGCCGACCTTCACCCCCAGCTTCCGCGCGACCCCGCGGTTGAGGAGGATGCCCTTCTCCCCCGGGCGGAAGAAGCGCCCCTCGCGCAGCTCGAGGGCCGGCGACACCGCGGCGCGGGACCGCTCGTCGATCCCGATGAGGAGCCCCTCCATCGAGATTTCGCCGGAAGAGAGGAGGGCGCCGACCATCAGGCGGGAGAGCCCGGCCTCGAGCCGGGGCTCGGCCCGCAGGACGGCGTCGACCACCGCCCGCGGGTCCGGGACGAGCCGGTAGTTGTTCTGGGGCGCGATGAACGAGACCTCGCCCCCCTCCTCGATCGCCGCGTCCTTCGCCCACACCTGCACGTGACCGAGCGTCGAGAGCTTGGCCGGCTCGACGACCGCCTGGGCGGTGGCCGCGGTCCACGCCCGGCCGAGAATCATGATCGCGATCCCGAACACGAGGGCGAGGGCGGTGAGGAGCGTGCGCCGCTTGTGGCGCAGCAGGTTCCTCACGGCGAGCGTCAGCAGCAGGCGCACGAACGGTGACTGTAGCAAAGACGAGGCGGGCCGGCCGGCCGACGCTCCGGCCCCGCGCGCGACGCGGCGGCGGAGGCTCCGGGGCCGTGCCACTCAAAAACTTGACAAAAGCTGTTCGAACGGCCAAGCTCTCTCCATGTCGTCGCTCGCTCCCCCCTCGCCCCGGGACCCGAGGCCCGTGCTCGTCACGGGCGCCACCGGCTACATCGGCGGCCGCCTCGTGCCGCGGCTCCTGGCCGCCGGCCACCGGGTGCGCTGCCTCGCCCGCGCTCCCCGCAAGCTCGCGGACCGGCCGTGGGCGAAGAGCCCGGGCGTCGAGATCGTGGAAGGCGACGCCTCGGACCCGGCGGCCCTCGACCGCGCCCTGGCCGGCTGCCGCGCCGCCTACTACCTCGTCCACTCCATGGTGGCGGCCGGCGGCGAGTACGCCGAGCGGGACCGGGCGCTCGCCCGCGCCTTCGCGGCCGCCGCGGAGCGGGCGGGGCTCGAGCGGATCCTCTACCTCGGCGGCCTCGGCGAGCTCGGCGAGGGGCTCTCGGAGCACCTCGCGTCGCGCCGCGAGGTCGAGGCTCTTCTCGCGTCCGGCCGCACGCCGGTCACCGTGTTCCGCGCGGCCATGATCATCGGCTCGGGCTCGGCCTCGTTCGAGATCCTGCGCTACCTCGTCGAGCGGCTGCCGGTCATGGTCACGCCGCGCTGGGTCACGACCGAGTGCCAGCCGATCGCGGTGCGGAACGTGGTGCAGTACCTCGTCGATGCCCTCGACCGCGGCGAGACGGCCGGGCGGACGCTCGACATCGGCGGCCCCGACGTCCTCTCGTACCGCGAGCTGATGCGGACGATGGCCGAGGAGCGGGGCCTCGGCCGCCGGTACGTGCTGCCGGTCCCGGTGCTCACGCCGCGCCTGTCCTCGCTGTGGATCCACCTCGTGACGCCGCTCTCCCACCGGATCGCGCGGCCGCTCGCGGAGGGCCTGCGCAACCGCGTCGTCTGCCGCGACGCGCAGGCGCAGCGGCTCCTGCCCCAGCCGCTCCTCACGGTGCGCCAGGCGATCCGGGCCGCGCTCGACCACGTCGCGCAGGACGAGGTCGAGACGAGCTGGTCGATGGCCGGCCCCGTGCCCGGCGATCCCGACTGGGCCGGGGGCACCGTCTTCACCGACCGGCGCGAGGTCGCGGTGGAGGCGCCGGCGGAGGCGGTGTACGCCGCGGTCGTGCGCATCGGCGGCGGGCAGGGCTGGTACGCGGCCGACGGCCTGTGGCGGCTGCGGGGGCTCCTCGACCGCCTGGTCGGCGGGCCCGGGCTGCGGCGCGGACGGCGCGACGCCGCGGAGGTCGGCTACGGGGAGGCGCTCGACTTCTGGCGGGTGACCGCCGTCGAGAGGAATCGCCGCCTCGCCCTGCGGGCCGAGATGAAGCTGCCGGGCGAGGCGCTCCTCGAGTTCGAGATCACGCCGGCCGGCGACGGCGCGCGGCTCGCCCAGACGGCCCGGTTTCGGCCGAGGGGCCTTTTCGGCCTCGCCTACTGGTACGCGGTCGCGCCGTTCCACGCGTTCGTCTTCGACGGGATGGCGCAGGGCATCCGCCGGGAAGCGCTGCGCCGGAGCCGGACGGCCGCCTCGGCCCTCGCCGCCTCGGCCTGACGCCGCGGGCGGACGGCGCGCGGGGGCGCGGCCGCCGGCCTGGCCGGCTTGACCGCTTCGCACGCGATGGCTCTAATACCCTGTTCGCCCGTGGCGCGTGAGACCGGCCGGGCGGACGCCGACCGGGAGGGTCGAAGCCGCATGAGCCAGCGACGGGCCGCGATCACCGCCCTCGGGACGCACGTCCCCGAGCGCGTCGTGACGAACGCCGACCTCGAGAAGATCGTCGACACCTCGGACGAGTGGATCCGCACCCGAACCGGGATCCACCAGCGTCACGTGGTCGAGAAGGGCACGCCGACGAGCGTCATCGCCGCGCTCGCCGCGCAGGACGCCCTCCGCCGCCGGGGGATCGGAGCGGACGAGCTCGACCTCATCGTCGTCGCGACCGTGACGCCCGACATGGCGTTCCCGGCCACGGCCTGCCTCGTGCAGGACCGCATCGGGGCGAAGAAGGCCTGGGGCTTCGACATCTCCGCCGCCTGCTCCGGCTTCGCCTACGCCCTCACGGTGGGCGCGCAGTTCGTGCAGACCGGCGCCCACCGCAAGGTGCTCGTGATCGGCGCCGACGTCATGACCTCGATCCTCGACTACGAGGACCGCACGACCTGTATCCTCTTCGGCGACGCGGCGGGGGCGGTGCTCCTCGAGCCGCGCGAGGACGGCACCGGGATCCTCGACTACTCGCACGAGGTGGACGGCTCGGGCGCGCCCTACCTCAACATGCCGGGCGGGGGCAGCCTCCACCCGCCGACCCACGAGACGGTCGACCGGAAGATGCACTACATCCGCCAGCAGGGCCAGCACGTCTTCAAGTACGCGGTCCGCAAGTTCGCCGAGCAGAGCGTGGGGATCCTCCTCCGCAACGACCTCACCGGCACGGACGTCGACCTCTTCGTCGCCCACCAGGCGAACATCAGGATCATCGAGGCGGCGCAGCACCGCATGGGCCTGCCGGAGTCGAAGGTGGTGAAGAACATCCACCGCTACGGCAACACCACGGCGGCCACGATCCCGCTCGCCCTCGGCACGGCCCTCGACGAGAAGCGCCTGCGCGCGAACGACCTCGTCCTCCTGGCCGCGGTCGGCGCCGGCTTCACCGTCGGCACGGTGCTGCTGCGCTGGTCCGGGGTGCCCTGGGACTAGTCGCCCTCGACGAACTCGTGCTCGGCCGTGCGCACGGTGAGCACGGGGCAGGGCGCGCGGCGGACGACGCGCTCGGTCGTGGAGCCGAAGAGGGCCTGGTCGAGCATGCCCTTGCCGTGCGTGCCGAGGACGATCATGTCGATCCCTTTCTCGGACGCGAAGCGGATGATCTCGCTCGAGGGCTTGCCCTGGACGACGTGCTCCTCGACGACGACCTGCCGCCCGCGCGCCTCCTCGCCGAGCTTGGCCAGCTCGGCCTTGGCGTAGCCCGAGATCTCCTGGAAGACCTCGGCCATCGGCACGGGGAACAGGTCGCTCGCGTAGCCGACCGTGACGTTCTCGACCACGTGCAGCAGGACGAGCTCGGCGCCGTACTCCTTCGCGAACGACAGCCCGTAGGTGAACGCGTGACGGGCGCTGTCGGAGAAGTCGGTGGGGACCAGCACGCGCTTGAGCTTGATCACGACCACCTCCTCGGGAGGCTCTGTCAGGGCGATTCTAGTATGCTTCTTCCTGAGCAGGCCCGCACCCACATCCTTCCGCGAGAGGCCCGACCGAACATGAGACGCGATACCCTCGCCTTCACCCTCGCCGGCGTCGTCTTCGGCTTCGTCCTCGGCTACATGACGGCGGGCTGGGACTCGATGCCGAAGCCCGCGCCCGTCGCGGCCGCGCCGGCGGCGGCCCCGGCCGCCGGACCGGCCGCCGCGCCCTCCCGGGCGCCGATCGACCCCGACGAGGTCAAGGCCATGGAGACGCTCGCCCAGCGCCAGCCGGGCGACGCCGCGGTCCGCACCGAGCTCGGCAACCTCTACATGGACCACGAGCGCTGGGACGAGGCCGTCCGCTGGTACCGCGAGGCGCTCTCGATCGACCCCGCGAACACCGAGGTGCGGACGGACATGGGCGCCTGCTTCGTGCACTCCGGCCGGCCCGAGCTGGGGCTCGCCGAGTTCGACACCGTCCTCAAGGCGAAGCCGGACCACCGCAACGCCCTGTTCAACCGCGGGGTGGCCCTCCTCGACCTCGGCCGCCAGACCGACGCGGCCGACGCCTGGCAGGCGCTGCTCACGCGCTACCCCGACGACCCGCAGCTGCAGCGGCTGCGCGCGCGCATCGACGAGATCCGCGCAGCGGCCGGGACCGGCGCGGCCGGAGCCGCGCCGCCCAAAGGCCGCTGATGCGCGCGCTCGTCTTCTTCTTCCAGCTCGTCTTCTGGCTCTTCGTCGCGCGCATCGTCGTCCGCTGGCTCGCCCGCGTCCTCCACGTCGAGACGGGTCCCTCTCCGCGGCCAGCCGCGGCCGCGCCCCCGCGGCAGATCGAGGACCTCGTCCTCGACCACGTCTGCCACACCTACGTCCCCCGCTCCCGGGCCCTCGTCGCCCGGATCGCCGGCACCGAGGAGTCCTTCTGCTCGGAGGCCTGCCGCGACAAGGCGAAGGCCGCGGTCGCGCGGGCGTCGTGAGCCGGGACGGGAGCCTTCCCCGCCGGCCGCTCCGTCCCTAGCGCGAGGCCCGCCGTGGCCGCCCCGCGGACGATCCTGCACCTCGACATGGACGCGTTCTTCGCGGCGGTCGAGCAGCGCGACCGCCCGGAGCTGCGGGGCCGGCCCGTGATCATCGGCGCCGACCCGCAGGAGGGCCGCGGCCGGGGCGTCGTCTCGACCGCGTCCTACGAGGCCCGGCGCTTCGGCGTCGGCAGCGCGATGCCGATCTCGAAGGCGTGGCGCCTGTGCCCGCAGGGCGTCTACATCCATCCCGACATGGACAAGTACTCGGCCGAGTCGGCCGAGGTGATGGCGATCCTGCGGCGGGTGAGCGACGTCGTCGAGCCCGTCTCGATCGACGAGGCGTTCCTCGACGTCACGGGCTCGCTCCGGGCCCTCGGCGACGGCCCCGCGATCGCGCGGCGTCTGAAGGACGCGATCCGCGACGAGCGGCGGCTCACCGCCTCGGTCGGCGTCGCGACCTCGAAGCTCGTCGCGAAGATCGCCTCCGACATGCGCAAGCCGGACGGCCTCGTCGTGGTCCCGCCGGGAGAGGAGGCGGCGTTCCTCGCGCCCCTGCCGGTGCGGCGGCTGTGGGGCGTCGGCCCGAAGATGGAGGAGCAGCTCGCGAAGCTCGGGATCGCGACGATCGGGGACCTCGCCCTTCTCGACCCGGCGCGCCTCGAGCGACGGCTCGGCACCCACGGCCACGACCTGCAGCGGCTGGCTCGCGGCGAGGACGACCGGCCGGTCGCGGCGGAGCCGGCGGGGGCGAAGAGCCTGGGACAGGAGCACACCTACGACCGCGACACCGCCGACCCGGCGCGGCTGCGGGCGACGCTCCTCTCGCTGGCCGACTCGGTCGCGGCGCGCCTGCGGGCGCACGGCCTGCGGGGCCGCACGGTCACGCTCAAGTACCGCGACGAGCACTTCGTCACGACGACGCACGCGCGGACGCTGCGGGAGCCGACCGACTCGGGCGGGACCCTCTTCGACGTCGCGCAGGCCCTCTTCGCCGACGTGCACCGCGCGGGGCGTCGAGTGCGGCTCCTCGGGATCTACGCCTCCCACTTCGGCGACGAGCGCCCGCAGCGGCGGCTCTTCGAGGAAGAGGCGGCGCCGACGCCCCTAGACCGGCTGCGCGACGCCGTCGTCGGGCGATTCGGCGACGAGTCGATCACCCGGGCGAGCCTCCTCGGCCGGCGCGAGCGGCGCAACCCGTCGGACAAGCCGCCGCGCTGAGCCCTAGTCGCCGCCGCCGCCGCCCTTGCGGACCTCGACGTCGGGGTCGAGCGTCTTCACCTGGCCCGTGACGTCGTACTTGTAGAGACCCTCCTCGGCGTCGGCCGGCACCGTGCACGAGAGCTTCACGCTCGACTTCGCCGGCCACGGATCGCGCTTCGGCACGCAGTCCGCGTAGGTGAACCCCTTCGTCGGGCCCTTCTTCGGCCGCGGCTGGGAGAGCACGACCGCCGGCGAGCCCGCCTTCCACTCGCAGTCGCGGTTGGTGAGCGTGAAGAGGATCTTCGCGGCCGGGGCGACGCACACCGCGGCCACGGGCAGGGCGACCACGCACTGCCCGCCCTGCGTCTGGAAGACGATCTCGGTCCGGCCGTCGGGGCCGTCCGGGCAACCGCCCGCGGCCTTCGCGGCCGGGCCGCGCGCGGCCACGGGGCCGAGCGACGAGAGAGTCAGAAGCGACGCGGCGAGCGCCGCCCGGCGGAACCATTCACGAGGCACGGGTCACCTCCCTGGCGGGCGGACGGGCCCGCTCCATCAGCTTCCGGAACTCGGGGGTCGCGTGGAGCGACGCGAGCTCGTCGTCCTGCGCGGCGAGGCTCGGACTCGCCCCGAGCGCGAGCGCCCTCTCGAGGGCGGCGAGGGCCCCCGGTGCGTCGCCCATGAGCGCCCGGACGACCGCGGCGCCGTAGTGGGCGTCGCCGCTCGCGGGAGCCGCTTCGACGAGCCGCCGCGCCGCGTCGAGGGCCTCGCCCCGTCGGCCGAGCTTGGCGAGGCAGACGCCGGCGTTGCGCAGCTGGCGCACGTCGCCCGGGTTGACGCGCAGCGCCTCGCGGCTGAGGCCGAGGGCGGCCGTCCAGTCGGCTCGGGCCGCCGCGCGGTCGCCGCCGCGGGCCCGCGCGTCGCCGAGGCTGCGGCGGATCGTGCCCGAGCGGGGCTCGAGCCGCGCGGCCTCCTCGTAGGCGCGGAGCGCCTCCGCCGCGCGCCCGGTCGCGTAGCGGACGTAGCCGAGGTTCGCCCAGGCGCGCGCGTCCGGGGCCAGCCGGATCGCCTGCTCGTAGGGAAGGACGGCCCCGGCGAGGTCGCCCGCGAGCTGGAGGGAGGTCCCGAGCATCTGGTGCGCCCACGCGGCATCGGGCTGGATCTCGGTCCCGCGGCGGTAGGCGGCGGCCGCCTCCGCCCAGCGGCCGGCCGAGAAGAAGGCCCAGCCGAGAGCCATCTGGTTCTTCACGTAGTCGGGCCGGAGCGCCACCGCGGCGCGGGCCTGCTCGAGCGCGGCCTCCTTCTGGCCGGCGTCGACGAGGACCTCCGAGTAGAGCCGCAGGGTCGCGTCGGAGCCGGGCTTCGTGGCGAGGGCCTGCTTCAGCTCGTCGACGGCCTCGGCCAGGCGGCCGCGGCTCGCGAGGGTCTGGGCGAGCGTGCGGCGCACCTCGACGTCGCGCGGCTCGAGGCGCAGCGCCTCCTGGGCCGCGTCGCGCGCGCGGTCGGCCCACGCGCTCTCGCCGGTCTCCTCGTAGCGGGCGAGGCAGGCCCGGGCCATCGCGGCGTGGGCGCGGGCGAAGCGCCGGTCCTCCGCGACCGCGTGCTCGAGGCGAACGACGGCGGCCGCCACGTTGCCGGTGCGGTCCGGCCGGTCGAGGAGGGCGAGCGCGGCCGTGTAGTCCTCCCACGCGCTGGGGCTCGCGGTGGCGCGGGCCTCGACGCGCCCGCGCGACTCCTCGGAGAGGCGCAGCCGCGCGGCGCGGGCCACCGCCTCGGCCACGCGGGACTGCAGCTCGAACAGCTGCGGGAACGCGCCGTCGAAGGTCTCGCCCCATTCGACTGCGCGCGAGGAGGTCCGCACGAGGCTGAGGCTCACGCGCAGCCGGTTCTCCGAGCGCTGGAGGACCCCATCGACGAGGTAGCTCGCCTGAAGGTCGCGCGCCACCGCGGCCAGGTCGCCCTTCCGCTCGCCGAAGCCGATCGTCGTCGTGCGCGGCAGCACCTCGATGCCGTCCACCTGCGCGAGCGCGTCGACGACGACCTGCGCGATGCCGGCCGCCGCCGCGCCGCTCGTCGCGTCGCCGGTGAGGTCGGTGAGCGGCAGGACCGCGACGACGAGCGGGCGGCCGGGGTCGGGCTCCGCGGCCCCGGCCCGCAGCCACAGCGCCCGCGCGCCCCAGAGGAGCGCGAGGAAGAGGGCGCCGGCCGCGGCCGCTCGCGACGCGCGGCCGGACGCGATCGCGCGGCCGACCGCGACGAGGGAGAGCGGCTGGCTCGACGAGAGCCGCTCCCGCACGTCGCGCAGCTCGCGGGCGAGGTCCTCCGTCGCGGCGTAGCGGTCGGCCGGCTCCTTGGCGAGGCAGCGGCCCTCGACGATCCACTGCAGCGCGGCCGGGACCTGCGGGTTGAGCTGGGCGACGGGGGTCGGGGAGTCCTCGATGATCGCGGCGAGGGTCTGGGCCGTCGTGTCGCGGAGAAAGGCCTGCTTGCCGGTGGCGAGCTCGTACAGGATCGCGCCGAGCGTGAACTGGTCGCCGCGGTGGTCCACCGTCCGCCCGCGCGCCTGCTCGGGCGACATGTAGCCGACCGTGCCGAGGACGACGCCCGCGATCGTCTCCGGCGGCGGAGAGTCCGGCCACGTCGGCGCGCCTGAGTCGAACCACTGCGGCGTCTCGCCCGAGCCGTCCGAAAGGAGCTTCGCGAGGCCGAAGTCGAGGATCTTGACGTAGCCGTCGTCCGTCACCATCACGTTCTCGGGCTTGAGGTCGCGGTGGACGATGCCGGCGGCGTGGGCCTTGGCGAGGCCGCTCGCGACCTGCTCGCCGATCTCGAGAACGCGGCGCGGCGGCAGCGGGCGGCCATCGAGGACCAGATCCCGCAGGGTGCGGCCCTCGACGAGCTCCATGACGATGTACGGCAGGCCCTCCACCTCCCCGATGTCGTGGATCGTGACGATGTTCGGGTGCTTGAGGGAGGACGCGGCGCGCGCCTCCTGGGCGAAGCGGCCGAGGCGCAGCGCGTCGGAGGCGAAGCGCTCGGGCAGGAACTTCACCGCGACGTCGCGGTGCAGCTCCTGGTCGCGGGCGCGCCACACCTCGCCCATGCCGCCCGCGCCGATGCGGTCGACCAGCTCGTACCGGCCGAACCTCGTCCCGGACATGGGGGGCATGGCGTTTCTCTCGGCGCGAGGGGACGGCCGGACGAGCCTACGCCGGCGTGCGGCGGGGGGTCAAGGCAGGCGTCGACAGGCAGGGGCAGCGCGCCCTTACGCGTAGAGCGCTTCGATCGCCTCCCCGTGCCGCTCGTGGATGATCCGGCGCTTGAGCTTCAGCGTGGGCGTGAGCTCACCGCCGTCGACGCTCAGCTCGCGCGGGAGCAGAGCCACCTTCTTGATCGACTCGTAGCGCGCGAGGTCGCGGTTGACGATCGCGACCTGGGCCTCGATCCACGCCCGGAACCGCGGGCACGACGCCGCCTCGTCGGTGGTGCGGGCGGGGCTGCCGGCCTTCGCCGCCACCTCGGCGACCCGGGCGGGGTCGAGCGTCAGGAGGGCCACGACGTACGGACGCCGGTCGCCGATCGCCACCGCCTGCGAGACCCCGGCGATCTGCTTCAGCTTGCCCTCGAGGTGCTGCGGCGCGATGTTCTTGCCGCCCGCGGTGATGATGAGCTCCTTCTTGCGGTCGGTGATCCGCAGGAAGCCGTGGCCGTCGAGCTCGCCCACGTCGCCCGAGTGGAGGTAGCCCTCCTCGTCGAGCGCCTCGCCGGTCGCCGCGTCGTTCCTGTAGTAGCCGCGGAAGACGTGCGGGCCCCGCATGAGGACCTCGCCGTCGTCGGCGATCCGCAGCTCGGTGCCGGGGATCGCGCGGCCGGCCCGCCCGAGCGAGTACGCCGAGGGCAGCGACATGGTCGCCGGCCCCGTGCACTCGCTCATGCCGTAGACCTCCATGATGGGCATGCCGAGGCTCTGGAAGAAGTCGAGCGTCTCCTTCGCGATCGGTGCGGCCGACACCACGAGCATGCGCGCCTCGTCGAGACCGAGCCTCGCCCGCACCTTCGAGAAGACGAGCCGGTCGGCGAGGCCGCTCGACCACGGCGCGGCGCGGCCCGCCTGGCGGGCGCGGCCGGCCTCGAGGCCCACGCCGCGCGCCCACGCCACGATCCTGCGCCGCAGCGGCGGCGCCCCCGCCCCCGCGGCCTGGATGCCGGCCTGGATCTTCTCCCAGACGCGCGGCACGCCGAGGAAGAGGTGGGGCCGCACCTCGCGCAGGTTCTCCGGCATCTTCTCGAGGCTCTCGGCGAAGTGCACGCACGCGCCGGTGGTGAGCGAGAGGAGGAACGACACGACCTGCTCGGCGATGTGCGACAGCGGAAGGTAGCTGATCAGCCGGTCGTCGGCGCGGACCGGGAGGAGCTCCTTCGCCTTCTCCGAGATGAAGGCGAGGTTGCCGTGGGTGAGCATGACGCCCTTCGGCGTGCCGGTGGTGCCCGAGGTGTAGATGAGGGTGGCGGTGTCGGCGGGGCGCGCCGCCGCGATGCGGGCGTCGATCTGGGCCGCCGCGCCCTCGCAGGCCGCGCCGCGGGCGAGGAAGTCGTCCCAGCCGAGAACGGAGTCGTCCCGCGTCGCCCCGTCCATGAGGACGACGGTCCGGAGCACGTCCGGGCGTCCGCCGGCGGCCTCGAGGCGCGCGAGGGCCTCGGCGTCGTCGACGAAGGCCACCGCCGCCTCGGCGTGCTCGACGATGAAGCGGCACTGCTCCGGCGTGCTGTTCGTGTAGATCCCGGCCGGGCAGGCGCCGACGCTCATCGACGCGAGGTGGGCCACGTACCACTCGGGCCGGTTCGAGGCGAAGATGACGACCCCGCGGCCGCGCTCGACCCCGGCCGCCACGAGCGCGGCCGCCACCTGACGCACTGCGTCACGGTACTCGCTCCAGGTGGAGCGCTGCCAGGCTCCCCCGCGCTTGCGGGCCAGGGCCGCCCGCTCGCCGTGGGCGCGCGCCGTCTCTTCGAAGACCTGAAGGATCGTCTCGGGCATCGGGGCCCCCGGGTTGGTCGTGGGAACGGCCGAACACTAGGAGGGTCGGCCGGGGGTGTCAAGCCGGAGGGGCGCCGAGGATCCAGCCCTCGAGGCGCGCGGCCGCCCGCACGGGCGGAGGATATACTGCCGTCGCCCCCCTCCGGAGGATGCCGATGCTCCGCGCGCCAGCCGCTCTCGCGGCCACCCTCTTCGCCGCGGCCGTCGCCGGCGCCGCAGAGCCTGCAGCCGACCTCGTGCTGCGGGGCGGCATCGTCCACACGGTCGACGCGCGGCGGCCCCGGGCCGCCGCCGTGGCCGTGCGCGGCGACCGCGTGGTGGCGGTCGGCGGCGACGCCGACGTCGCCCCGCTCGTCGGCCCCCGCACGCGCGTCGTCGAGCTGGCCGGGCGCACCGTCGTCCCGGGGTTCGACGACGCCCACGCCCACCTCCTCGGCATCGGCGCGCTGCGGCTCGACGTCGAGCTCACGGGCGCGCGCACGTTCGACGAGGTCGTGGCGCGGGTGGCGGCCGCGGTGAAGGAGCGACGGCCGGGCGAATGGGTGCGCGGCCGCGGCTGGCACGAGGGCAAGTGGACGGCGCCGGCGCGGGGCGCGGTCCGCGGCTTCCCTGCCCACGCCGCCCTCACCGCGGTGTCGCCCGACAACCCCGTCGTCCTCGAGCGGGCGGACGGCCACGCCGTCCTCGCGAACGCGAGGGCGATGGCGCTGCGCGGCGTGACGCGGGAGACGAAGCCGCCCGCGGGCGGCGAGGTGATCCGCGACGGCGACGGCGCGCCCACCGGCGTCTTCGTCGACAACGCGCGCTCGCTCGTCGAGCCGCCGGAGAGGACGCCGGAAGAACGGGCGCGCGCGCTCGAGCTCGCCATGGACGAGTGCCTCGCCAAGGGCGTGACGAGCCTGACCGACGCCGGCGCGTCCCTCGAGACGATCGAGCTCTACCGCCGCGTCGACGCGCGGGGCGGACTCCGCGTCCGCCTGAACGTGATGGCCGGGGGCCTCGGCGTGATGAAGGCGCTCGGCGCGCCGAGCGTGCCCCCGCCGGGAGGGATGCTCACCGTGGGGACGGTCAAGGTCTACGCCGACGGCGCCATCGGCTCGCGCGGGGCGGCGCTGCTCGCGCCGTACGACGACGATCCGGGCAACCGCGGCCTCCTCCTGACTCCGTCCGACGAGATCCTCGCCGCCGCGCGGTGGGCGCTCGCCCACGGATTCCAGGCCGGCACCCACGCGATCGGCGACCGCGCGAACCGGGTCGTGCTCGACGCGTACGAGGCCGCTTTCCGCGAGCGGCCGGACCTGAAGGACCCGCGCTTCCGCGTGGAGCACGCCCAGGTGCTCGACCCGGCGGACATCCCGCGCTTCGGGCGGCTCGGCGTCCTCGCGTCCATGCAGGGAATCCACTGCCCGTCGGACCGTCCCTGGGTCGAGGCGCGACTCGGGGAGGCGCGCCTCGCCGGGGCCTACGCGTGGCGGAAGCTCCTCGCGGCCGTCGCGCGCATCCTGAACGGCACCGACGCGCCGGTCGAGGACGTCTCGCCCGTCCGCAACTTCCACGCGACGGTGACGCGCCAGGACGAGCACGGGAACCCGCCGGGAGGGTTCGACCCCGAAGAGAAGCTGACCCGCGAGGAGGCGCTGCGGACGATGACCCTCGACGCGGCGTACGGCAGCTTCGAGGAGACGGTGCGCGGCTCGATCGAGCCGGGGAAGCTCGCCGACCTCGTCGTGCTCTCGCAGGACGTTCTCGCCGTCCCCGACGCGAGGCTCCTCGAGACGCAGGTCGACCTTTCGATCGTGGGCGGGCGCGTCCTCTACGAGCGGAAGCGCTAGGGACGGCTCACGAGGTTCGCGAGGAGGCGGTAGCCGGCGGGCACGCCGGCCGGCACCTCGCGGAAGAGGACGAGCCCCACGTAGGTCCAGGTCCCTCTCCCCACCGCCGCGTCCACGAGCAGCCCCTTCTTCTCCCCCGGGTTGTTCGGGAACGGGTCCGTCGCGGCGAGGAGCTCGACGTAGCGCGGGTCGCGCGCCGAGAGGAGCTGGATGCCGCGCTCCTGCACCCAGCCCGACCAGTCGGCCTCTCCGATGCGGTTCGGCGTCGTGAGGAGCGGGTGCCCCGGGGCGAGGACGCGCAGCGGCGCCGTCTCGTCGGTGACGCGCTCGGAGGTGACGACGGCCGGGTACGGCACGAAGGGACTCGTGTCGGCTCGCGGCGCGCCCGGCCCGCCGCCCGGGGCGACGCGGTTGAACGCGTCGCGGTTGTACTGGACGACGAGGTGGCCGCCTCCCTCGACCCAGCGCATCAGCCGGCCGTGCGCCGCGCGGAGGTCCTCGCGGAACTCGTACGCGCGGATGCCGGTGACGATCGTGGAGAAGCGCGAGAGGTC